>ENA-ORMX01002563-ORMX01002563.1-human-gut-metagenome-genome-assembly--contig:-NODE-2563-length-10336-cov-2.791849_pt1 | contig 10336 bp, 8 predicted proteins | sample MGYA00242108_ERZ509007 | MGnify/ENA primary metagenome ERZ509007 (study PRJEB26280, sample SAMEA2338745) | human gut metagenome | biome: human gut; feature: human-associated habitat; material: faeces...
ATTTTTATTAATTCCAGAGCCATTATCTGTAACCCTTATAAATGAAATTCCGCCTTCCTTTATCTCAACAGTAATTGCCATAGCTCCGGCATCAATAGCATTTTCCACTAACTCCTTAACAACAGAGGATGGTCTTTCAATGACCTCCCCCGCTGCAATCTTATTGATAGTATTCTGGTCAAGCAGTTGAATTCCCAATGTCTTTCTCCTTTCTACCAGCGGTTCTTAACCTTTCCCTGCAGCTTATAAAGTGTATTAAGCGCATCTATAGGTGTCATATTGCTTATATCAAGCTCTTTAATATCAGATATTATGTCATCATCCTTAACAGTATCAAAAAGTGACATCTGCTTATCCTCAAGGTCATTAATCTTTTTATACTGGTTATTCATCTTTTCAAGCTTCTTTGAGTACTGGGCAATATCCTTTGCCTTCTGTGATATATCAGCATCACTTAACTCTGCAACAAGTTCTTTGGCCCTGCTAAGAACAGTTTCCGGAACTCCTGCAAGCTTTGCTACCTGTATTCCATAACTCTTATCAGCGCCACCCTTTATAATCTTACGCAGAAATACTATATCATCACCACATTCCTTGACAGCTATACAGTAATTATTCACTCCATCAAGCGTTCCCTCAAGTTCTGTAAGTTCATGGTAATGCGTTGCAAATAATGTCTTTGCTCCTAATATCTTAGTATTTGCAATATACTCAACAACCGCCCACGCTATACTCAGTCCGTCAAATGTACTTGTACCACGTCCTATCTCATCAAGTATGATAAGACTCTTTGCAGTTGCATTTCTTAGGATATTGGCAACCTCAGTCATCTCAACCATAAATGTCGACTGTCCTGAAGCAAGGTCATCGGAAGCACCGACTCTTGTAAATATCCTGTCGACTATACATATATTGGCAGACTCTGCCGGAACAAAGCTTCCTGTCTGTGCCATAAGCACTATAAGCGCAGTCTGTCGCATATATGTAGACTTACCTGCCATATTAGGACCTGTTATTATAGTTACCCTGTTGGCTGAATTATCAAGATATGTATCATTGGCTATAAACATATCATTAGTTATCATCTTTTCAACAACAGGATGTCTGCCGTTCTTAATGTCTATTATGCCCTTATCATTAATCTTTGGTTTTACATAGTTATTTTGTGTCGCAACAACTGAAAGCGAAACAAGAGCATCCACCATAGCGACAGACTTTGCTGTATTCTGTATTCTTACAACCTCTGCTGCAATCTTTTCCCTTACTTCGCTGAAAAGGTCATATTCGAGTGAATAAAGCTTATCTTCCGCACCAAGTATAACGTCCTCAAGGTGCTTTAACTCATCTGTTGTGTAACGCTCTGCATTGGTAAGTGTCTGCTTTCTTACCCATTCTGGTGGAACTTTATCCTTAAATGAGTTCGTTACCTCAAGATAATATCCAAACACTTTATTAAACTTAACCTTAAGGTTCTTTATGCCTGTTCTTTCCTTTTCACGCATTTCAAGCTCAGAAAGCCATTCTTTTCCTTTAATCTTAGCATTTCTTAACTCATCCGCTTCATCTGAATAGCCTTCTTTTATTATGCCGCCGTCACGCACTGATATAGGCGGCTCATCAACGATTGCAGAAAGAACAAGCTGGTAAAGGTCAGACAGGTCATCCATCTTATTAAAACAGTCTGTAAACATAGGCGCTTTAAAATTACCTATAATACGCTTAATGTGAGGTATCATCTCAAGTGTATTCCTGAACGCTATTAAGTCCCTTGGATTGGCAGTCTTACAGCTTATCTTAGTCATAATACGTTCCATATCATACACGGGATTAAGATATTCCCTTAACTCTTCCCTGTCTATCATACAGTCATTAAGCTCTTCTATTGCATCCTGTCGTCTTATTATCTCATCTTTGTTGATAAGCGGCTGTTCTATATACGAGCGCAGCATACGCGCTCCCATAGCGGTTTTTGTCTTATCAAGCACCCACAGTAGTGAGCCCTTCTTCTGCTTCTCACGCATAGTTTCAACAAGTTCAAGGTTTCTTCTTGAGGAACTGTCAATAAGCATATACTTGCCGGATGAATAAGGCATAAGTGTAGTAATATGTGGCATAGTGCTTTTCTGTGTTTCATAAAGATATGTAAGAAGCGCACCTGCTGCAATAATACCGACCGTGTAATCCTTAACACCAAGACCGTCAAGCATTTCAAGATGAAAATGTTCAAGAAGCCTGTTTCTGCATGTTTCCTCATTGAAGTACCAGTTATCAAGTGTCGACATCGTTATGCCAAGCTTTGCATTGACAGCTTCAAGATTAATGCCGCTCATAGCGAAATATTCATTCGTTATAATCTCGGACGGAGCAAACTTATTAAGCTCATCGATAAGCTCACTTCCTCCGGCAAGCTCTGTTACAAAGAAATCTCCTGTTGAGTAGTCGGCTATGGATACACCAAGATTATCACCAAGATACACTATACTCATCATATAGTTATTCTTTGTTTCATCAAGTCCAAGTGTATTGATATTCGTTCCCGGCGTTACAACCTTTATAACTTCTCTTTTAACTATTCCCTTTGCCTGCTTTGGGTCTTCCATCTGCTCACATATAGCTACCTTATGTCCTGCTGCCACAAGCCTGTTTATATAAGTTTCAGCAGCATGAAAAGGAACGCCGCACATAGGTGCACGTTCCTCCTGTCCACAATCTTTGCCTGTTAATGTAAGCTCAAGTTCCTTAGATACAATAAGTGCATCTTCAAAAAACATTTCATAGAAATCACCAAGTCGATAAAACAATATGCAGTCCTTATACTCATTCTTAGTAGCAAGATAATGCTGCATCATTGGTGAATACTCTGCCATCTTCATCCTCCAGTCAATTTAATATACATTTATAATTATTCTAGTTATTCATAGTTCCCATATAGTAGAAGCCCTTGCACTCATCCATATGGACATTGACAACTGTTCCAATAAGCTCTTTATCACCCTTAAAGTGAACAAGAATATTGTTAGTCATTCTTCCTGTCAGGAAATCACTGTCGTGATCGTCAATATCTTCAACAAGTACGTCCATATTACAGCCTTCGTATCTTTTAATATGTTCATGGCTTGTCTCTGAAACAGTCTGTAAAAGCCTGTTAAATCTTTCCTTTACAACATCCTCAGGCACCTGTCCATCCATTTTGGCAGCAGGTGTACCAGTTCTCTTAGAGTAGATAAATGTATAGGCACTGTCATACTTTGCCTTTCTTACAACATCAAGAGTATCTTCAAAGTCTTCCTCTGTCTCGCCAGGGAAACCAACGATAATATCAGTTGTAATAGATATATCAGGAATAGTTTTTCTTATCTTATCAACAAGTTCAAGATAATGCTCCTTAGTATACTGTCTGTTCATAAGCTTAAGAAGCCTGCTGCTTCCTGACTGGAGTGGAAGATGTATATGGTTGCACACCTTAGGATTATCCCTTATAACCTCTATAAGTTCATCTGAAAGGTCCTTAGGATGTGGTGTCATAAATCTTATTCTCTCAAGTCCGTCTACCTTTGCTATTTCACTTAACAGCTCTGCAAATGTAACATTATCCTCAAGTGTCTTTCCATAAGAGTTAACATTCTGTCCAAGCAGCATAACTTCCTTAACACCGTCAGCTACAAGTCTTTCTATCTCTCTTACTATTTCCTTTGGCTCCCTTGACTTTTCTCTTCCTCTTACATATGGAACTATACAGTAAGTACAGAAGTTATTGCAGCCAAACATAATATTGACACCTGACTTAAAAGGATACTTTCTTGAAGTAGGAAGTTCCTCAACAACCTCTTTGGTTGAATCCCATATGTCAATAATCTGTTCGTCAGATGTAAATCTGTTATATAAAAGTTCTGCAAGCTTGAATATGTTAAATGTTCCAAATACAACATCAACAAACTTATATGAACTCTTTATCTTTTCTACAACCTCCGGCTCCTGCATCATACAGCCGCACATTGCTATAATCATTTCATGGTTGTTTCTTTTAACCTTCTTTAACTGTCCAAGTCTTCCATATACTCTTAAGTTTGCATTCTCTCTTACTGTGCATGTGTTGTATATAACAAAGTCTGCGCTTTCCTCATCATCTGACTCAACATAGCCTATATCCTTGAGTATTCCAAGAAGCTTCTCTGAGTCTCTTGCATTCATCTGGCATCCAAATGTTGAAACCACAGCCTTAAGTGGTCTGTTAAGCTCATTTTCTTTTTCCTTTACTATCTGTCGGCACGCCTTAAGATAATAATACTGTCTCATAGGCTCATATTCTGGAACTGGAGCCGATAAGTCAATACTGTTAATCATGTTCTCTATTGTACTATCCATATATCTAATTACCCTTTCAATCCATAAAAGCTATCTTTAATATCAGCCAGATATCATATTCCAGAATGTCTGGCATTCAACTGGTCTGCTATAATAATATCCCTGTATATAATCAGCTCCCAGTATCTTAATTTTATCTAATTCTTCTTTAGTTTCTACGCCCTCAGCGCATATTTTGGCCCCCATTTCGTGTGCCATTTTTATCATAAAGCCTACAAGTATACTGTTATTATCATTGATATGAATATCTGTCACGAAAGACCTGTCGACCTTTAATATGCCAAACATCTTATCTTTCATATATTCAAAGTTGGAATAACCTGTGCCAAAGTCATCAATGGCAAGTGAGAAATCATTTTTCAGGAAATCATCAAGCACACGTCTTACTGCTATATTGGAGTCCATCTGTATGCTTTCTGTTATCTCTAACACATAATGCTTATTGGCTGCGGTATGCTTTGATATATTCTCAAGGACATCCTTCATAACATCACTTTTGGCTATCTGTACAAACGACAGGTTAATGTGCATGACAAAGTCAGGTATCACCTCAACACATTTGCTGCAGAACTCTGCTGCAGTATCTATAATCCATCTTCCAAGTGGAATTATAAGAGAGCTTTCTTCAAGAAGCGGAATAAACTGCACAGGTGACATAAAGCCGTACTTTTCACTGTTCCATCTAAGAAGCGACTCTGCACCGATTATTCTGCCTGAAGCGGCATCAACTATAGGCTGGTAGAATAACTCAAAGCCTTTGTAATTATCATTGACACACTTTCTTAGTTCGTCCTGAATCTGAAGCTTCTTAAGATAAGTCTTATATTCTTCCTCATCATAGAACTCAAACCTGTTTTTGCCATTAAGCTTGGCAGAATGAAGCGCAAATCTCATCTTCTTTGACAGGTCTTTAAATGAGTCTACCTGGGAATCAAAAGAGCATGCGCCTGCCGACACATTAAAAAACACATCATAGCCTCGCTCATCGATAGCCTTGTCTATGCGTACTCTTATATTCTTGTAAAGCTGTTTAGCATTCTGTATTATATTACCGCTTACATCAAGTGCCAGCAGTGCATATTCATCACCCTTCATTCTGTATATCAAAAGTGATTCACTTGCAGCCATCTTTACCAGCACCTCGGAAAGTACTGACAAAACCTCATCTCCTGCCTGTATTCCGTACTTTTCATTAATTTCCCTGAAATTATCTATTCCTATAAGCATGGCATACATTGTCCCGAAGAATTTCCGGCGTTATGTTTTTTCTGGATTCTGATGTCCAGTATCGAGCATCCCTGGATATGCCGATTGCATTGGTAAAGGGTTGTTATAATCTTCCTCAAAAACAGATTCTGTATACAGACCTGTCACATTATCGTATCTGTTCTTTTTTCCTATCTCAGAAACGCGGCCTATCATATAGTTGTTGCCATTTTTTCTTACAAGAATACCACGGCAGCTTATCCATACATATCCGTTATTTCTTGACTTCCAGCGGTATTCCATGTCATGCTTTTTGATAATTCCATTCTGTAAGTCACTTATATTATTAAAGACGGCTTCATAGTCATCCGGATGTATTACATCCTTTAATCTCATTCCCGCATTGGCGAATTCTTCTGTGTCAAGTGCAAATGTTTCTGTTACCCTTTTACTATATATCGCATAATCGTTACTCAGATCATATATATATACATATTCATCTGTACACTCGTCAATAAACGATAAAAAGTTCTTCCAATCACCAATATCCGTATCAAACTGCTCCATACTTACCCTTTTTCTCCCATTCCGTAAAAACGACCTGTCTAATCTTACGCTTTAGCTTCTCACCTGACCATTACCATATATTATATACTTGCTTGTTGTCAGCGCCTCAAGTCCCATAGGACCTCTTGCGTGAATTTTCTGCGTACTTATGCCTATTTCTGCACCAAAACCAAACTCAAAGCCATCTGTAAATCTTGTAGATGCATTGACATATACACACGCAGCATCTATTTCATTTAAAAACTTCTGTGCGTTGGCATAATCCTTTGTGATGATAGACTCTGAATGTCCTGTATTATATGTATTTATATGGCTGATAGCTTCATCTATACTGTCAACCACTTTCATAGATATAATATAATCAAGATATTCCGTTCCCCAGTCTTCATCGCTGGCTGGAACTATTCTGTCATCAATATCCTGGGCTCTGCTGTCACCACGCACCTCAACATCACGCGTTTTTAACTTGTCGACTATAGCTGGAATAGCTTCAGCCGCTATATGACTGTTAATGACAAGCGACTCACATGCATTACATACACCTATTCTCTGTGTCTTGGCATTATATATGATATTGACAGCCATATCTATGTCTGCATATTCATCTACATATATGTGACAATTTCCTGTTCCTGTTTCTATTACAGGAACTGTGCTGTTATTTACGACATTTTTAATAAGACCAGCTCCGCCTCTTGGAATAATCACGTCAACATACTCATTCATATGCATAAGCTCATCTACGTGCTTTCTGTCGGTATCTGTTATATACGATATAACATCAGGATTGATGCCTTCATTCTTTAATACATCTGCTATAACATTGACTATGGCTATATTAGAATTCAACGAGTCACTTCCACCTCTTAATATGCAGGCATTGGCTGACTTAAAGCACAGTCCGAAAGCATCCGCTGTAACATTAGGTCTTGACTCATATATTATGGCAATAACACCTAATGGAACCGTTTTCCTGCCTATCATAAGTCCGTTAGGTCTTGTCTTCATCGACTTAATCTCTCCTATCGGGTCGTCAAGTCCTGCAAGCACTCTTAATCCGTCTGCCATTCCTTCTATTCTTGCATCTGTAAGAAGAAGCCTGTCAAGAAGTGCTGTGCTCATTCCATTCTTTCGTCCATTAGATAAATCTGCCTCATTGGCCTCTTTTATGTAATCTGCTCTTTTTACAAGTGCATCTGCCACCTTGTTAAGTGCATTATTTCTCTGTGTTATTCCTAACTTCGCAAGCTCCTTTGATGCTTCTTTAGCATTACGTCCTATTTCATTTAATGCTTTCATACTAACTCCATTTCTTTATATACCAAATAATTTATTTTCTTTGCTGTACTATATAATTCTTCTGTCTGTAATTATTTTATCTGGTTTTATATCGAACTCATCAGCCTGAATTGACTCTACCACCTGATAATCAAAGCATATGGCTGTTTTATAATAATCGTTCATATGTTCACTTAGGTATCTGTCATAGAAACCGCCGCCGTAACCTATTCTGTTTCTTTCGTTATCAAATGCTATTCCCGGCATAATCATAAGTCCGCCATCGGGTACTTCATGCTCATCACTGACAGGCTCCATAATACCCATATAACCTGGTTCAAGCTCATCCATGCTCTGTATCTTAACAAATTCCATATACTTAACAGTTTTATCCTGTGAAGCTTTCTTAAACACCTTTGGAACATATACATTCTTGCCGTTATCTATGCTTTTTCTTATTATGTCATCCGTTCTTACTTCCTGATTATAACTTACATATATAAGAATATTGCTGTTGTTGACATATTCATCTGCTGCCATAAGCTTATCAGCTATAATGCGGCTTAAGTTTGTTATCTCATCTTCTGTCATAGACTTTTTAAGTCCATTAACATAACTTCTTATATCACTTTTTGTCTTCATTGTTTTTCATCTTCTCATCATGTCTTTTCTTTACATCAATTATTGAACCATCAGGGTTTTTTATCTTTATTGTGTCAAGCGTACCTCTCAGATTATTTCTGAAGGCTGCAACATACTCTTTTCTTAACTCTATCTGTTCCTTTGCCTCCTCAGGAGTAAGTCCCTCAGCCTTCGACTTATGATAAAGCTCATTAATTCTGTTTATTGTATCCTGTGTTACCATATCCACCATCCTTAACTTACATTGTAAATACTAACAAATCATCCCCATTGATAATACAATCCTTAAACTCAGCCTTTTTCTTAAGAAGAGCGTGCTGTATATCCGGAAACATATATGCCTCTATATATTCCACACCTTTTTTAATAAATGGAATACCATGCTTCATACGTGTTACAAGAATTACATCATTGATAACATATCTTATCTGCATATCAGACGGGAGCTTGTACTCCTCTTTCTGCGTATTAAGATTAACAAGATATGTAACATCATTATCCTTCCTTATCGTATACGGATTACCATTGATAACATATGTATAATTAAGGTCTGATGCTTCTTTTATATCGTTGTTAATTCTTATCTGCTTTACTTTATTCTCGAAATCATACAGGACTACCTCCTCTGACATCGTAGACCTGTTAAACTTTGAATATATGACACGGTTGCCCGAACACCTCATATATGTAAATGTCTTGTCACTGTCTGCGCTGTCAAGCACCTCCATAGTTATTTCAGATGGATTAAGCATCATCTCTGAAACAAACTGTCTTGTATTGACAACAACTATACATTCATAATCATCACCACAGTCTTCATCATATGCACCAATAACGCCGTCTTCATCTGCCGTTAAGCTCTTTGTCCTTCCAAACTTAAATACACAGCTGTTACCCTCAAGTGGAATAATATTATATAATCCGCACCTGCTAAGAAGTGAACCCTTAACTGATATATCCTTATCAACACTGAAGTCCCTTAACGTTATCGACTTTAATTCATTATCTTTATGTCCGATTTCTTCAATAATTACAAAGTCGTATTCAAGAACATATATGTGTATATCCACTTCTTCGATACGTTTTATCGTATCTAACTGGTACCTGTATACAAGCCTGCTTTCATTATCATCAAACGTATATCTGTATAAGAGTATATCCATCCTGGAGTCTGTAAGCTGCTCTGCTGACACAAAGAATATATAATCATGCATATTGTGTGCATATTCTATATTAGCAATGTCATACTTCTTAATCTCCGGTGAAACCTCATACTTTTCGTTCGTTGTCGAATTCAGAATGTACATTTTCTTGCCTGTAAAATCAAGAAACTTATAGTTATCATCCGTAAGCTGGAGTATAAGTCCATTGCTTATGGACGAAAAAACTGCGTCCTCCGAATTCCTGATAAGCTTAATGTCCATCGACACCTCCTGATGCTAGTCTATAAGTTCCACAAGATTAAAATCCTGCTTTTTGCTGCTGACAAATAATGTTCCAACATCCTCACCTGCCATAACTTTAGTGATGTTATCTATGTCATTACCATTAGCTATAACCATGTCAGCTCCTGAACCTGTTGCTATTCTTGCTGCTATAAGCTTTGTTGCCATACCGCCTGTTCCGACATTACTTCCCGATGTAGACTTTCCCATATCAAGCAGGTCATCATCTATTCTGTCAACCTGGCTTATAAATCTTGCATCCGGATTAGTATTAGGGTCATCTGTATATAACCCGTCTATATCTGACAGTAATATGAGCAGGTCTGCACCTACTATAGATGTAACAATAGCTGATAATCTGTCATTATCGCCAAATGTCTGCACCTGCTTTATCTCGTATGTTGATACTGTATCGTTTTCGTTTACTATAGGAATTGCACCTAACTTAAGAAGCTCGTTAAATGTATTCTCTGCATTTTTTCTGCTTGTATCAGTAGTCACAGTTGCCTTAGTCATAAGCACCTGCGCTGCTATTGCACTGTATTCTGCAAATATTTTCTGATAAACCATCATAAGCTTTGCCTGTCCTATCGCTGCACATGCCTGCTTAACCGGCAGTTCATCCGGCTTTTCGTGTAATCCTATGGCTGTTCTTCCTACTGCTATCGCACCGGAAGATACAAGAATAACATCTTTTCCTGAATTCTTAAGGTCTACCAGTGTCCTTACAAGCTGTTCTATCTTTCTTAAGTTCAGTCTTCCTGTGTCCTTATGCATCAGTGAAGATGAACCTATCTTTATAACAATCCTTTTCTTATCTTTTATAAACTCTC
>ENA-ORMX01002571-ORMX01002571.1-human-gut-metagenome-genome-assembly--contig:-NODE-2571-length-10306-cov-2.157448_pt1 | contig 10306 bp, 8 predicted proteins | sample MGYA00242108_ERZ509007 | MGnify/ENA primary metagenome ERZ509007 (study PRJEB26280, sample SAMEA2338745) | human gut metagenome | biome: human gut; feature: human-associated habitat; material: faeces...
ATACAGACAAGATACACAGCCTTCTTGAAGTTATTATGGAGGAGGCTGAAAAAAATATAGGTGTTACTTTAAGTGGGGAGGTTATGTCACTACAGCTTGCACCACAGCCAGACCATTCAATACTTCTTACAGTTTCATCTGGTAAAGAAGATCTGGGTAATATGTTAAGAAAAGCAGGGGAAAGTATATCTAAGGCATTTTCAAAACCAGAGAAGAGTAATGTGATTAAGAATGGTGAAGGTACATTTAAAGATGCACCTTTTGAAACATTTGGAGACAGTCTAGATAAGTTCGAATTACCAGATGCACAGACAGATGAACTTAAGAAGACAGGACAGAAGAAGAAAGCAAGTAATGTTATTAAAGCCGGATGCGGCGTATTCAGGTTGGAAAGTCTTAATGATTTTGAGGAAATGTGTACTGTAAGTTCAAGAACATGGGGAATAACTAATGCACTGTATAAGAATAAAGAAGATGATACATATTATCTTGTACTTGAGAAAGGAAGATGCTCAGAGGAAAAATACAGAAGTCTTCTGAATCTTTTGATGGAGTACAGTGTGTTTGATTCTTCAAAAGAAGAACGTGTTGCGTTTATAAGGGAGCATTATAGTGTAGTAATAGGCAGCAATGCTATTAATGTAGTAAAGAAATATATGTAGATTAATTATTCAGGCAGAATCTGAATGATGAGGTAAGGAGGCAGTATATGAGATATCCTGAATTCTTATCCGAAGGCGGAACTATAGGCTTCGTTGCACCATCTTTTGGTTGTGCGACGGAGCCTTATAAAACAGCATTCGGAATGACAATTAAAAGATTTGAAAAAGAAGGTTATACAGTAGAGCTTGGTCCTAATTGTTATGAGGACAAGGGAATTGGGATAAGCAACACACCGCAGGAATGCGGTAAGGAGCTTACACAGATGTATGAGAGTAATGTCAATGATGTGCTTATATCATGTGGCGGTGGTGAACTGATGTGTGAGATTCTGCCATATGTTGATTTTGACAGGATTAAGGCGGCAAAGCCTAAGTGGTATCTTGGATATTCTGATAATACCAACTTCACATTTTTACAGAACACGATTGCTGATACGGCAAGTGTATACGGACCGTGTGCAGGCGCATTTGCAATGAAGGACTGGCATCAGGCGCTTGTGGATACTTTTGATGTGCTTCGTGGAAAAGGCTGCAAGAACAATAACGGAGTTGTGGAAAAACAAGTCCATGGATATGACACATGGGAGAGAGAGTCTCTAAAGAATGAGGAGAACCCTGCGCCACAATACAATCTTACTGAGAAGAAGATTTTAAGAAAATATGTTGGTGGGGACGAATGTGATACGGAGATTGCATTTGAAGGAAGGCTTGTCGGCGGCTGCATGGACTGTCTTGTTAATCTTACAGGTACAAGTTTTGACAAGGTTAAAGAGTTTAACGAAAGATATGCAGTTGACGGAATTATATGGTTCTTAGAGAGCTGTGATCTGAATGTATTTGCAATCAGAAGGGCTATGTGGCAGATGGATAATGCCGGATGGTTTAAGAATGTGAAGGGATTTCTCATAGGAAGACCGCTGTGCTACGGACAGGAAATGATGGGGCTTGACCAGTACAGAGCAGTTACAGGTATTGCGGCAAAGTATAATGTGCCGGTTATAATGGACTGTGATTTCGGGCATCTTTCACCTTCAATGCCGATAGTAAGTGGGGCATATACACAGGTTAAGGTTAAGGATAACGACCTTTCACTTAATTACCGTTTCTGTTAATATTAACGATTGAAAAACACACTTTAATAGGGTAAAATGTTAAAATGACTATTAATAATACCTGTTATATCAGGGATAAGATAAGGAGAAAACAATGGGTAGGATATTTAAGTTTGATAAAGATGTTGATACAGATCAGATTATTGCATCGCAGTATCTTTTGTTTCCGACAATTGATGAGATGAAGAGTCATACATTTGAATCATTAGACTCTGATTTTGCATCTGCTGTAAAGCCGGGAGATTTCGTTGTTGCAGATGACAACTTTGGATGTGGTTCATCAAGAGAGCAGGCACCAAGCGTACTTAAGGCGTTAGGTGTCAAGGCAGTGATTGCCAAATCATTTGCAAGAATATTCTATCGTAATGCTATTAATATAGGACTTCCTGTTATTGTATGTAAAGAACTCCATGACGAAGTTAATGCGGGGGATGAATGTGAGCTTTCATTAGAAGATGGAATTATAACTGTTAATGGAAAGACTTATACATGTACAAAGCTTCCAGCCAAGATGCAGGCTATTCTTAATCAGGGCGGACTTATTGCATCACTTAATGATGAGGCAGAAGAGTCTGAGAGTGCAGCTGTAACAGCGGGCGAGGCAAAGCATGGCATGACTATTGCAGAGAAGATTATTGCAAGGGCAGCAGGTCTTTCACAGGTTAAGGCTGGTGATATTGCAACTGTTACTCTTGACAGACTTATGAGTAATGATGGAACAACACATCTTACTATTGGTATGTATGAGAAGTTAAAGAATCCTCATATTGCTGACAAGGATAAGCTTGTATGGATTGTAGACCACAATATTCCATCAGACAGTCCTAAGACAGCAGCCTCACAGAAGAAGATGAGAGACTTTGCTAAGGCTAATGATATTAAGTTCTACGAGGGCGAGGGTGTGTGTCATCAGGTTATGATGGAAAATCATGTGGTGCCTGGTGAACTTATATTTGGAGCAGACAGCCATACTTGTGCATATGGTGCGTTAGGTGCATTTGGTACAGGTGTTGGTTGTACAGATTATTTGTATGCAATGGTTACAGGAACATCATGGGTAATGGTTCCGGGAACATTAAGATTCAACCTTAAGGGAAAGCTTAACGATGGAGTATATGCAAGAGATTTAATACTCTCTATTATTGGAAAGATTGGCGCTAACGGTGCTAACTATAAAGCAATGGAATTTGCAGGAGAAGGTTTACACAGCCTTTCAATGGCAGACAGAATATCAATATGTAACCTCTGCGTAGAGGCAGGTGCTAAGACTGCACTCATGGAAGTTGATGATGTTGCAATGGATTATCTTAAGGAGCATGGCAGAGAGCCAAAGGCATGCTTTACATCAGATGATGATGCAGTATTTGAGCAGGTTTATGATATTGACCTTTCAACAATACAGCCAATCGTTGCAAAGCCACATTTTGTTGACAATGTAGTTCCGGCTAAGAAATCACTTGGTGTAAAGATTGATGAAGCATTTCTTGGCTCATGTAACAATGGACGAATCGAGGATTTAAGAGTTGGCGCAGCAATCATCAAAGGGAAAAAGGTTGCTCCTAAGGTAAGATTCCTTGTAGTTCCTGCAAGCCGTTCGGTATATCTTCAGGCTATGAAAGAGGGACTCCTTGATATATTCATGGACGCAGGTGCAATTGTTATGAATCCTAACTGCTCTGTATGCTGGGGCAGCTGTCAGGGTGTTATCGGTGAGGGCGAGACTCTTATCAGCACAGGTACACGAAACTTCAAGGGTCGTGCAGGACATAAAGATTCTTTCGTATATCTTGCTTCAGCGGCAACTGTTACAGCATCAGCAATCAAGGGCGAGATAGCAACAGCAGACATGGTATAAGATAAGGATTTAACTTCAAAGGAGTAATTATGAACGAGAAATTTAGCGGTAAAGTATGGGTGCTTGGTGATGACATTGATACAGATATCATTATTCCTACAGAGTATCTGGCACTGAAAACAATCGATGATATGAAACAGTATGCATTTTCGCCATTAAGACCAGAACTTGCAGGTCAGATTAAGCCAGGCGACATCATTGTTGCAGGAAAGAACTTTGGTTGTGGTTCATCAAGAGAGCAGGCACCTGAGGTTATTAAGGCATTAGGTATTAAATGTGTTATTGCCAAATCATATGCAAGAATATTCTTCAGAAATTCTATTAATAACGGACTTCTCCTTATAGAGAATGCAGACCTTCACGACGAAGTTACGGAAGGCGATACTATTGATGTTGAAGTAAATGCAAAGATTACACACAATGGAAAAGCATATCCTATTGCTTCACTTCCTGATAATCTTGTGGATATACTTAATGCAGGCGGACTTGTTAAGGCAATGAGAAAGCTTAACGGTCTTGACTAAGACAGGGAGAGGTAAGAATAATGGGACATACAATTATTGAGAAGATTATTGGAAAGAATATTGGCAGGGAAGTAAAGCCGGGAGATATCGTAACTGTTAATGTTGACAGAGTAATGATTCATGATATTTTCATTCCATTTGTTAAAGAGAAATTCGAGGAAATGGGATTCACTAAGATATGGAACCCTGATAAGGCAGTTCTTATATATGACCACCTTGTTCCAGCAAGTCAGGTTGATGATACAAGACATTTCCGTATTGGTAATGAATTTGTGGAAAAATACGGAATGAAGAATATCCATCGTTCAGACGGAATCTGCCATCAGTTAATGACAGAGGCAGGTTATGTAAAGCCGGGAGATATCGCATTTGGTACAGACAGCCACACAACAACATACGGCTGTGTTGGTGCATTTTCATCAGGTATCGGATATACAGAGATGGCAAGTGTATTAGGAACAGGCAAAATGTGGGTTAAAGTTCCACAGACTATCAAGGTAACAGTTAATGGAAAGCTTCCTGAAAATGTGCGTTCAAAGGATATCATATTAAGACTTATCGGTGACCTTGGAGCAGATGGCGCAACTTATCAGGCACTTGAATTCACAGGTTCAACAATTGACGAGATGAGCGTTGCAAGCCGTATGACTATGTCTAACATGGCTATTGAAGCCGGTGCCAAATGTGCTCTTTTTACACCAGATGAAAAGACAGCAGAGTACTGTAATGTAGAACTTACAGATGAATTAAAGGATTTAAAGGGAGATGCGGATGCAGTATATGCAAGAGAGATTACATATAATGCAGAGGATTTAGTTCCGGTTCTTGCATGTCCTTCACAGGTAGATAACATCAAGCCTGTTACAGAGCTTGCCGGAACAGCAGTAGATCAGGTATTCATCGGTTCATGTACTAATGGAAGATTAGAGGATCTTCAGTGTGCAGCAGCTATTCTTAAGGGTAAGAAGGTTGCACCATTTGTCAAGTTAATAGTTACTCCTGCAAGCCGCAAGATATATAAAGAAGCTCTTGCAGACGGAACACTTGAGACACTTGTTGAAGCCGGAGCAATTGTTACACATCCAGGATGCGGATTATGCTGTGGACGAACAGGCGGAATTCTTACTGACGGAGAGGTAGTTGTTGCAACTAACAACAGAAACTTCCTTGGAAGAATGGGAACAAGCAAGGTTAAGATATTCCTTGCGTCTCCAGCTACAGCAGCAGCAAGTGCTATTGCTGGAAAGATTGTGGAGGCTTAAAAACAGACAGACTTTACATAATTTCTGAAATTCTTAGACAATATAATATTGTGATAAAGGGAGGCATATTCTACGGAGGATATGCCTTCTATGTAATTAGGGGTATAAGTTATATTTACAAGACCTGAAAGCATGTCAACGGCCTTGTTATATGCAATTGCAGCTTCCGCTTCGGATGAGAATTCACCGAGTATATAGTCGCCGTTAATATGAATCCTGGTTCTGTACATAATTCGTCCATTCTTAGTAAACTGGGAAACACCATTGTATTTATTGACAACAAGAATGTTTTCGTATCTGTAATCATGCGTATCCCCATTTTTAAATACATAATCCCTGCCTTTTACAGAGTGGCTTCTTACTCCGAATCTTGAGAGAATGCTTGTCTGCATTCCATAATCATTTACAAAATAATATCCTCCGCGGCTCATAATTGTGTGGTTGGAATAGTAAAAAAGGTCATCAGTAGAAAACTGTAAAACCTCATGTTCTTTGAGAAAATACAGGAAATATTTATGGCACATATATATAGGTGTCTTTATATAAATGTTGTTATCCCTGAAATTGATAAGTGAGATGTATTTACCAAGAGAAAGTGTCATTGCTTCATTATATGAAGTTGTTCTGTGGTCAGTATCAATCCAGTGGTCAGAAGAATTGTTTATTATCTCACAGGCTTCGTTGTACATGGCATGACAGGAAGCCTCGTCAGAGGAACTTCCGAGGCTGATGTGTTTAATCTTATATGTAAATGACGCACGGTAATATATTTCACCGCTTTTCTTTCTTGCTTCGTAAACTCCTGTCATGAGAATCCCCCAATCGTTCTATAAACTTGTCCTTTAAACCTACTATTTCATCACATTTTGCAATATTAGTAGGCTTCCCCAAACTTATACTCTGATTTAATGTGCCATTTGACACTACCATTGATATAAAGATTATAACATATATTAATTGTGTATACAGATATAATTATATATAATAAATGATAACACATTGGCAGAACATATTGAAAGGTAAAAGAATGAGTAAAAGAAATATAACATTTATAATTATTATAATTACACTTATGACATTGCCGTTATCAGCATGTGGAAAGAATAAGAATAACATTTCAACTGATAACAGCCAGAAGCTGCAAAGTGAAAGCGGTCAGGAATATGATGATGACAGAGATGCACATATGATTCCGGCTGGTGAATCACAGACAAATGGTGAGTTACAGACAACTGGTGAATCACAGAAGACCGGCGAAAAAAAGAATGTACAGGAAAATGCTTCTGATGCGCAGGATAATAACATTAATTCTGAGCTGCAGCCAGTAAGTATCGTACCCGAAAGTACTGCTGCCGCCAGTAGCGATGCGGCTGATAAGGATACTTCAGGAACTGATAATACTTCAGGAACAGACAGTACCAGTTCAGAAAACGATAAAATAGAAAACACAAAGACAGATCCGATAGAGCTGCCATTTGTTCCGGCTTACTAAAATATTATATTAAGAGGCAAAAAATATGAGATATAAGATTAGTGATCTGGCAAAATTATTAGATGTATCTACTAATACTGTCAGACGATATGAGGATATGGGGTATATATCGGCTGTGCGCGATGAAAACAGTGGATACAGGTATTATGATGATGATGGGATATTCGGCGTACTTAATGCTAAAATGCATGTGAAGTATGGATTTTCACATGAACAGATAGCAAAGATGCAGCATTTTTCATTAGAACAGTCTATTGAGGCATACAAAGAACGCATGGATGAGATGGACAGGCAGATTGCGTATATGACATATTTAAGGCACCGGCTGAAAGATGATTATGTGCTGATGAATAAGGCTGCAGTCAATTCGGACATATATGAGAAGAACAGCCTTGACCTTAGATATGTTCTGTACAAATATGGTGAAAAACTGCTTCAGGAGCCGGAACGGTTATTGCAGGTGAAAGAATTTCTGTATAATTCTCCTGAATTACAACACATATATATGATTCCAAAGGAAGAGATTGAAAAGGGCAGATTTACTATATGCTGTGGAATCGCTGTAAAAGAGGAACATGTTGAGAAATACAGTCTTAAGACCAATGACTATGCCGGGCATTATACAGCCAAGCCATCTGTTATGGGAATCTCAAGAGTTCCTGCAAAATTAAGCCTGATGAGTGAAAAGTCTGATGATGAGGTTCGTCAGATTATGATAGGAAAGCATATTACATATATGAAAGAACATAATTTTAAAGTAGCAGGAGACGTGACAGGAATTGTTATAAGCAAGGCATATGAAGATGAAGAAGAGATGTTATATGTGCTGATGTGTGTACCTGTAACTGCAAAGTAATATTATTTTAAAATGTATTTCGTACATAAGGGTATTGTTTTTGTACAGAAGTCTGTTGTATAATATCAAAAGCTTGCGACGTTAACGCAGGCACACTATATTAATTATGAGGTGTATTAAAGATGAGCATGTTCTACAGAAGTACTAGAGACGACAATGTTAAGGTTACTGCATCGCAGGCTATATTAAAAGGGCTGGCAGCAGACGGAGGACTTTTTGTACCAGAGAGTATTCCATCATTAGATAAAAGCTTAGAAGAGTTGTCTAAGATGAATTATAAGGAAGTTGCTTATGAAGTTATGAAGCTTATGCTTGATGATTTCACAGAGGAAGAACTTAAGAGTTGTATAGACAGAGCTTATGATTCTAAGTTTGATACAGAGGAGATGACTCCACTTGTTAAAGTTGAGAATGAATATTTCCTTGAACTTTTCCATGGAGCTACAATAGCTTTCAAGGATATGGCACTTTCTATACTTCCACATCTTCTTACAACTTCTGCAAAGAAGAACAATGTTAAGAATGAAATTGTCATTCTTACAGCTACATCAGGAGATACAGGAAAGGCAGCTTTAGCTGGATTTGCTAATGTTCCTGGGACTAAGATTATCGTCTTTTATCCTAAGAATGGTGTAAGCCCAATTCAGGAGAAGCAGATGGTTACCCAGAAGGGTGATAATACATATGTTATTAGTATAAAGGGTAACTTTGATGATGCACAGACAGGTGTTAAGAATATTTTCTCTGATAAGGAATTAGAGAAGGTTATGAATGATGCCGGATTCCAGTTCTCATCAGCTAATTCAATCAATATCGGAAGACTTGTTCCTCAGATTGTTTATTATGTATATGCGTATGCCAAGTTATTAGCTAATGGAGAGATTAAGGATGGCGAGAAGATAAATGTAGTTGTTCCTACAGGTAACTTTGGTAATATTTTAGCTGCATTTTATGCTAAGAATATGGGACTTCCTATTAATAAGTTTATATGTGCATCTAATGAGAATAAGGTATTATATGATTTCTTCACAACAGGTGAGTATGACAGAAACAGAGAATTCGTTCTTACAACTTCACCATCTATGGATATCCTTATCTCTAGTAATCTTGAGAGACTTATATACAGAATTGCCGGTAATAATGCAGCTAAGAATGCAGAACTTATGGCATCATTAAAGTCAGAAGGAAAGTACAAGATTACAGATGATATGAAAGCACAGTTAGCTGACTTCTATGGCAATTATGCTACAGAGGCAGAGGACGCAGCTACAATCAAGAAGATATATGAAGATTGCGGATATGTAATTGATACACATACATCAGTTGCTGCAACTGTATATGATAAGTACAGAAAAGAAACTGGCGATACAACTAAGACAGTTATTGCTTCAACAGCAAGCCCATATAAGTTTACAAGAAGCGTTATGAATGCTATTGATTCCAAATATGATTCAATGGGAGACTTCGAACTTGTAGATGAGCTTAGCAAGATAAGCAATGTCAAAGTTCCTAACGCAATTGAAGAAATCAGAACAGCACCAGTTCTTCATGATACTGTATGCGATTCTGATAAGATGTGTGATGAAGTTAAGAAGATTCTTGGAATCTAATATTATAAGAAAATAAAAATCTCCGGACCGTGTGTAATAAAGGTCCGGAGATTTTTGTCTTATAGGTCAGTCCAAAGACACCACCTGGTGTGCCCCAGCCTCTGGACATATTGCCTGATACCAGCGGGCTTTCCATGATCACGGATCCATCTTTGATAAAATACAGAAAAATTATAGGTTGTTACATTTTCGTTAAGGGGATCCGCCATATATACTTCATTTTTGGCAGAATCAAATCCAATCATAACAAGGCAGTGTTCCATACCGGGCCAGATAACAAGCTGACCATCCTTAGCAATCCATACAGAAGAACCATAATCAGTGGACTCCATATTCATAGTTGCCCAGACAATAACAGGCTGCCCGTTCTCAACATATTGGCAGAACTGATCGATTGAGGCACCTGATATATTAATGGCATGGGCACCATACAGATTGGCACAATCAGTGATTACAGGAGCAAAGCATCCATAAGAAGCTTTATCAAAAGGTGTTCCTACAAATGTAGTGTTGGGATTAGCATCAGGATAGTCTCCTTTTTCTAGATAATTAGCTGCAATATCAGTCTTATCAGCATCATATCCAAGATAGTTAAGAACCATAGTAAGTGAAGTGACTTCACAGCCGGTAGGAAGCTCCGGTAACTGATTCAGACACGGGAAATTATCTATATACGCTTTCCTTCCAGATGCCAGTAGTTCTTTCAGTTCATTTTCAGAGTGAATTGTATTGTGAAAATCTTTATAAGAATCCTCTGAATTATTATTATTATTATCTTCCTGTGAATTGTCAGAATTATTAACTTCCCCACGCGATAAATCATCCGATGAAATAGTTCCAACTGGCGTTATGTTAATACTTACATTATCAGGAGAAGAATTTTTCATATCAATAAGGAATGATAATATTGTAACAGATGCAGCAATAAGAGAA
>ENA-ORMX01002590-ORMX01002590.1-human-gut-metagenome-genome-assembly--contig:-NODE-2590-length-10249-cov-2.343437_pt1 | contig 10249 bp, 8 predicted proteins | sample MGYA00242108_ERZ509007 | MGnify/ENA primary metagenome ERZ509007 (study PRJEB26280, sample SAMEA2338745) | human gut metagenome | biome: human gut; feature: human-associated habitat; material: faeces...
GTCATGGCAATTCCCTGTTGTGCGGTAAGCATATGCAGTTCTTCGCCGGAAGACGGAACAGTTTCCGCCGCGTCCTCATCAATAATTGTTGGCGCTGGCGTTGCAGACTCTGTGGCGGCAACCTCGGAATTATAACCGTATTCTTCCGAGCAACCAGCCAAAAAGTGGCTCATGAGAAGAAGCAGGGACAGAATTTCAATTGAGAATCTTGCGGCTTTTTTCATATTTCTCAACCATAAAGTCAGGTGAAAACATTATAAGGAACATCATATGCGTAAAACGGAGACGGCGTTGTCCCCTACCGCATATATTGGCCTCCACCAGAATTTGAAATAGATGATGTTCTTTGCAAGTAATGTGTGCCGATTCCGGCGCGAGGCCCGACACTATAAGATGTTCCGTTTCTTGTTATCACAACATCAGCAAATTTATTACCTATGAGATTTTTTAAGTTGACTTCGGGCATAGAATTAGTAGACGATCGATAAATGTTTATTGCGACATCAGGATTTGCATCGCTGTTAATCACATTTCCCGAATAATTTCGATTTGTATGCCTACATTAGTGCATCCAAATGTTGTTTTCCAAATCGCGCAGCCGTCCCTTATAGTCATCTATCAGAGCCTGAACATTTTCCCCCTGCGGGAAGGTCACCAGATAGCCGTCCCCGGCCTCATGAAAACCAATGATTCCCGCAAGCCCTGCCATCTCGGCCACTTTCAGCAGGGTGTGGTAGTCATACTCGGCGGCACTGATATATAAATTCATGGGAGAAACCTCGCGTTTCAGAGAGATGATTCTATTATAGCAACATCTTTTCATAATTGCAAAGAAAATGCTGTATCGTCCAGAATCGGAAGATACAGCATTGCTTTTTTATATGTAATGGCCCTTTAGCCCAATTTGTTGTCTGGCCTTGACCGAGCGATTGCTCTGGCATGGTCTAAGGCGCAGTGGTGTGCGGGATGCTTCCCGCGTTTGTTTTGATTACGAGACTTATTATAGCGGCGACTTGTGTGTAGAATTTAAAAGCTGTTTGAACGATTTTGAAATTCAATTTGAATAATTTATGACGTGGGGTGATGCCATGAAAGATATTAAAGAAAAGCCAACCGCGCATATGCCGAGAAGCAATGCAACCGGGGAAATCCCGAAAGCTGCGCTGAAAAAGGCGTGGGCGGAGGCCAAGGAGAAAAGCCGAACCATGCTGCGAGAAAGCACTTCTACGCAGGGAGACGGTGATTATACAACTGCGCAAGATACCAGCTCGGTGGTAACCGATACATCCTATTCGGTCATCAAGCAAAACACAGATTTCACCGTGCAGCAAGGGCGCAAGATTGCCCGCAAACAGATAGAAAAATACCGGGAACGCCGTTCCGCCGAGCAAACCGAAACCACCCGCGTCCACACCGCCAATGAGCGCGGTGTCAGCCCCAAACAAGTCGAGTGCGGCACGCTGTCCGATGCAGAGCGGCACCCGCGCCGTGGGGCAGATTTGCCCCGCCAGCGGGCGAAAGAAAAAGTCGTCACCGCCAAGACCGCGCCGCGCGACATTCGCGGTGTGACCCAAGGGCAGCGGCAACTGCGCACCGCCGCAAATGAAACTGTGCGGAGCATAACAACCCAAGCACAAATGCAGACCCGTACCCGTCAAGTGCAGCTTGCTATCCAGAAAGCCGCCAGCAGCACCCGCAAGACGGCTGTGGCGGTGCGCTCGGCAATACGGCATTTTCTTGTCGGCCTGCACAGTCTTGTCGCGGCCATTGCTGCAGGGATTAGCGTGGCACTCAGCATTATTATTGTCATCAGCCTTGTGGCCTTTGTGTCCGGCTCGGCCTATGGCATCTTTTTTGCCGCCAATGCCCCCAACGCCGACACAATTACCGTACAACAGGCAGTAGAAACACTGACAGTAGAATACCGCGACAGGCTGGAAGAAATCTCCGACACCGTACAGCATGACCGCCAAGACATTACAGCCAACGATGACGTGTACTACATTCGTTGGCAAGATGTCCTGGCGGTCTTTTCTTCGTATGTTTCGGGAAATGAACAAGGCGCACCCGTTGCGGCACTGACAGAGGAACAGGTGGATAAACTGCGGGAAACTATGTGGGCAATGAACGCAGTGGACTATTCCACCCACCCGGAGTCGATTACCATAGACACTACCGATGAGGACGGCAACCCGACTACCACAGAAATCACCGAAACTGTCCTTGTAATCGAACTGACCCACAAAACACCCGACGAGATGGCGGCAGATTATCATTTCACCACCCGTCAGAACACCTATCTGCAACTTTTACAAGACCCGCAGTATGAGGAACTGTGGGCAGAATTGCTCGGCGGTTTTGCACAGGGCGGTGGAGAACTTATGAGCCCGGACAGCACCCGCATCCCGACAGGCACCCTGCAATGGCCGCTGCCTGTCGCGGGTACGATTACTTCTCAATTTGGTCACCGCGTGGACCCCATCACCGGCGAAGTCAGCTCCCACACCGGCACCGACATTGCCTGCGCCGAGGGTACGCCGATCCTCGCCGCCGCAGATGGCGTGGTCACTGTTGCCAATGGCCTTGACAGCTGGGGCGGCAGTTACGGTTACTACATCAAAATTAACCACGGTGGTGGGCTGGAAACGCTGTATGCCCACTGCTCGTCCATCTGCGTCACCACCGGTCAGCAGGTGCAGGCCGGGCAAGTCATCGGTTACGTTGGCCACACCGGACGCGTTACAGGCAGCCATCTGCATCTGGAAGTAAGAATTGACGGTAATCGTGCGGATGCAATGCAATATTTTGCACTATAAAGTTTAAGAGAAATTTTGACGACTGTTGAAACAGTGTACAAAAGCGGAATAGGAAACAAAAGGAAACAAAGAACTTCATAAATTACAAAATGGTTACACGCGGAAGAAAAACACCAAAAATACTAGCAAACTGCACATTCAAATAGTGAATACATGATGGAATATGCACAAATTGAAAGGAAACCGTTTCCCTATTTCTTTGTTGACGTGGGTTGCTGGGAGTGTTACTCTGTAGATGTCAAGGATGCGCATCAGAAAATCTCAAAAACTCTTCACCGTTTGGAAAGAAGGAAACAAATATGAGCAGAGTAAAACACTTGTTTGCAGTTGTGCTGGCGGCATTGATGCTGTGTCTGCTTATGCCTGTTGCTGCGTTTGCAGAGGAAGCATCCGATGGAAAAATGATCGTCTACGCAAAACTCCCGTCTGACTGGTCAGACCCGCACCTGTGGGCATGGGCAGACGATGGCACAAATGCTTTTGATGCATGGCCCGGTGGCGAAATGGAAGCAGACAGCAACAATGATGGCTGGTATTACTGCTGGATTCCCGAAACCACCAACAACATTATTATCAATGCGAATGACGCTGCGGTTCAGACCAGTGACTACAAGCTGGAAAGCAAAAATGCTTGGGTCACGGTGACCGATGCAGAAAATGTAGAAATCAGCTACGATGCACAGACCACCGGTGATCTGCCGGAGTATGTAGAAAAATTCAAGATTCATGCGCAGGTTCCCGATGATTGGCAGGATGTCTGCCTGTGGGCATGGTCTGCACCGGATGGCAAGAATGCTTTTGAAGCATGGCCCGGCAAGACCATGAGCAAAGGCGAAGATGGCTGGTATACTGCCAGCGCTCCCGTTTGGGTGAACAGCATCATTGTCAACGGCAACAGCGGCGATGTGCAGACGGAGGATATCTCCATCGATGCAGCTGAGGTGTGGGTTACGGTTTCTGAGGACGGAACTTCCGATTTTACTTACAATGATCCGAATGCTCCCGTTGCAGAAGATATTACCGTTCATGTAAAGGCTCCTGCTGACTGGAGCGAGCCGCATCTGTGGGCATGGTCCGCACCGGACGGAACGAACGCATTCTCTTCTTGGCCTGGCGAAGCCCTGCAGGAAGGGGAGGACGGCTGGCTGACGCTTTCTGTTCCCGGCTGGGTCAACAGCATTATCGTGAATGGCAGCGATGGCAGCGTTCAGACCAGTGACCTCAGTGTGGAAACAGGCAAGGATCTGTGGATTGTAGTGAGCGATGCGGAAAATGCAGAAGTCACCTATGAAGCCCCGGCTGAGACTGTAGAAACGGCAGAGGCTCCTGCTGCAGAGAGCGAGCCTACGGTTGCAGCGGAACCCGCAGAAACCAAGTCCAACGCGATGCCGATTGCAATTGTCGTTGTTGTGGTGATTGCTGTTGTGGCAGGCGGCGTGGTCGTCTCCAAAAAGAAAAAGTAATCTTCCTTAGAAAATCATAGAGTACGGGCTGAACAGCCCGTACTCCTTATTTGACACAATCAGAAAGGCAGGTATTCCATGAAGCGCCTGATAGCAGGATTTTTAAGTGTATGTGTAGCGGTATCGTTGCTGATGACCGGCTGCTCGTCGGGCGGCACGGATAATACTGCGCAGACAGATGGCCCGGTTACCATCACGATTTGGCACGACAAAGAAGATGAAGTCGCGCAGGCGTTGCAGACAGAGTTGGATACGCTTGCCCCGGATATCGTGGTAAAACTGGAAAAGAAAGACGGTCTGACCGATTCGCTGAAGATGGTTGGTAATGATCCGAATTCTGCCCCTGATATGTACTTCTTTGCCCACGATAAAATTGGCGTTTACGCTGAAATGGGCATTCTCGCACCGATAACGGATTTCATCGACAAGAGTACGTTGGATCAGTACATTCCGATGACGATTGAGGCTGCCACCTACAAAGGGGAAGTGTACCAGCTTCCGATCTACTTTGAGACGCTGCTCTATATGTACAACAGACGTTATATGAGTGATGATGAAGTGCCTTCGACCACAGAAGAACTGTACAAATATATGCAGGAAAACACGAAAGGCGGACATTACGGCTTCGTGGAACAGCACAGCACGGCGTACTATGCTGCGGGCTGGCTCCATGCGTTTGGTGGTTACATTCTGAACGAAAATGGTGAACCCGGCCTCGATGATGAGAACACCATCAAGGCGCTGGAATACCACAAGAAATTCGTGGAGCTTATGCCCACCGAGGGTGAGTATTCTACCGTGAATACGCTGTTCCGCGAAGGCAAAGCGCACTCCACCATCGGTGGTCCCTGGCTGGTTCCTACGGCGCGCGAGAGCGGTATTGACCTTGGCATTGCACCGATGCCTACTGTAGATGAGACCGGCAACAAAATTGCACCGTATTCCGGTGTGCAGGGTATCCATGTCTTGAAAGTTGCAGCTGAGCGCAAGCACGATGCCATTGCAAAGGTCTTGCAGGTTCTGACAAATGATTCCGTTGGCATTGCGATGGCGAAAGCAAGCGGCTGCGCCCCTGCGAAGCAGAGTTGCTATGATGACCCGGTTATCAGCGGTGACGACATGGTTATGGCTATGTACGATACGGCGCAGGATGCGGTTCCCATGCCGAACGTTCCCGAAATGGACGTTATGTGGACGGTTACGGAAAATCTGCTTGTGGATGTAAACATGAGCGGAAAAGATGTCCGCAGCAGCGCACAGGCCGCCCAGCAGCAGGCAGAGAGCCTTATCAAACAGATGCAGTGATGCGGAAAGGCCGCACTATGAAGAATAATAAAAAAGAAACGTTTTGGGCCTATTTGTGCAGCGCCCCCTCGTTGCTTTTGATTTTGCTGATCGTTGTATTCCCGATTCTGTACACGGCGTACATCTCCTTTACAAACATGAATGTTTACCATTGGTTCAACTTCTCGTTTGTAGGACTGAAAAATTATAAAGATGCGCTGTTTGTTTTTGATTCCGGCTTTTTGGCGGCACTGCTTCGGACCATACTGTGGACTGTGCTGAACATGGTGCTGCAGTTGGTAATTGCCTTTGTGCTGGCCAGTCTTTTGAACATACAGGATTTTAAGGGCAGGCGGGTCTACAAGACACTGCTTATGATCCCTTGGGCCATGCCGGGCTATGTGTCGATCCTGCTTTGGAAAAACGGCATCTTCAATTCGCAGTTCGGCTTGCTGAATCAGTGGATGCAGAAGCTGGGGCTGGCGACAGTGCGCTGGCTGGCAAACGATGTCTCGGCATTTCTCTGCTGCACGGTTGTCAACCTTTGGCTGGCGCTGCCGTTCATGATTATGATTATGGACGGTGCTTTGCAGGCGGTGGATCATAGCTGCTACGAGAGTGCGATTCTTGATGGTGCAAACTGGTTCCAGCGGGCGTACTTTATTACGATTCCCGCAATCCGCCCGATTATTGCTCCCTCGGTGCTGATTACCGTGTTTACGACATTTAAGCAATTCGACGTGGTATACCTGCTGACACAGCAGGCGGGTGCGAAAACCGGTGCCAATATCCACACGATCCTGACTTATGCCTACGAGAATGCCTTTATCACAAACAATTACGGATACAGCTCTGCGGTCTCCATTTTGATTTTTGCTATTTTGATTCTGTTCTCGATGGTGACCAGCCGGAAAGCAAAGGAGGGGTAACAGATGACGCGGCATCAAAAGCGTATGCTCAAACAGGCAACCAAGCAGATTTGTCTGCATATTTTGTTCATCGTGATTTGTTTCGTCACGCTGATCCCGATTTTGTATGCACTGTCGGTTTCTTTGAATGCCGACAACAGTCTTGTGAGTTCGGACTTCCGTTTTATCCCGAAGAACTTCACGCTGCGGAATTATGTTGCGGTCTTTACCGAAGAACCTGTCATGCTGTGGTTTAAAAACAGTATGACGCTGGCGGTAGTCACTGTTGTTATTTCGCTGGCAGCAGCAATTCCGGCTGCTTATGCGTTTTCCCGTATGCGCTTTAAGGGGCGCAAGCCGATATTGAAGCAGTTGGTTCTGCTGTACTCTTTCCCATCGGTCCTTTCCATGTTTGCGATTTATACACTGCTGCGCCCGCTGGGACTGATCAACAGCAAAGTTGGCTTGATTCTGATTTATACCGGAACGATGGCTGAGTTTGGTCTGCTGAACATGAAAGGATACTTTGATACGATACCGCGCGAAATCGAGGAAGCGGCGGAAATTGACGGTGCAAGCGGCATCCAGCTTGTCACGCGCATTGTTCTTCCGCTGGCGCGTCCCAGTATTTTGGTTACGGCGGTTATGATCTTGATTTATGTCTGGAATGAATATCTCTTTGCAACGACCTTTATGACAGGTGCCGAGAATTATACACTGGCAGCTGGATTGTACTCTTTGCAGGCAACAGAAATGAGCGGAAGCTGGCCCGTTTTTGCAGCAGCCTCGCTGGTAGTCAGCCTGCCGATTCTGATTGTGTTCTTTGCCGTACAGCGTCATATGACCTCCGGCCTGACTGCCGGTGGTGTCAAAGGTTGATTGCCCCAAACAGGGAGATGACACAATGAATTTTGAAGCCATCCAACACATCCCGATGTCACAGCAGGCACACGGGATTGATCCAAACCATGTCGTGTTCCGGCTGCGCGCCGGGCGCGATGATCTAAAGCACTGCACGCTGTTTTATGCAGATCGAGCCTGCCGCCTGACACCGGTTATTTTCTCGTCTGTAGAGATGCAGGTGGAAGCGCAGGACGAATGGTTTGATTACTTCCAAGTCATCTTGGAAAGCCCCTATAAGCGGATCTGTTACTATTTTGAACTTGACGACGGAACGCAGAAGCTGCTGTATTACGGCGATTTCTTTACAGATTACCGCGTGGACGACAGATCGGAATACTACCAGCTGCCTTTTAACCATCCGGCAGACATTGCAGCACCGCCTGCATGGGCGCAGGATGCAGTAGTTTACAATATCTTCCCGGACAGTTTCGCCACGGGCCGCCGCTTTATCTCTGGCAAATCATCCGAAAAAGAGTGGAACGGCCAAATCACGCGCGGAAAACTCGGCGGAACGCTGCGCGGCGTGATCGAGAATCTGGATTACATTCAAGAACTGGGTGCTACCTGCATTTACATGAATCCGATTTTTGCAGCAGGGGAGTACCACAAGTACGATTTGCTGGATTATCATCACATCGATCCCTGTTTCGGTACGGATGAAGATTTCCGACAGTTGGTCAACGACTGCCATGCACGGGGAATGCGTGTGATTATTGATGGTGTGTTCAACCATGTGGGGTGGAATTTTTTCGCTTTTGATGACGTGGTGCGCAATGGCGAAAACTCAAAATATAAAAACTGGTTTTACCATCTGCAATTCCCTGTAGAGAGGCCGGAAGACCCCGAAACCTATCCGACCTATGAATGCTTCGGCTATGAGCGCATGATGCCGAAAACCAACACCTGCAACCCGGAAGTACAAGACTATTTCTGCGATGTGGGCCGCTATTGGGTGCGGGAATTTGATATTGACGGCTGGCGTCTGGATGTTGCCAGCGAGATCAACGACGGATTCTGGCGGGCATTTCGGCAGGCGGTGAAAGAAGAAAAGCCGGAGTGTATCCTGATTGGTGAGGTGTGGGAGACTGCCCAGCATTGGCTGAACGGTGATATCTTCGACTCCACCATGAACTACGATTTCCGCAAGCACTGCCGCCGATTCTTTGCCGAACAGAGTATCGATGCAGCAGAATTTGATGCCCGCGTGACCAATATGCGGATGCGGTATAAACTCCCTGTACTGTACGCGCAGCTCAATCTGCTGGACAGTCATGATGTGAGCCGCTTCTATTCGCTGTGCGAAAAAGACCCGGCAAGAATGCAGCTCGCTGTACTTTTCCAGATGACCTTTACAGGGATTCCGTCCGTCTTTTATGGTGATGAGCGTGGTATTTACGGCTTACAGGAAGCAGAGTACCGCCATGAAATGACATGGTCGCAGGAGCCGCCGGCCTTGGCAGAGTTTTATAAAAAGGCGATGCATCTGCGAACGGAACATCCGGCCCTTTGCCGAGGCAGCTACCATACCGTTAAGGCTGAAAAGAAAAACGGGCTGTATGGGTATGAGCGCACCGATGAGAAAGAAAAAATCACCGTGTTCCTCAACAATCAATCTGTCTCCGCAGAGATTCCTCCGATGAACGGAAAGATGCTGTGGCAGCAGGGATACGAGGAAAAGAACAACAGCCTTGCCCCTATGGGGTTTGCCGTATTCACACAGGAGGTGTAAAACGTGAGCGTGACGATTCAGGAAGTGGCCGAAGCTGCGGGTGTGTCCAAGGCAACCGTCAGCAAGGTGCTGCATAAGTCATATTCTATATCGCAGGAAACCTGTGACCGGGTAAATGCGGTCATCAAGGAACTGGGGTATCAGCCGAATCGCCGCGCACAAAGTTTTGCTACCGGCGCAACAAAAACGATTCTCTTTCTGGCAGAAATGCAGCATGGTGTAGGATTTGATAACCCGCATCTGTTTGAAATCATGGCCGGGGTAGAGAACGCGCTTTCCGAAAAAGGGTATGGCCTCATTGTGCAGCACAGCACGGCGCTTGATCTTTGGCAGCATTTCGATGAACTACTGCAGGGCTCCTATGTAGATGGTGTGATTCTGCACGCATCTGTTGTGTCAAAGGACGTGGCCCTTTGTCTGGCACACACGGAGCTACCCTACATTGTTGTAGGTGCGCCGGATTTCTCCAACCAGCTTTGTTGGATTGATACCAATAACTCGGTGGCAGGGCAAATTGCAGTTACACATCTGTGGCGCAACGGATATGACAGGATCGCATTCATCGGCGGCCCAAAGGAAGATACAATTTCTGCACACCGTCTGAGCGGCGCACTTGCAACTCTGAACGAGAAAATCCCGGCAGGATATTTGCGGGAAGGGCCGCCCACCAGTGAGGGCGGTGCAGCAGCCGCACGCGCCCTGCTGGAACTGCAGACACGGCCCAACGCTGTGATCTGCGCAAACCAGTATATTGCGTTTGGCTGCGTAAATGAACTGAAGGCTTCCGGAGTACGCATCCCGGAAGATATGGCTGTTATCACATTTGATGATTTTCCATTTTCTAAAATCATTGAACCGCAACTGAGTGTTGTGAACCTCGATATGTATGATATGGGTGAGCAGGCTGCGAAAGTTGTTCTGCGGCGAATCCGGACACCGCAGTATCTTGTACAATCGCAGACCACGCTGCCGATATTGATAGAACGACAATCGACAAAGAAGTTACCGTAAAGGAGGTAAGTATGGCTAAACATTTGGCAAAAAAGGCAGCGTGCCTTATCGGATCTGCAGCAGTTGCACTCTCGATGACGCTCGGAGCATTCCCTGTGTATGCGGATTCCGCTGCATCGGCTCCGGAACTGGGAC
>ENA-ORMX01002591-ORMX01002591.1-human-gut-metagenome-genome-assembly--contig:-NODE-2591-length-10243-cov-2.153907_pt1 | contig 10243 bp, 9 predicted proteins | sample MGYA00242108_ERZ509007 | MGnify/ENA primary metagenome ERZ509007 (study PRJEB26280, sample SAMEA2338745) | human gut metagenome | biome: human gut; feature: human-associated habitat; material: faeces...
TTGCATTTTTACTAATAAATCTATTATTTGTCTATCTATTAAAAATGTATCAAAACCACCTTTTGGCATATTAGGAAGTGCTAATTTTCTCATTAAAAATGCATATAAATTTGAAAATGCTTTTTGAGAAATTGGTTCTTCTCTATCAGCTCTCACAGCTAAAACTACTTCGTTTCCTTCTTCATATTTTTTTATCATTTCTAAAATCATTTCTGATGGTTCTTGTAAGTCTGCTGCTTTTCTAACAGCACAATCCCCTGTGCATTGTGCTAATCCAGCAAGAAGTGCTGAATGTTCTCCGAAATTTCTTGATAATCTCACATTTTTTATGTTTTTATCTAATTTTGCTATATTTTGCATTACTTCATAAGATTTATCTTTTGAACCATCGTCAACAAATATTAATTCATATTCCATATTCAACTTCGTAAGTACTTTTTCTTTTAAATCGACATATAATGGTAACAAATTATCTTGATTATAATATACTGGTACAATTATTGATATTTTTTTCATTTTTCTTTCCCCTTTTTTTACTGTTAATAAATTATTTTAAGCATTCTAAAATTTTTGGCATAAAAATCATTAATCCTATAATAACTGAAATTATTGCCATTATCAAGACAGCTCCAGCAGAAGCATCTTTGGCTAACTTTGCTTTTGAATTTTTTTCCATTGTTATTAAATCAACGGTTGTTTCAATTGCAGTATTCATTATTTCTAATGCAATAACTCCACCAAATAATAATATACATACAAACCATTCAGTTTTACTTATATTAAAAATTATCCCAAAAACAGTAACTAAAAACATAATTACAATATGTATTTTTAAATTTCTTTCTTTTTTTATAGCGTTTCTTGCTATTAAAAAATTAATATCGTTCTCCGAACACTTGCAAAGTTTCATGATATGTTCTTCCCTTAGTGAATTGAAATCCCATAACAATTTCAATATTTGTTTTTGTTGCTCATTCAACCACATCACTTCCTATTATTTTAACTAAAGAACTATAAATCTTTCGTTTTTCAGGAATTATTTTATAGATTTTTATAATCACATTTTCGCCTACTAGTGGTGGTCTATCTAACCAATTTGGAAGTGTACATACTGTGTCAACTCCTTGTGCAATATTAGCAAATATTCCATTTTCACTGTATCCTGTAATTTTTGCTAAATACTCTCCTTTCTCATCAAAATCTTTTCTTATGTTTTTAAATGGATCTTCTAACAGGTCCTTAACAGATATTTTTATTGTATGACTCTTTTCATCTATATCTTTTATAATAACTTTTATTTGTTCATTAATCTTATATACTTGAAAAATCATCAATATATCTATATTGCAGATCTTTAGCTTTTATAATATAATCAATTCCTAAACATTCAACTCTTATATATTTTTTCCATAAACCTACTATTTGTGCATATATTTTATCTCCAACAACTATTTTTTTCATATTAATTTCATTTAATCTCTCCATTGCTTTTATTCTTGAACCAACTGCTTTTTCGCTTATTCTATCCGCTTCTACTATTATAAATCTTATTTCTGCTCCCATCATATTTCTTAATAGCTTTTTATCATTATTAAACTCTTTAGATATTTCTGTTGCTGGAATAAGCACTTTAATTCCATAAAAATCAATTATTGCACATACAATTGATTCCAATTTCATTTTTTCAGTTTCAATTGCAATTATTTTTCCTTTTAAAATTTTACCTTTTTCTTTAGATGAATTAATATTTTGCCATACGATCTTTTTTTGTAATTCATCCGTCATAAATTTCACCTTCTTACTTTTTTAATTTTAGAAATCATCAAAACTATAAAATTCCTTTCTTTCTTTAATTTTATTATCTTCAACTTCCATATTCGTTTTGAATTTTTCTATTTGTTCTTCTACTGTCAAATCTTCTAATTCATTAAAATTTGGATGTTCCATATACACATATTTGTTGCAAACAAATGGCCTTTTTCCTCTAACCATAACAATTTCTTTTGTATTATCCATTTTTAATAATTCATCTGGATTCATTAAATTTCTTTTATTTGTTGATATATTTTCCATACCGTAGGTAAAGTTACCATCAAATCCGTGCATTTTTGCGTATTGCATTTGTCTCTACAGTTGCAATTCCTAGGTATTCAGTTATATATCTTGCTGTCAATATGTCTCCGAACTCCCATACAAATCTTAGTATCACAATTGCCAAGTATCTCTTGCCACACATCATTATCATAACGATTTTTTAATTGAGCAATATTTTGAAAAATCATAAAAATATTTATGCCTCTGCTTCTTGTCGTTGCAAGTTTCTTTTCAAAATCGACAATCCTTCCTATGTTTGTAAACTCATCCAAGATAAAAGATGTTTCTATATCTAGTTTTCCATTAGGATTATTATCACCGACTTTTTATTAGTTTTATGAATAAAAATGAGAAAAATAATGTTGATAAGAAATCAAATGTACTGTTTGTGTCACTTGTAATAGTGAACACACAAGTCTTCTTTTTCCCTATTTCCTCAAAATTTATCTCATCTTTAGTTGTTAATTTTCTTATTTTATCTGTTTGAAAAATTTGCAATCTAGTTGCTAAACCTGTTACAATACTTTGTTTAACAATATCTGTTGCTTGAGCATAAATATTATAACTTAACCTTGTTGATCCCTCTGTATCAGCAAAAATATTGTCTATTTCTTTGATATTACCACTAGCAAGGCAATCATATATATAAGCTAAGTTCTTATTTTTATTGTTTTTAACATAGTTAATTACATATAATAATAAGGCTTTCAAAAGATTTTGCTCTCCTCTATTCCAAAATTCATCGCCCGAAGATTTTCTATCTAATTGTGTATTTTCAATAACAATTTGACTAAAAATCTGCGCATCTGTTTCATCCTCTATAAAACTAATAAATTTACATCCATTTGAAAGAGTAGGATTTACTAAATTGAATACTTTTACTTCATAGCCTTTACTTTTAAGATATTTAGCAAGTCTACGATATAATTCTCCTTTTGGATCAGTAAATACTAAACTCATGTCTCTATTTATTGCATTTTCTATTACATCTCTTTTTATTTCATTCCTTTTTTGAGCCAATCCAAGTTCCATTCCATTTGGTATAGCAAATCCAATGGATTTTCCACTACCACTTGAACCAAAAACTGCAATATTCTTATTTAGATATGTATCTATTGGTAATGTTATTACTTCTTTTTGTTCAGTTTGTCCTAATATTATTCCATCTCTTTTTCCAATACTAAGATATTCTTCTATTTCACTTCTTGTTCCCCAATCAGCTGTTCCATATGTGCCGATCTTTCTTTTTTAGATTTATCCCTTCAACTTCAATTTTTGAATTTTCTTTTGTTATTATAATGTTTTTTATAGCCAGTATAATGATGATATTAAGCATTGTCCATATTAATAATATAATTTTATTTCTAAATATTATTGTAAATAAGTTTAGCAAAGTTATATCTATTGTGTTTAAGTTTATTTGAAAGGATTTTTCTAATAATTTCATAAAATTATTTATCAGTGGAACAAGAATAATGTATGAACAAAGCAAATAAATAATTAGTTTATTTTTAAATTTCTTCATCAATGCCTCCTAACCAATTATCAACCTCAATTATATTTGTGTTTCTGACCAAAATTTCTTTTATTTTTTCTATATTTTCTTTTAATGTTGCTATATATATTTTTCTTGATATATTTGGATTATTTTTATAAAAAACATTTACTTTTTGCAATTTTTCGGTATCTATAAATGGCATTATTAAAATATATTCTTTGTTATCAGTCATATAATCTGCCTTTTTCCAATTGGATAGAAGTATATCTTTTTGTAAGTAATTTTGTAACATAGTATAAAAGTCCAATTGTTCTACTTTTTTTAACAAGTCTATGTTTTTAATTGTTGGAGTAATTAAAAGTGTTGCTTTGTTTCCAAATACAAACCTCTGTTTTTGTGTTAATAATTTCATATCTTCAACAAATATTATAATATTCTTATTAGTAGATAATTTACTAATATCATTTATAATTTGACCGATATATGAGAATTGTCTTTTTTTAGAAATATAATAAACCATAAATTCTTTCTTAGGATAAATTAGTTTTCCGATATATTTTCTTGATGTTTGTGTGAAAATTGCATTATCTTTCATATCCCAACTAGCAATAAATTCAATATCACTATTAATTGCCAAACGTGATATTTTTGCAATTTCAGTTATCCTATCAATGTATGATGGCTTTCTACATAAAAAGCTATAATTATATCCAAAATCTTTTACCAATTTAGTTCCTTTATCATCTAATTTTATATAAAATCTATTTACTCTTCTTATATATTTTTCATTTTCAAGTATTTTTAATCTTTTGCGATGATAATCATTTGTTTTGTAAATTTCTGCACAATCTGTTCTAAGCATCATTTTATATTTTGCTAAGTGCACTAATACTTGTATATCCCTTCCGACTTAATCTTACTTTCCCATTTTCATCTCTCCTTTCTAACTTCCGTAAAACACATGGCACTATCATTTTTCTTCTACCTTACATGTTTCATCCCCCTTGACCTCCACACAGTCAATTTTCAAATTTTCATTTATTTAGTCATAAAAATAATAAACTAAAAATGTCCGTTTAAAATTTTCAAAAATCGCTACTAATCGGATATCTTCAAGATGTCCGAGTCAACAGTATTTTCTATCCAATCTATCATCTCTTTGCCTTTAAAAACATAAACTTCTGTGTAAGGTTTTTTCTTTCTATCTGTTATTCCACAAACTCCATAAAACATATTTGCTATGTTATCATCAGATATTACTTTTGATAATACAAGTCCATCCACAATTGGTTTGATAAATTTATTGTCTATATCAATATTTTTCTGATTTTCTACTATTTTAATAAATACAAAAACTAATTCATTATTAAAATAGTTTTTGTATTTCTTGGTTTTTTCCATTACATTGAGCATAATATTTTTATAGGCATAATTATTAATGTTTTTAAATCGTGGTAGTACTTCTGGAATTGTTATTTTTAAAACATCCTTTTCAATTGTTGCTGTATATCTATCATTCAAGTAGTTTATTTTGTCATTTTCATTTACTTCGTATTTTCTATATAATTTTATGGTATTAAATATATTGTATCTAGTTTTTTCTAAGTTTCTCAAATATTCCTCTATGTGTTTATTTTCAAGGTTCTCACTATTTTTTATAATAAACTCTGTCCTATCTTCTAAATTTTTTAATTCAGATAAAATCTCTTTTTGCATATTTTTTCCTCCTATTATATTATTAAAAAAAGATGCAGAAAGCTTTCGTTTGCTTTCTACATCATAATTAATTATTCTTCAATGGTATCATCATATTTTTCTGATATACTTTCTAATAATTGCATCCTTGTTTCATTGTTAATTGGGTATGCAAAATCTTGTCTAAAATCCTTATTTTTAATTCTTCTTTTTGGCATACTAATATACCTTCCGTTTTTACCATCTAATAACCTAATTTCTTTTACTATAAAGCAGTTGTCTATACAAATGCTTGCAGCTGCTAACAAATTTCCTTTGTTTATTTTCTTTATTCTAATTTCTGTAATATTTAACATATAAATTCCTCCTTAAATTTCTATTAATTTAAAAGAAGTGAGGACAACTCACTTCTAATTTATTTTTTTCTTTTTAATGTAATAATTCCTACTAAAATAGTTAATATTGATATTACTATACTGCCTATTAATATAATATAGTTAATTTCTGTACCTGTTTGAATTTTTGGCTTCTTCGTATTTGCGAATTCAAAGCTATATATTGAATCTTTATTTTCTATTTGATTATCATTTATAAAGACTCCTTTATCATTTATCTCTAATTTTATAATCGAATCAGATTTATTATAATTCTTTGGTGCTGATAATTCTTTACAGAAATAAATACCATATCTTAAATCATTGAATTCCACAAACCCTTCTTTTGAATTTGATGTATATTCTTTTATAAGTTTAGTACATTCCTTGTCTTCATATAAAGCAAATTTAAATTTGTCTTTTATAATTTCTTTAGTTTCTTCATCAATTTTAATTAATCGTATATTAGTTAAAATTGGCATATCTTTCATTTCTATAATTTGCGTTTCTTTGTTTAATTCTACAATGAATTCCTGCTTTGATGCTATTTCATAGCCATAGGGGCTACTTTTTTCTTCTAAAAAGTATTTTTTACCTTCTTCCAATCCACTCACATGATGAGGTTCTTTACTGCTTGAAATCCATCTATCTATTTCATTGCCTTCTTCATCAGTTACAATCAGCTCAGCTCCATCTATTAAGTCACCATTTAGCATATCTGTTTTAATAACATTAACTATTTTATCTATCATTTTTAAATGTTGTGTTTCTTTATCAACAGTCACCACAAACTCAATGTCCGTTGCTTTTACAAATCCATCTACACAAACATCTTCATGTAAAATATAAGTTTTGCCTTCTTCTAAGTTTTTGATTTTATGAGCTTCTTTGCCTGAGATCCATTCATCTATGATATTACCCTCAAGATCTAGAACTTGCATTTTTGCTCCTTCTATCTCATTTCCGCCAATATCTACTTTACTCATATCAACAATTTTATCTATCATAGTTACTTTTTGAATTTCGTTTGTATTTTCCACTGTAAATTCTATATCTGTTGCTTTAACATAAGAATCTACTTGTATTTCTTCTTTTAATATATATTTTTTTCCAACTTTCAGTCCCTCAATTTTATGTGCTTTCTTTCCTGAAATCCATTTATCTATAATATTTCCTTCCATATCTGTTACTGTCAATGTAGCTCCATCTAGTTCTTTATCTCCTGTTATATCTGTTTTCGAAAACTCTACAATTGTTGTATCATTTACTAATTTTTCTTTTTTAATATAAATCTTAGTTTTGTTATTTTCCGGTTTAAATATTATCTCATGTTTTGTTGTATCTAATACCAATCCCTCTAAAGTAGAAATTTCCTCTAATTCATATGAACCCATATGTAAGTTCTCAATCAATAATTTTCCCTCTTTTGTTAAATTATATTGACCAATTTCTTTTCCCTTTTCATAAATTATGCTTCCGTCAGCATAATCTATAATATCTTCCTTGGCAAGTAATTTAAATTTAATACCACTTAAATCAGATATATCAATAAGCGAAGTATCAACACCTTCTCTTATTGCTACAGATTTATCAATTTCTAGTGTTCCAGTAGGCTGTTCATTTTCCACCGTTACTGTAATATAAGCATCATAATCTTTGTCAAATTCAAGTGTTTTATTACTTTTACTTACTTCAAAAACAATGTCTTCATTTAATTCTAAGAATCCATTCGGAATAACCAATTCTGAAATTCTATATGTACCTGCTTTCATTTTAGTTTCAGTGTAAGCAGTTGCATTTTCATCAGTTTTCCAAGAATCAAATGTTTCTCTGCCTAGTTTACAAGCGACCTTTTCCCATTGATTAGTTTCTTCATTTAATCTATCTAATTTAAATGTTGCATTACTCAATGTTACTTTTTTCCCTGTATTTTTATCTACTTTTACTAGCTTTAGATAACTTTCAAACGGCGTATCATTTTCAATGAATTCTTTTATCACACCATCACTGTTTCTATCAATTTTAATATAAAATGGTTGTACTGTGTTTATTTTATCAGACGGTGTATTGGTCTCATAGCAAGTATATTCTCCATAAGCCAAGAGTCCTGATACTCCATGTCCATTTGATTGCGTTTTAAATATAGAATATTCATCTTCTGCATACTGATCTAAATGTTTTAAAGCCTCCTCAAAACTTCCATAATAAGTCACATATTTCGTTAATATTGCAGTAAATTCTGCATTTTCGATTACTGGTGCTGTTGTATTCGTGTTCGAAGATATTTTTATTATTTCAAATTTAGCTTTTTGTACTTCATTTTTTAATACATCATTTATTGTTATAACTGGTGTATTTGTATCCTTGTAACTAAATGTATAAGAGTGCTTTACTGTATCTTGCATATAACCTTCAACCACATAAGTTTCTTTTGCATAAAATGAACCCATTGGTAACCCTTTTAATGTATTTCCGTCAACACTCAAACTGGCTGGTGTTGATTTATTAGTTACAATCACTGTTGCTTTTCCATACTCGTCAAAAATAAATTTGGCAATCTCTTCATCTTTAGAAAAATATCTTACTGTTTTTTCAACATTATAAATGTCTTCATCTGCATAAAATGTATATTCTGTTCCCTTTAAATTTGCATCTCCATGGTGAGATATACCATCTATTCTATTTGAATTTCCAGTATCTTTATCTGTTTTTGTTAAAGTTATTTCTCCTATCGGTTCTTTATTTACAATTACCTGTGTTGTTGTTTGATTAGGAAACACCTCTGCTTTATAAGTGATTTCATTAATCAAGTAACCATTCCCAGATGATTTTTCCTTAATGGTGTATGTACCCTTTTTTAGTTTTTCTAAAAGTATTCTTCCATTTTTTACTTCCACATCTCCATTATAGCCCGGTCCATTGATTGTAAATATCGAACCATCAATAAGGTCTCCGTTTGTATTTAATTTTTCTAGTTTTAAATTTCCTAGTTGTTCTATTTTTAGGTTTAGAGACATTGTGACAGGGTCATTATAGTCTAATGAATATAGCTGATTTTGGACTTTGTCCTCAAAAGTAAAATAAATTGTTGTATCTTTGTCAACAGTCCCCTCTTTTATACATCCCCAGTTTTTCATCATTCGGTCTGTAATTTGTAAAGTATCTATGCTGCAGTCTTCACTTACTGTGATCTTCATTGTGTTTTCACCTTTTTCGTGTTGTATTCTCACTTTATCTTTAGTTACATCAATACTATTATAATCTTTTAGAACATTATTTGTATCAGTTAATATTTTTGTTTCTCCACATTCGATAGTTATAGTATTTTTTACAAAACTTGGTCTTGTCTCAATTTTTTTCATTTTATTATCAATATCTTTCTTGAAATCCTCATATTGTGATTGTATATCTTCTTTTTTAAATGTTGCTGAACTTTGTCCTAGAGCCTCCCATACATACTGTTGCGTAAACACATAGTCTAACAACATATCTCTTTTTGATTCTGCTAAAATTCCTCCGTTTACAACATAATCTCCATATTTAATGTACCAACCTAAATATGCTATCTTGCAGGCTTTTCTAGTTTGAGGATTATCTGGTATAGAGTGTTCAGCTTTCCTTACTTCCCCCGTTGGAGAATTTACGCCGAATTCTGCACAAAATACTGTAATCTTCTCTCCTGTAACAGAATTTACTAATCTTCTTACTAAAGTTCCTACCTGGTATTTATTATCAGTCGTATATATGTTAGAGTCATACTGCCCTGACACCCATTTTCCACTACCAGATGAAGATACTGCAAAAATAGGTTGTGCGGTTGAAAATAATGTAACAAACATAAACAAAACTGCAAGTAGTTTTTTTGTAAAATTAATTATTCTTAAATTTTTCACTTTATTTCCTCCTTTAAATCAAAAGAACAAGCATTTTGCTTGTTCTTTAATATTAATTATTCTTTGTAAAAGTCTATTGTATAGTATTTACAATAAGGGCAAGACCAGTACTGATAACCGTAAGGGCAACTTGCTACATATTCCTCATAAGTTCCACCATTTAATAATTTTTCTTCGCATTTTTCTTGCTCTTTGTCAAAATATTCTATTGCTTTCTCCTTTGTTGGGAACCACTTTCCTGTATTGCCAGGACTAATTGGATGCCCTTGTTTTAAACAGTCGTATTTTTTCTCTTTAATATCTTCTTTTTGGGTTTCTTGCCTATCATTTTCTGAACTTACAGACTTTTCATTTTCCTGTTTTTCATTCTTTTTATCTACCTGTTTTTTATCTTCTTGTTTTGATTTTTCTTGAGATTTAACTATATTATTTTTCTTTTGTATATTGCTAGAATTCTCAACTTGCTTTTCTTTCTCATTATCTTTTCTTTTTTCTTCTTGAATTAGTTTGTTATTAGGTTCTTCACCAGAATTTTTATTGGCTACTTGATTATTTGCATTTTCATTTTTAATAACATTAATCATTTCATTTTCAAAATATCTATTATTATAAGTCTCATTAGCATTTTGATTTTTTTCATCTTTTAACACTTCAGATGTACTATTATTTTTCCCTTTAAAAAATAATAT
>ENA-ORMX01002594-ORMX01002594.1-human-gut-metagenome-genome-assembly--contig:-NODE-2594-length-10236-cov-16.731461_pt1 | contig 10236 bp, 6 predicted proteins | sample MGYA00242108_ERZ509007 | MGnify/ENA primary metagenome ERZ509007 (study PRJEB26280, sample SAMEA2338745) | human gut metagenome | biome: human gut; feature: human-associated habitat; material: faeces...
CCTACTCAGTGGTACAACATTCAGGCAGATATGCCTAACAAGCCATTGCCACCGTTGAACCCTCAGACACACCAGCCAATGAATGCTGATGATTTGTCACACGTATTTAATAAGGAGTGCTCAAAGCAGGAACTTGATACAGAGCACGCTTGGATTGATATTCCGGAAGATGTGCTGGAGAAGTACACCTTCTACCGTTCAACCCCTCTTGTACGTGCTTACGCCCTTGAGGAGGCACTCGGTACTCCGGCGCATATCTATTTCAAGAATGAGAGTATCAATCCGTTAGGCTCTCATAAAATCAATTCAGCCATTCCTCAGTGCTACTACTGTAAGCAGGAGGGTGATACCAATGTCACTACAGAGACTGGTGCAGGTCAGTGGGGTGCAGCCCTCTCTTATGCAGCAAAACTCTACGGCCTGGAGGCAGCAGTTTATCAGGTAAAGATTACTATGCAGCAGAAACCATACCGTTCCAGCATCATGCGTACGTTTGGAGCCACTGTAGAGGGTTCTCCTTCCATGAGTACACGCGCAGGTAAAAACATTATCACACGTGATCCTCATCATCCTGGTTCGCTCGGTACTGCCATCAGTGAGGCTGTTGAGCTGGCTACAACCACACCGGGCTGTAAGTATACGCTGGGTTCTGTGCTCAATCATGTGGCACTTCACCAGACCATCATCGGTCTAGAGGCAGAGAAGCAGATGGCGATGGCAGGTGAGTATCCTGATCAGGTGATTGCTTGTTTCGGTGGTGGTAGTAACTTTGGTGGTATTGCCTTCCCATTCCTCCGTCACAACTTCACAGGCGAGCGCCATACTGAGTTTATAGCTGCAGAGCCGGAGAGCTGTCCTAAGCTGACTCGCGGTAAATTCGAGTATGATTTCGGTGATGAGGCAGGTTACACTCCATTGCTGCCAATGTTTACTCTGGGTCATGATTTCAAGCCTGCCAACATTCATGCAGGTGGTCTCCGTTATCATGGTGCTGGTATGATTATCTCCCAACTTCTGAAGGATGGTTATCTGCATGGTGTAGATATCCCTCAGCTGGAGTCATTCAAGTCAGGTATGCTCTTCGCTCAGACCGAGGGTATCATTCCTGCTCCAGAGAGCTGTCATGCGATTGCAGCCACTATACGTGAGGCTCTGAAGGCTAAGGAAGAGGGCAAGGAGAAGGTTATCCTGTTCTGTCTCTCAGGTCATGGTCTTATCGATATGCCGTCTTACGATAGCTTTATCAATGGCGATTTGCACGATTATTCTGTGAGTGATGAAGAAATCCAGCAGTTCCTCAAGGATGTGCCAAAGGTTGACTAATTTTCAGTTAACAGTTAATAGTTTATAGTTTATAGCAAACAGTTGACAATTATTCTTTGAGATATATTGAAATAACAATATCACATTATAAAAGAAGCCAGGCTGCGAAAAGCAACCTGGCTTTTTATTTAGAGATTCTATTTTCTTTTATTTAGAAATTCTATTCTCTTTTTTTTAGAAATTCTATTCTCAGTTCGAGACTTCTATCTTTCATTAGAAGTTCAACCACTCTTCAATAGCCTTAGCGATGACATCGAAGCTTGTGGTAGGCTCGAAGCGGGCTACAACCTGACCCTTCTTGTTAACGAGGAACTTGGTGAAGTTCCACTTGATATCGGCACTCTCCTTGTAGTTAGGATCAGCCTCGCTCAACATCTTGTCGAGAACAGGGTAGAGAGGGTGGCTCTCGTCCCAACCAGCAAAGCCCTTACATTCTTTCAGAAATTTGAAGAGAGGGGCAGCATCGTCTCCGTTTACCTTGATCTTCTTGTAGCGCTGGAACTCTGTGCCGTATGTAAGCTTGCAGAACTGATGAATGCTTTCATCTGTACCAGGGGCTTGCTGACCAAACTGGTTGCAAGGAAAATCAAGTATTTCGAAACCTTGAGAATGATAGGTCTCATAAAGTTTCTCCAGTTCCTCATACTGAGGGGTGAAACCACACTTTGTAGCGGTGTTAACGATGAGCAGCACTTCGTTGGCATACTCCTTGAGGGAAACATCCTTTCCCTTTCTGTCTTTAACAGAAAATTCGTAAACAGTTCTCATTTTTTTTATCTTTATGTATGTGTTATCTATATTTCCGATCTCAACTTATATGATCTAGAGTGCAAAGATACTACTTTTCTCTTAGAATACTTCAAGAGTTTTTTTAAAAATTCTAAAAATCGAACAAAATCATAGATGAAGGAATAAGCGTAATATATATAATGTAGATAGATATCGGTTAGATATAGAATATAGAAGAATAAAATAGGTAGACGATATAACTACAAAATATCAGTATAAAACAGCATAAAAATAAAAAATGCAGGATTTTCACAAACCCTGCATTTCTTTTTCTTTACCTCTTTTTCCTCAAAAAAACAAAGAAAAAGAGGTTTACGATTAATCTATCATTTAACTTTTCTAAGAACTTGTTGCAAAGATACTACATTTTCTTGTAACACCAAACTTTTTCTCAGTTTTTTTTCAGTAAAAAGGGAAAATTAATCAAATACCCCCCCATTTTTATACTTTTTTGCAATATTCGGTCAAAAAATAAAGCAAAATGGCTCAATTTTATGACTATTCTGCTTTTTTCCTTGCTTGAACGTTTTGCTGTGTACGATAACGAAGAAGACTGTGCTCGGCAACAACTGAAGATATGTCCTGTAATATGTATTACTTTTTTGTCAATACAGATAAAAGCAGCCATCAGTAATGATGACTGCTTTCATCTGTAATGATGCGGGCTATCCCTGCGTTCTGTTTCGGTATTCAGTAGGTACGATACCCGTTTCTTTCTTGAATACCTTCGAGAAATACTTAGGGTCGGTGAAACCTACTGCAAAGGCGATGCTGCTCAGTGTATCGTCTGTCTTGCGCAACATCTCGCATGCCTTCTTGATACGTATATGGCGAACGAAGTCTACCGGTGTCATTCCGGTCGTTGCTTTCACCTTATTATATAGTACGCTTCGGCTCATACCGATTTCGTTCGAGATATCATCTATCTTGAGTTCCGGGTTGCCTGCATTTTCAACAATAAACCTGAAGGCACGCATCATGGTTCTGTCCTGCATCTGTGCCGCCATCAATGCCAGCTCGCTGTTTGGGTCAACCGCTTCGTTTTCGGCATTTGTTTCTTCCTGGTTAAGAGCAGGCTGAGGAACAACTGCAGGCAGTATTCGCAAGGCTGCTATGGCATCTTTATCGCCAGCTTCCTTCAGTTTTCTGATGATATCCACCTGAATGTTGCGGCGCTGGGTGAGGATAGCCTCTATTCGGCCGAGCAGATAAGGGGTAGAGAATGGCTTGGTGATATAGGCATCAACACCTTCATCAAAGCCTCGCTGCTGATCTTCTACGCTTGCCTTGGCTGAGAGAATCATCACTGGGATGTTGTTGAGGGTGGTATCCTGCTTGATCTCGTGAACCATCGACAAACCATCCATCACAGGCATGGTAACGTCCGTGAGGATAAAGTCTGGTATCTCCTTGCGGGCCATCACCAAACCTGCCTTTCCATTCTCTGAGAGCAGCACGTTATAGGTAGGCGAGAGGATACTGTAGAGGAACTTGCGCAGGTCGGCATTGTCTTCAACTACCAGTACAGTCTGGTCTTTGAGTTTCGTTTCTTCCTGTGCTTCTTTCTGTTCCTTGCCCATTCCTTCCAGTCGTTCAGCCTCTTCATCCTTATCTTCTTTCTGTTTATTTACTTCTTCCAGATAGTCGGATGCATTGCGGTCGTCAATCTGTCCGTTCTCTTTCTCCCTTTCTGTCAGGTCGTAATCTTCCTCGGTCAGACCGCTGTTCGTATAGAAGTCTGCCTTGTTGCCGTATCTCTGAGCCTTGTCCAGCATTACCAGCATTTCGTTGGCATTGTCTATTACCATTCTCAGCAGTTCCTTGCCCTTTCGGGTGATACCCGGTTCGGTATCCAAAACGGTTTTTACCGGGGCTCCGATGAGCGTTAGAGGGGTTCTCAGACGGTTGGCAGCATCGTTGTAGAACTCGTTCTTCATCACGCTCATCTCGTGGGTTACGTTCTCGCGCTGGCGCTGGTTGTAGGTATAGAAGATTGCGCCTACGATACCGAAGAGCAGAAGCAGCATCAGAAATTTGCCCCAGATGCTCTCCCAGAAGGTAGGGCGCACTTCGATAGGCAACTCTGCCACATACTTGCTCCATACACCGTGAGAGTTGGTGGCTCTCACCTTGAGTACGTAATCGCCATGACTGATACGGTTAAAGCCGATGCTATTGCTGCTTCCGTTTGATATCCACACGCCTGGAGCTGTATAACCATCTATGCGATAGAGATATTTAGTCTGATACTTGCGCTGATAATCGAGCGATGCGAAGGTGATGGTCAGATTTCGCTTGTTGGCAGGAATCACCACTTTATCCTTGTGCAGGATAGGTTCCGACTCCTTCTCTCCGCTATAGTGGAGGGAACAGAAGATGACTTTAGGCTGGTAGTTGCTCTTCTTCAGCGTAGCCGGATTGAAGGTAATCAGTCCCATCGGGGTACCTACCGAGATGTTGTTGCTTGCCGGATCGTGGTAAGGACGGCTTTGCGAGAACGACATGTTGAAGTCGAAGTCGTTAGGTCCGAACACATTGCACTGGCCCGTTTTCGGGTTTACGCAGTCGATACTCGATTCTCTGATTACCCAGATTCTTCCCTGGTTGTCTTCTACCATGCCCTGTACGATGCCTTCGTTAATATCGATGGCATGGAAGTATTTCGTCTTCAGGTTGTCTTGCAGGAGCGATTTGCTCACAATCTCTTCCATCAAACCGCCCTGTTGCGAGATATACATCTTGCCGCTGGTGTGCTCCATGATATTGTTCATATCGTTTGCAGCCAGACTTGTTGTATCGTTCGGTATGTAGTAGGTCTTGTGGTAATTGATCTTTCTTGCGTTTGTGAAGGCATCACTGAAGGTGATGAGACCATCTGTAGTTCCTACGAGAATGGTTCCCGTAGTGGTGCAGCAGATGCGGCGTATGCGGTCGTAGTGCTGTTTCTCCCAAGGCAGTCCGTTTCGTTTGCTGATGAAGCTGATACTGCCGTCTGCCGCCTCGTTAACAAGTGCCAGCCCACCTCCATAGGTACCTATCCAGATGCGTCCGGTGCGGTCGGCTACAATGTCTGGTATCTTGTCGAATGGCAGCGATGACGGGTTGTTGGCATCATAAACAAAGTGTCTTACCTGCATTTTATCTATCAGATAGACACCATTTCCGTTGGTTCCTATCCATGCTCTTCCCTTGATATCGAAGTGGATGGCGAAGATGCCCTTCTCGTCGAAGTTTACTTGCTGTGGCACGATCTGTCCGCTTGGCGACAGGTATCCGATGCTTTGGTAGGATGCGTTGAGCACCTGGATTACTCCGTTGTGATAACCTGCCCAGATATGTCCGTCTGGCGATGCATTCACCGAGAACACTTCGTCTTCGCCCACATCCAGCTTGTTGATAATGTAAGGGTGATATTTGAAGACTACCTGTGTCAGGTCGTGAGAGCCTGTCAGCCAGAGGATTCCCTGGTCTGAGAGTACATATTTCGTAATCTTCGGTATGCGGTAGTTGCCCGATGAATTGCTTCTCAGCAGATAAGGCACTAGTTTTCCTGCCTTGCGGTCAAAATAACTGAAGGTTCCTCCCCTTGGCACTACCCAGAGGGTCTTGTGTTCATCTTGTGTGATGAAATTGCTTTCGCAGGTTGTGCGGTCCATCGGGTCGTCCTGGTCGGCAAAGAGCCATTGTTTCTGTCCGGTCTTCGGATTGACGAGGGTTACTCCTATACCGTCTGTAAATGCCCATACCATGCCGAAAGCATCGGTATAAATCTTCTTTACCTCTGCCAGAGGCTGACTCGGGCTCTGTACGTTGATGATATCAAACTTGAAGGTGCGCGGGTTGTAGATGACCACACCCAGATTGGTTGCCAGCAGGAGCTGGTAACCTGTATTTTTCAGTTCGTTGATACGGGTTACGCCTTCTGGCATTGGTATCATGGTGAGTCGGTTCTGCAGGTCATATTTTGCCAGTTTACCGTCTTCAGTTGCCAGGAACTCATCTTCTCCCACCCCTTTGAGCCATTTGAAAGGCAGTTTGCTTGGAAATTTCGAGTTGTATATGCATGCGCCTTTGTCGGTAAGCACCCATTCTCTTCCGTGTATATCTTGATGGATGTACCATACATTTCCGCTTCTGAGTCCCTTTTTTCCTACTTTGATGAGTTCTATGTTCCGCTCATCAAAGGTTCTTCCTGCTGATCGGATGATGTATTTTCCATTTTCTGAAGTAAACCATGTAGCTCCGTTTTTCAATGGGTATACCTGGCTCACGCGCAGGTCGATGTTGAACAGTTCGTTGAATTTCTGTCCTACAGCAAAGAACCGGCAGAAGTGGGTATCGTATACGTAGAGCTTGTGGTCGTATGTGATACACCACACGTTGTTGTTATAGGATGGTTCTATTTTCAGTATACGGTTGGTTGACAGGACGTCAATATCATCCGGGTTGTCTCTGAAAGTATGAAACTTGTAGCCGTCATAGAACGACAGTCCGTTCCATGTACTGAACCACATGAGGTTGTCTGTGCCCTGCTTGAGGTCTGAGATGGTATTGGCAGCGAGTCCGTCTGTGATAGAGAATTTTCTCACATCGCAGTAGGGTACAGCTGCTGTCATAATGGTAGAGAGCAGTCCTAATAGGGTGATATATAATTTTCTTTTCATCATTTTTTATTCGTATACGTTTATTAATCGCAACAAAGGTAGTGAAAATAAATGAGATATCGTAGTTTCAGGTGTATTTTTTTATGTTATTGCATTAAATTATTCCACTTTTCATGTTATAGGGGTAATATTTGGTTGATTTGCTGGTGGTCCCTTCTTATGTTATGCCTAACAAAAAACTCCCCCGATAAATGAATATCGGAGGAGCAGTAGGAATATGTTGTTTTGAATTTGATTACTTCTGAATCATCTTCTTTCCGTTCTTGATGACTACACCCTTGTAAGCTTTGGTTACCTTCTGGCCTGCGAGGTTGTAAACAGGAGCGTTCTTTGCAGCTTCATCTGTTGTTATGTTAGTGATGCCGGTAGTTGTGCCATTCAGAGAGATGAGAATGTTGTTTTTATCAAGCTCATAAGTAGTACCAAACTTCTTAAGCTTACCATAAACAACAACTACGTCGCCCACCTTGATGTCATCTATAGAAGTGAATTTCTTACCATCGAAAGAAAGACCACCAAAAACCTGCAATTCATTTCCTGTTGTACCATCGTCAGAAATGTTGTAAGAAAGGCTGCCGAATTTAGCATTTAACTCTTTACTAGCCTTAGATACAGTACCCTTAACATATACACTTTCGCTCAGACCTTCACCTGCATCAATCAGTTCCTTTGCCTTAGCAATGGTATAAGCGGTTTCTGCTGTATTTGTGATGTCCACGATTACAGGAGCATCGCCTACCTTATAGTATGCAATCTTAGAAACCTGAATCAAACCATTACTTGATCCTTTTTGGCAATCAAAGACAAATTTATAGTAATTGTTTGCTGTAGACTTAGTTGGCTTGAAAATCAGGTCTCCATCTTCAATCGTTGCAGGGATTTCTTCAGTTACATTCTTGCAATCTGCATCAGTTGCTACCTGCAACTTGATAGAATTGATCTTAGCTTTAGTAATATTGTCGATGGTCAAGACTATATTGCTGATAGGCTGATCAATAGCAGGGGAAGTGATAGAAGCAACAGATTCAAAATTCTTACTTCCGCATTTGATGTATTTCCAACTTTTATCCCACCTGTTTGTGTTGAAATTTGCAATAGTCCAGACATCTTCTCCTATTGTAGCTTTCCATGTTTTGTTATAAGCACTGATTGTCTTGCCTTCAGTACCTTCGTCAGGGAAAGTCAATACTTTGTAAGGAGTTGTTCCTGCAAACGTAACGCTAGCTACGAACGCCAGAACCAATGATAATGAATAGCGTAAAAATTTGTTCATAACTTAATAATTTTAAAGGTTAAACGATTAATTAACAGTTGAAACTCATTTGTTGAGTTGATCCTTAGAAATTACTTTGTCCTAAAAGTATAATCTTAGAATTATTACTGATGCAAAGATACACAAAATATCGAAACAATGTGTTAAGATTGTGTTAAATATTTGATACATAGAAAGATACATCATTAAAAAGGAAATTAATACCATAAAAAAATAGTTTTTTCCTAAAGAATAGGGATTTCCCCCTCAGTTTGTATCCTTTTCCCCTTTGTGGTAGCCGCAAAAACCACTACCTTTGCATCGAGTTCAAGAAAGAATGCTGTTCTTCGAGAACTCAAAAGTATAGAAGATATAAGAATATAAATAACTTAACTGATAAATTGATATGAAAAAGTTTACTACTCTTCTCACAATGGCTTTCATAGCTTTGATGAGCATCTCATTCACCTCATGTGATGATGATTCTGATATTGCATACACCCTCGATGGTACATGGAAGGGTAATATGTTGGTAGAATATGGTAATCAGAAGGCCCTCTACTCGGTAATCCGCTTCGACCAGAATGATGGTTTCTATTCCGGTACAGGCTATTGGATCGATTACTTTGATAGAAATTACTGGCATGGCAACAATTATATAGCAAACCGTATTACCTGGACGGTACGCAATAGAAACATCTATATCACTCTTCTTGATGAGGGTAGTGATGTTGTAATTTACGACTATGCTCTGGGCGACCGCAAGTTCTCTGGATATGTAGAGGCTGATAACGGCAACCGTGCTTATTTCGAGCTTTATCGCGATTCTTACAACTGGCGCGATGATTATGACTGGGGTTACGATGATGGCTGGGGCTACAGCAAGCAGCATTCGGGCTTGGAGAATACCCAGATTGTTTCTCGCGGAGCTAAGGATTCTGTAGAGTATGTTAAGGTGGCAGATGATAATCAGAAGCCTGTTCGCCGCTTTGTAGTGAAGTAAGGCAATAAGGAATTTAGTTTGAAGAAAGGAAACGGGATATGAAAAAGTTTAAGCAGATATGGATGTGGATGGCGATAGCCGCAGCATCTTTCTCATTTACCTCATGTGATGATGATGATTACTGGTATGATGACTATAATCATGGTGGCTGGGGATGGAATCAGGGCGACTGGAACAACGGTTCTAACGGCTCTCAGAATGATTACCTGCTGTCGGAGGCTCAGACTCTTACAGGCGACTGGAGAGGCTCTGTGATGCTCTCTGAACTTGCTGAGGACGGCCAGTCTCGCAATAACTACAGTTTCAATGCCGAGATGACGTTCTATCAGGCGGGTGATAAGGTTAACTCGCTCAGTGGTAATGGTGTAGAAGTGGATTATGCCGATGATGGAAGCAATGAATCCCAGACTCTGAAGTTTACCTGGTATATCGATAAGAATGGTGATATTTATATCCGTTATAATGATTCTGATGCTACCTATGTGATGGATGCAGGTGCTAAGCAATATGGTTTCTATCTGGGTGATGAAAAGGGCCGTGATGTGTTCTATGGTTATATGATAGGAACAGGTAAGGCTAAGGGTGATGTGATGCAAATCGATCTGGAGCGTTACGATCCGAGTGGAGCCCGTAAGAAGACCCGTTCTGCTGCAACCGATTCCGTAGCTCCTAGCTTCGGTAAGGCTACCGGTAGGGCATTCATGCCACATGCTATCAAGAAGTTGCCAAGAAGATGATGATATAAACCAAGAAATCCGCTCTCTCATTGATTTGAGAGAGCGGATTCTTTGTTTGTATATAGCCTGATTTTATTTAAAGCCCCAAAGTTTCTTGAGAGCTTCTGCATCTTCGTTTTCCACTTTCTTCTCGGTTTCATCTGGGAGATTACAGAAGAAGTCGATGCCGGTTTTGTCTTCCAGCGTCTTGATGTTTACCACATATTTGCCGAGCTTATCGTTCTTCTTATCAAATACCTTGTCCTCGTGAGGAAACCAGTAGCCGAAAGCATTGTATGTATACTGGTTGGTGCTCTTGTTTAGCTCCTTTTTCAGTACAGCTACAAAGAAATACTTTGGTATTGGGATATAGCCTGGCTTCTGGGTTTCGCTAGAAGCACCATTCTTCTTCCAGCCCAGGAGATTACTCTCGCTGCCTACCGGGTCAATAGTTCCACCCTTTACGATAAACAGGGTATCAGAATCAAT
>ENA-ORMX01002595-ORMX01002595.1-human-gut-metagenome-genome-assembly--contig:-NODE-2595-length-10234-cov-4.823362_pt1 | contig 10234 bp, 7 predicted proteins | sample MGYA00242108_ERZ509007 | MGnify/ENA primary metagenome ERZ509007 (study PRJEB26280, sample SAMEA2338745) | human gut metagenome | biome: human gut; feature: human-associated habitat; material: faeces...
TTGGCTGCACCACCTCTGCAAACACCTTCCTGAACACCCGCACCCTGTTCATCATTGTGCTGGGCCTGATCGCATTCTCCTTCGGCACTGCCGCAGGTGTGCTGTTCGGCAAGCTGATGTATGTGCTGAGCGGCGGTCAGGTGAACCCGCTGATCGGTTCTGCAGGCGTTTCCGCTGTGCCTATGGCTGCCCGTGTTTCTCAGAAGGTCGGTCAGAGCGAGAATCCCTCCAACTTCCTGCTGATGCACGCAATGGGCCCCAATGTGGCCGGCGTTATCGGCTCCGCTGTTGCTGCCGGTATCCTGATCAACATTTTCAGCTAAGCGCTTTCTGAAAAGCATTTTTTCCGCCCGTCGGTTCGCAAGAGCTGCCGGGCGGTTTTTGTTTTACGATTTGAAATGCCCGCCGCGTTTGCTTTGGGCATAAAATAAGGAAATTATATTATTTATTTCGTGTTTGTCGCAGCCTGCGGGCTGCTCCAAACACATTTTCACAAAAAGGCCGTAACGAAAAACGGCTGCTGTTTTATCAGATGCAATTTTTCTCTACGACCTCTTTCGTGAAAAAGTAACTCCGAAAAGCCCGCAGGCTTTTCGGAGTTACAAATTATAAAAATATTTTTTCCGCTGAAAATAGCCAGAGCGAACGCGGCGGCTATTCTCAATCGTTTTAAAATGTGGTATACTGTACTTTGATAGTATAAACATAAAAGGAACAGGGGAAACCATGGCAACAGATCTCACACAGGAATTCTGCGCTCTGCGCGATACCTATATCGAAAAACAGTTTGGCCGCCTGAACGATATGCAGCGGCAGGCGGTGTTCACCACTGACGGCCCGCTGCTCATTCTGGCCGGTGCGGGCAGCGGCAAGACCACTGTGCTGGTCAACCGCATTGCCAATCTCATCCGGTTCGGCTCAGCCCACGGCTCCAGACAGACGCCACGCCCGGCCACCGAGGATGATGTGAAGGCTCTGCGCAACGCCATTATGACAGGCACTGCCGCGCCCGGCTGGCTGGATGGGATGCTGCGCCAGAACGCGGTGCGCAGTTGGAACGTAATGGCAATCACCTTTACCAACAAGGCGGCAGGGGAGCTGAAAGAGCGTCTGCGCCGGATGCTGGGCAGTGAAGAAGGCGATGAGGTGTTCGCATCCACCTTCCACTCGGCCTGTGTGCGCATCCTGCGCCGCTGGGCGGAGGAGATCGGCTATCCCCGCAGCTTTACCATCTATGATACAGACGACTCCCAGCGTGTGATGAAGGCGGTTTACAAAGACCTGAATGTGGACGATAAATTTCTGCCCATCAAAGCGGCCATCAACCAGATGAGCCGCTGGAAGGATCAGCTTGTCAGCCCGGAACAGGCCCTCGCCAGCCCTGCAAAGGACACCAAGGGTGCGCTGACCGCCCGCATCTATGCCGCTTATGAAAAGCGCCTGAAGGAAGCTGGTGCCTTTGATTTCGACGACCTCATTTACCAGACCGTGCAGCTGCTGGCCGAACATCCGGATGTGCGGGAGTTCTACCAGAACAAATACCGCTATCTGCTGGTGGACGAATATCAGGATACCAGCGTGGCACAGTTCCGTCTGGTCAGCCTGCTCACCGGTCCGGAGCGCAACATCTGCGTGGTGGGCGATGACGACCAGAGCATCTACCGCTTTCGTGGGGCTACCATTGAAAATATCCTCAACTTTGAAAAGCTCTATCCCGGCACAAAGACCATTCGCCTGGAACAGAACTATCGCTCTACCTCCAATATCCTGAATGCCGCCAACTGCGTCATCCAGCACAACACCGAGCGCAAGGGCAAGACTCTGTGGACGGACAACGGCGAGGGCGACAAGGTGCAGGTGTACACCGCCGAAAATGAGCAGGATGAGGCCAGCCACATTGCGGATGTGATCGGCCAGCACCTGAAAGCGGGTGGGCATCTGGCAGATCATGCGATTCTGTACCGTATGAATGCCCAGTCGGCCCCCATCGAAAGCTACTTTACCCGCGCGGGCATCCCTCACAAGATCGTGGGCGGCCAGCGCTTCAATGACCGCAAAGAGGTCAAGGACATCCACTCCTATATGTCTATTGTAGCGAACCCGCGCGATGATGTGCGCCTGCGCCGCATCATCAACGAGCCTGCCCGCAAGATCGGTGCCACCACGGTGGAGGTCATTGCCGATCTGGCCGGGCAGGAGGGCGTGAGTATGCTGGATATCATCAGCCACGCCGACCAGTACGCAAAGCTCAGCCGTGCCGTAATGCCGTTGCTCAAGTTCTGGCAGATCTATCAGCGCCTGCAGGACTCTCTGGAGACCCGCACACTGGACGAGTTTGCAGCCGATGTGATCGAGCTGACCGGCTATAAGGCAATGCTGGAAGCGGACGCTGCCAAGGGCCACGAGGACGCGGCAGACCGCCTGCAGAACCTTGGTCAGCTGGTGAACAACGTCAAGAACTACTGCGACCAGCACGGCGAGGAAGCCACGCTGGAAGGCTATCTGGAAGACATCGCCCTCATCAGCGATATCGACAGCTACAACGAGAGCGCAGATCAGGTGGTGCTGATGACCATTCACTCTGCAAAAGGCCTTGAATTCCCTTACGTGTTCCTCATTGGAATGGAAGAGGGCGTGTTCCCCAGTGAGATGAGCAAGTATTCCGAAGCAGACCTTGAAGAGGAACGCCGTCTGGCTTATGTGGGCATTACCCGCGCCAAAAAGGAGCTGTACATCTCCAACAGCGTTTCCCGGATGCTCTATGGCCGCACCCAACGCAATGAGCCCAGCCGCTTTTTGCGGGAGATCGAGCCGGAGTATATCGAGGAGACCCGCAGCCCGGTGCTGGAACAGCGCTCCCGCTTTGGCGGTTGGGGTGACAGCTATAGTGATACGGTGCCCGGCGGCGCATCCGGCTATTCCGGGCCGTCCGGCTGGGGCCGCAGCGCAGGCGGTTACGGGAACGGCTACAGCGCAGGCAGCCGCAGCGGTTATCTGAACCGGGAGTACAATGCAGGCGAGAGCCGCGGCTTTGGCTCTGCCTACGCAAACCGGGGCGGCAGCACCGGCGGCTATGGTTCCGGCTACGGCCGCAGCGGTGGAAGCACTGGCTATGGTGCAGGCTATGGCTCTCAATATGGCTCTGGAAATTACAGCGGTGCAGCGCAGAAAAAAGCTGAAAAGCATATTTCCTTTACAGGCGCTCCTGCCCAGAAACCGGCCTCTGCCGGCCCCAAACACTACGAACCCGGCGACATTGTGGAGCACAAGGTGTTCGGCCGGGGTCAGGTGGTGGCTGTGAAGCCCGCCGCCGGAGATCAGATCGTGGAGATCAACTTTGAAAAGGTAGGCATCAAAAAGACCATGGCCAATTTTGCACCCCTCACCAAAATCACTGCGGAGGAATAACAAACTTATGATGACTGTTCGTTTGATCGCCCATACCCCGGAACCCGAAAAGGTAGTGGCCGCAGCAGCAAAGCTGTGCTATTCCGATGCCCACATCACCGATCTGCTGGACGGGTTGGACGAAGAAAAAACTGCAAAATTCCTGACGATGCTCAGCGATCTGGGCCATGCCAGCCCCATTGAGCACGCCAGCTTCACCTTTGGCATCGAGGGGGTCAGCCGCACCCTGCTTGCCCAGATCACCCGCCACCGTATCGCGTCCTTCAGCGTGCAGAGCCAGCGCTATGTGCGGCTGGATGACTTCCGCTATGTGGTGCCGCCGGAGATCGAAGCCATTCCGGAAGCAAAGGCGGCTTTCCTTGCCAGTATGGAAGAGGACGCCAGACGTTATCTTGATCTGGCTCACAAGCTGGAAGAGGGCCACACTGCCCGCCTGATGGCCGAAGGAATGCCCGAAAAGCAGGCCCGCGCCAAGGCCAGCAAGCAGGCCAACGAGGACGCCCGCTTTGTGCTGCCCAACGCCTGCGAGACCAAGATGGTGGTCACGATGAACGCCCGCAGCCTGCAGAACTTTTTCCACCTGCGCTGCTGCAGCCGTGCCCAGTGGGAGATTCGGGAGCTGGCCGAAAAGATGTTCGGGCTGGTGTACCCGGTGGCACCGCATATCTTTGCAAAGTCCGGCCCGGCCTGCGTGAGCGGCCCCTGCCCGGAGGGAAAAATGTGCTGCGGAAAAACCGCTGAGGTGCGCGCAAAATATGCATCCATCAAGGAGGCTGCAGGCGTATGAGCAAGGGAAAACTGATCGCCATTGAAGGATTGGATGGCAGTGGAAAGGCCACGCAGGCAAAGCTGCTGGCCGGGTATCTGGCTGCACAGGGCCTTGCGGTGCGCGAGGTGAGCTTCCCGGACTACGGCAGTGACTCCAGCGCCCTTGTAAAAATGTATCTGGCCGGGCAGTTCGGTCAGCATCCGGACGATGTGAACGCCTATGCGGCCTCCAGCTTTTACGCGGTGGACCGCTACGCCAGCTACAAAAAAGACTGGGGCAGCTTTTACGAGAACGGCGGCATCGTCATTGCAGACCGGTACACCACCTCCAATGCGGTGCACCAGTGCTCCAAGCTGCCGCCGGAGCAGTGGGAAAGCTTTCTCGGCTGGTTGTTTGATTTTGAATTCCATCTGCTGGGCCTGCCTGCGCCGGATGAGGTGATTTACTTACAGGTAGACCCCGCCGTGAGCCAAAAGCTTATGACCCAGCGTTACCACGGCGACGAGAGCAAGAAGGATGTGCACGAAAAGGACACAGAGTATCTTGCCCGCAGCCGCCGCGCCGCCGAGTATTGTGCCGCGCACCTTGGCTGGGCCGTCGTGCATTGTACCAGCGGGGACAACATGCGCAGCATCGAAGACATTCAGGCCGAAGTGCAAAAAATCGTTCTAAAAAACTGAAAGACGAACCAGTTTGCAGAGTCTGTGTGTCGGCAGCTTTCTCCTCAGACACGAAATACGGGTTGCGGCACCCAGCAGCTGCTTCGCATCCGCTTGCATCTCGCTGGCCGCGGCCCCAACAACAGCTCCCTATTTCCGCCACTGGCGGCGGTCACTGTTGTTGCAAACCATTCCATCGCCCGCCCGATTGCCTACGGCAACAGGGTCCCACCCCGGCGGACGGTCTTCGGAGAAACTACCGACCCGCAGACTGATGACAGCGTTTCTGACATACATAAATTTCGATAAGAGGGGGTATCCTGACAGATGTATCGTTTGATGCAGCCGGAAGATAAACCGGCAGTGCTGGCCTTGTGGCAGAGCCAGCGCAATGAATCGGAAGAATTTGCCAAAAAGGCCATTGAGCAGTTTGCAGGCGAGCAGAACGTCTATGTCGCAGAAGAAAACGACGAGATCGCAGCTGTAGCGCTGGCAGTTCCTGTCACGCTGCAGGGCCGCACCGGCACCTATTTATATGGCCTGTGCGGCGAGGGAAGCCTGATCCTGGCGGGCCTTGTGGACTATCTATGTGCCCAGCAGAAGCTGCGCGGCGCAGGCTTTACGGTGGCCGTGCCCACTGATCCGGAACAGGCCGCGCTTTTGCAGGACAAGGGCTTTGCATGGGCATTCCCGCTGCGGTGTCTGCCCCGCGAGGTGGAGCGCAACTTGTGGAGTCAGGCGGAATTTGACTCGGTCACAGCCAAAAAGCTGTGCGAGCTGCGGGAGCGTTTCTGGCCCGATACAGTGCAGTTCAGCCCGGAGCGCATGGCGGTGGTGCTGGGCGACCTCTATTCTGCCGGTGCAACCATCGTTTCTACAGAACAGGCATACGGCATCTATTTCCGCAAGGAGGATACCCTCTATTTTGTGGAGCTGCAGGCCGACAATGACCGCGCTGCCGAAGTGCTGATGGAAGCCGCCCGCGAGAAGGAAGTGATCGTGGAAAAGGCAGTCATCACCGTGGGTGCATCGCAGCCGCTATTCCTCGGCGAGGGCAAGCGGCAGGAATACGGGATGATCCGCTTCGATGCGGAACCCTTCGATGTGAGCGAAAGCTACATGCGTCTGATGCTGGAAAACTGATATAAAAAGGAGTGCTTATGGCACAAAAAAGCTCTCATGCCGCCCGCAAAAAGGGCGGTGTATGGAAGATCCTGCTGGTGCTGGCGGTACTGCTGGCACTGGCCGTTGGCGGGGCGCTGCTGTTTGCGCGCAATGAGATCAGCGGCAATGGCAGACCCGGTGCGGAGGTAACGGTGAGCATCCCGCAGGGCAGCGGCGTTTCCACCATTGCCCAAAAGCTCAAGGATGCGGGAGTTATCCGCTCGGCCTATCTGTTCCGCTGGTATGTGGGGCAGAAGGGCGCGGCATCAAAGCTGCAGTATGGCGATTTCACCCTGCAAAAGAGCGCCTGTTCTTATGATGCCATCATTGCGGCCCTGTCCACCTACGCCAAAGCCGAGACGGTGCGCGTGACCATTCCGGAGGGAACGACTGCCATTGCCATCGCCCAGAAGATGGAAGCTGCGGGTCTGTGCAGCGCGGAGGATTTTTTGAAGGAAGCCAACGAGGGCGATTTCAGCAAGTACACCTTCTGGCAGTATGTGCCGGACGATGTAGACGCCCCTGACCGGTTTATGAAGTGCGAGGGTTATCTCTTCCCGGACACCTACGAATTTTTGAAGGATGATACTGTGCACAACTATGTGGCAACCTTCTATGCGCAGTTCGATGCACAGATCACAGAGGAAATGTACGCAGAGCTCGAAAAGCAGGCTATGACCCTGCCGGAGCTGATCACACTGGCATCGTTTGTGCAGGAGGAAGCAGGAAACAGTCAGGACTCCAATGTGGCGCAGGTGTTCCGCAACCGTCTGGCTGATGGCTCACCCTATCCGCGCCTGCAGAGCAACACCTCCAGCCACATCCAGAGCGACGATGACAACAATTATCTCTGGAACTGGGTGGCACCCTACTATGGCGGCTGGGATAAGATCCCGGAAAATATCGTGGCTGCGTATGATACCTACAGCTGTACCGGCCTGCCTGCCGGGCCGATTTCAAACCCCGGCCTTGCGGCTATCAAGGCTGCGCTTACCCCTGAGCCGGATGAGGCTGCAAAGAACGCGTATTTCTTTGTCACCGACCTCAAAGGCAGCTATTACTATGCGCATACCCTGAGCGAACACAACGCCAACTGCAAGACTGCAGCGGCGGTGAACAAATCTATGAATACGGAAAAATGAGAGGAATTTGAATTATGCTGCAAATCCCGGAACTGCTGGCTCCGGCAGGCGATCTGGAACGCCTGCGCTATGCCATCAACTACGGTGCCGACGCCGTCTACTGCGGCCTGCCTGAATTTGGCATGCGGTCGGCACCGGCCAATTTTACACCGGAACAGTTGGCAGAGGGCGTCATCTATGCCCATGCCCGGGGCCGCAAGGTCTACCTGACCATGAACACCCTGCCCACCAATGAGGAAGCAGACCGTCTGCCCGAGGCCATCAAGGAAGCGGCCAAGGCCGGTGTGGACGCCTTCATCGTCGCAGATCTGGGCGTGCTGGATGCCTGCAAGACCTTTGCACCGGAGATCGATGTGCATATGTCCACCCAGACGGGCATTACCAACTGGGCTGCGGCCCGCGCTGCCTACAATATGGGCGCAAAGCGTGTGGTGCTTGCCCGTGAAATGACCCTGCAGGATATCGCCATCCTGCGCGATAAAACGCCGCCAGAGCTGGAGATCGAAGCCTTTGTGCATGGCGCAATGTGCATGAGCGTCTCGGGCCGGTGCCTGCTTTCCAACTATATGGCGGGCCGCGATGCCAACCGCGGCCAGTGTGCCCAGCCCTGCCGCTGGAAGTACTACCTGAGCGAGGAGACCCGCCCGGGGCAGCTGTACGAGATCGGCGAGAACGAGAACGGGAGCTACATCCTCAACGCAAACGATATGTGCACTGCCCCCTTCCTTGACCTGATCTGCAAGGCAGGTGTGGACAGCCTGAAGATCGAAGGCCGCGCCAAGACCTTCTATTATGTGGCCAGCGTTACCGCTGCCTACCGCAAGGCGCTGGACGCCTATCTGGCAGACCCCGCCAACGACAACTTTGAGCTGCCTGCCGAGGTGTACGAAGAACTCACCCGTACCAGCCACCGCCACTACTCGCCCGGCTTCTACTTTGGCCGCGAGCAGGCCAGACAGGCTACCGACAGTGCCACTTACATCCGCGAGTGGGAGTTTGTGGGCACTGTGGAAGGCTGGGAGAACGGCGTTGCTTCCTGCCAGCAGCGCGGCAAATGGAGCCTTGGGGATACGCTGGAGGCCCTTTGTCCGGATGGCCGCAGCATCCCGCTGAGCCCCGAGTGGATCGAGAACGAAGCCGGGGAGCGGGTGGAAAGCACTCCCCACGCCATGGAAAAATACACCATTCCCACGCCGGAGCTGCCGCCCATGAGCCTGCTGCGCCGCAAGACGGTGTAAAAAGCTGCGTCCATTCGGCGCACTCTGCCTGCAAAAATGGATCCTGAGCCATATTTTGGGCCAAACAGAGACGCAGCGAAAGATCATTGATTTAAGAGGGAAAAGAGACTATGGAAGCAACACGCCTGTGCCCCTACTGCCTGCAGCCGCTGCCCGATGGAGCACAAAGCTGCCCGCACTGCGGCAAAAGCTTTGCCGGACGCAACCCCGGCGGCACACTGCCGGTGGGAACGGTGCTGGCCGGGCGCTACACCGTAGGGGAAATGCTCAGCATCGATGGTGAGGGCATCCTGTACCGCGGCGCAGAAAATCTGGGTCGCTTCCGGGTGACCATCAAAGAGTACCTGCCCATCACCCTCACGGCAGAACGTACCGTCGGCAGTGTGCTCCGCCCCAAGACCGGCAGCGAGGTGCTGTTCAAGACCACCCGTATGGATTTTGCAGATCTGTACCACTCCATCCAGCGCATCACACCGGCAAACGGTCTGGAAGCGGTGCTGGATGTGGTGGAAACGAACAACACCGTCTATGCCGTGCTGGAAAATCCGGGCGGGACCCCGCTGGATCAGTGGCTGGAAAACCACCCCGGCCCCATCCGTCCGGACGACGCCTGTGCGATGCTGCAGCCGGTGTTTGAGGGCGTGGCTGCAATGCACAAGATCGGTCTGGTGCACCGGGGCATCTGCCCGGAGAACATCCGGGTGATGGAAAACGGCCGCTGCCGTCTGGCGGGCTACGCCACAGTGGGTCTGCGCACAGCGGGGAGCGGCCTGCACGAGCAGCTCTATGAGGGGTATTCTGCCCCGGAACAATACTCCACTGCACAGTTCGAGGGCCGCTATACCGATGAATACAGCCTTGCAGCGGTGTTTTACCGCATGGTGTGCGGGCAGGCTCCGGTGCCTGCAGCACAGCGTGTGGTCGCAGACTCCAACCCGCGGGCAAAGTCCGTTAACGGCAGCCTGCCGCTGTATGTTTCGCAGGTGCTGCAGCTTGGCCTGCGTCTGCGGCCCATGGAGCGCATCCAGACCGTGCCGCAGCTGTATCAGGCACTTTCCTCCAAGGAATACACGGCAGAGCTCACCCGCACCATGAAGCCGGAGACTCCCGTGCGCACGGCCCCGCCGGAACCGGAACGCAAGGAGCATCTGCTCAGCCTGAAAGCGCTGCTGGCAGGTATCCTAATCCTGCTTTCCATTCTGATCCTGCTCACGCTGTGGGGCATTCTGGGCCGTAAAAATGAGTCCGCCTCCTCGGCAGTGGAGCCGGAGCCTGCCAGCAGCGAAGTGATGGTGCCGCAGAACCTTGTGCCGAACTTTATCGGCATGGACTACACGCAGGTGCAGAACAACCGGGAGTACACCAGCATGTATCTGTTCTACGTCACCGAGGAATACAGCGACACCGCCCCGGCGGGCCAGATCATCCAGCAGCAGCCGGATGCAGACACCGTGCTCAAGGCAGGGGAGACGATCCGTCTTGTGGTGAGCAAAGGCCCGCAGATGGTGGAAATACCCAACATCATCGGCTTTACGCAGGATGGCGCAGTAAAGGAGCTGGAAGCCCGGGGCCTTGTGGCCAGCTGCTTTATGGTGGTGAACGACGGCTCCTATGCATCGGGCTGTGTCGTGCGCACCAGCGAGGAGCCCGGCACTCGTGTAGAGGTGGGCACGGTCATTACGGTATATATCGCGGCAGACCCCAGCGTGCAGATTACTGTCACGCCGGAGGAACCTGCAGCGACAGAACCCACCACGGAGCCGGAAACGCCGCCTGCGGCAGGTGCTGCCGACCCGGCGGTAGATACGGATTAAACAAAAGGAAAACGGGCTCGCCCTCTCAGGCGCTGACGAG
>ENA-ORMX01002596-ORMX01002596.1-human-gut-metagenome-genome-assembly--contig:-NODE-2596-length-10230-cov-1.607961_pt1 | contig 10230 bp, 6 predicted proteins | sample MGYA00242108_ERZ509007 | MGnify/ENA primary metagenome ERZ509007 (study PRJEB26280, sample SAMEA2338745) | human gut metagenome | biome: human gut; feature: human-associated habitat; material: faeces...
TTCACCGTGGAAACCGGACAAGGCGCAGCCGAAATCGCACGAAATCTGGTCAAGGCGGACATCGTCAAATCCGAATCGGCGTTCACCTCCGCAGTCGCGGCCGCCGGCGCGACGCTTTACCCGGGTTCGTACGCGTTGAAGACGCATATGAAAGCGGCCGATGTCGTCAAGATCCTGTCCGACCAAAGCAAGGCCGGCGGTTTCGCCGAAGTCAAGGCCGGCGAACGGGTGTCCGATGTCATCGCCAACGCGGCCAAGATGTCAGGCAAGGACGTGTCCGAATTCCAAGCGGTCATCGACGGTGGCGGCGCGGGCATTCTGCCAGATGAAGCGGGTGGCAAATTCGAAGGATGGCTTGAGCCCGGATCCTACAGCGTCCAGGACAAGTCCGCCAAGGACATCCTCAAGGAAATGGTCACGGCACGCGTCAACAAACTGGACACATTGGGCGTGCCAGATGGAAGCGAACGCGAACGTATCATGAACATCGCGTCCATCGCCGAATCCGAGGCATGCAATCCTGACGATTACGGTAAGGTGGCGAGGGTCATCCTGAACAGAATCGACCAGGACATGCCGTTGGGCATGGACAGCACCGTTGCCTACGGGTTCAACACCACAGGCAGCAAGCTGACAGACGAGCAGCTTGAGGATGGAAGCAACCCGTACAACACGTACAAGATCTCCGGCCTGCCGCCTACGCCGATCAGCAATCCCGGCGATTCCGCTATCCAAGCCGCGATGAATCCTCCGGAAGGCAAATGGCTGTACTTCGTCACCACCAACCTCAAGACCGGCGAGACGAAGTTCGTGGAAACCGAAGACGAATTCTGGAAGATTCGCGACGAATACAAAAGCAACAACGCGAATGCCAACTGACGGTATCACGCATTAACACAACGCGTGCATCGCGATGCTTATCGCCCCGGCCACGACAATGGTCGGGGCGAACGGCGTCTTACCGGCGAATCGCGTATGCTTCTGCGGGTCGAACCGTGTCCAAATCGCAAGCCACAGCAGCCCCAGCACACTAATCGCAAACCACCAGAACACCACTGGAAACAGGCCGAACATGCCTACGGCCAAGCCGATAAGCAACGTCGTGGTGACGTCGCCGAATCCCAAAGCCCCTGGCTTGATGAGCGCAAGCGCACATTGCAGCACGGCGGATAACGCGGCGAACAACAGAGCCTGCAATGCCAGAAACAGTGAATTAACGGACAACGCATACGTGATGTCCACAATGACCTGCGCCAAACACCCTACGGCGATCCACATGCGTGGAATGCGTCGTGCCCGGATATCCTCAACGCTGACGGCCATTCCACAGAGCAGACTCGGCAGGCAAATCATGTACCACATACCGTTAAGATAGTCCACGAATCGTATTTGGCAGAAAAGGAGTGTTGGCATGTTGCGCTGGCAGACAGCAGGTGAATCGCACGGCGAAGCGCTTGTCGCCATGATCGAGGGGCTGCCTGCGGGCATCCACGTCACTACTGAGGATATCGTCGGCGCATTGGCACGCCGACGTCTCGGATATGGCCGTGGTGCGCGCATGAAATTCGAACAGGACAAGGTCCGCATGCTCACCGGTGTGCGTTTCGGCGAGACCATCGGCTCTCCCGTCGCCATCGAGATCGCCAATACCGAATGGCCGAAATGGACCGAGGTGATGAGCGCCGATCCGCTTGACCATGACATTCCGCGCGAAGGCCGCAACGCGCCGCTATCCCGTCCCCGTCCGGGGCATGCCGATCTGACTGGCATGCGCAAGTACGGTTTCGACGACGCCCGTCCAGTGCTGGAACGTTCCAGCGCACGTGAGACCGCGTCGCGTGTGGCCTTAGGTGAGGTCGCCAAGCAGTTCCTTGAACAGACGTTGGGCATACGTACCGTCTCCCATGTGCTGTCAATCGGTGGTGCTGGCATCACCGACCCGCAGAATGCGGTGCTGCCGAAGCCTGAGGACCTCGAAGCATTGGACGCTTCGCCGGTGCGCACATTGGATAAGACGGCCGAACAGCAGATGATCGCACGCATCGACGAGGCCAAGGAGAACGCCGATACCTTAGGCGGCGTGATCGAGGTCGTGGTATACGGCGTTCCGGCTGGAATCGGCACGTACGTTGAATCGGACCGCAGGCTGGACGCGGCATTGGCCAGTGCCGTCATGGGCGTCCAGGCCATCAAGGGCGTGGAGATCGGGGACGGTTTCCTTGAGGCGATGCGTCCCGGCTCCCAGGCGCACGACGAAATGGTGGTTGGCGACGATGGCCGCATCACACGTCTGAGCAATCGTGCGGGCGGAATCGAAGGCGGCATGTCCAACGGCCAGCCGATTGTGGTGCGTGCCGCGATGAAGCCGATTCCATCCATTCCAAAGGCGCTTCGCACCGTCGACGTCACCACCGGCGAGGCGGCCCAGGCCATCAACCAGCGTTCCGACAACACCGCCGTTCCCGCGGCGGCCGTCGTGGCCGAGGCGATGGTGCGCCTCACCATCGCTCAATACGTGCTGGAGAAGTTCGGCGGCGACAGCGTGGCCGAAACCAAGCGCAACGCCGAATCCTATGTGGCGTCCTGGCCGGAGCACATGAGGTGACCGATTCGATGGCTGGAATGCGTAGACCCGTCGCCGTCATCATCGGCATGATGGGCGCGGGCAAGACCCGCGTCGGCAAGGAAGCGGCGCAGATGATGCAACTGCCGTTCGCCGACGCCGACAACGAGATCGAACATGATGCGGGAATGAAGATTCCCGAATATTTCGAAAGGTACGGCGAACCGGAGTTCCGTAAGCTGGAAAGCGACGTTGTGCTTGACATGCTGGAGGATTTCGACGGCATCTTCTCCTTGGGCGGGGGCGCTCCAATGACCCCGTCCATCCAGCAGGGGCTCGCCGAATACATCGCCGACGGCGGCAAGGTCGTGTATTTGATGGCCGATCCGAAGGAAGCCATGGAACGCGCCAACCGCGGCGGCGGCCGTCCGATGCTCAACGGCGACGCCAACGAGCGTTGGAAGAAGTTGTACAAGGAACGCGACCCGGTGTTCAGACGCGTGGCCAATGTGCAGGTGCGCACCCACGGACAAACCCCGCAAGTGGCCGCGAGAAAGCTGATGGAAATGATCGATCAACGTATCGTCCACGTCACCGGATCCACCATCGAACCATACGATGTGTGCATAGGCGAAGGTGTGATGAGCCAGCTTGCGCAGGTGCTGGGGGACAAGCCTGCCAAAGTGGCATTGATTCACACCCAGGCGGTGCAACGGCATTCCGACCGCGCGCGCACGCTGTTGCGCCAGTCCGGTTATGACGTGCACGACATCGTCATTCCCGATGCTGAAGCCGGCAAGACCATCGAAGTGGCCAACGGCATCTGGCAGCGTCTGGGGGAGGAAGGCTTCACCCGTTCTGATGCGATTGTCGGTCTCGGCGGTGGTGCAGCCACCGATCTGGCCGGTTTCGTGGCCGCCACATGGATGCGTGGCATCCGCTACGTCAACTGCCCGACCTCGCTGCTGGCCATGGTCGACGCCTCCACCGGCGGCAAAACCGGCATCAACACTCCACAAGGCAAGAACCTCGTCGGCTCGTTCTATACGCCGGCCGGCGTGCTCGCCGACATGGGAGCACTTGCCTCGTTGCCGAACGACATCTTCATCGAAGGTCTGGGCGAAGTGGCGAAATCCGGTTTCATCATGGATCCGGAGATTCTGCGCATGCTTGAAGACCATGCCGACGAGCTGCGCTCGTTCGACGGTTCGACGTTCCTTGACTCCGATCTGAAGGATGTGGTCGCCGAACTCATCGAACGTACCGTGACGGTGAAGGCGTACCATGTGTCCGCCGACCTCAAAGAAGCCGGATTGCGTGAATTCCTCAACTACGGACATACGCTTGGCCATGCCATCGAAAAACTCGAACACTTCCGCTGGAGGCACGGCAACGCCGTTGCGGTCGGTTGCGTCTATGCGGCCGAACTGTCCCATCTGCTCGGCTACATCGACCAGGATCTGGTCGACTACCATCGTTCGCTGCTCGGCTCGCTCGGCCTGCCGACATCATGGAACAATGGCAGCTGGGATGATGTGCTGGCGCTCATGCACCGAGACAACAAACTGCGTTTCGTCATACTCGGCTCGCTCGGCCATCCCATCCACCTCGAGGATCCGCCGGCGGACGCCGTCGAGGAGGCGTTCCGACGCATCCAGCGGTAGGACGCAATCGCAAGAACGAACACAAAAGGAAGCAATATGACCAAAGTAGTGGTTGTCAACGGACCGAACCTCGGCCGTCTCGGAGTGCGCCAGCCTGACGTATACGGCAAGCAGGATCTTGAGACCCTGCGCAAACTGTGCACCGAATGGGGTCATGAACTGGGGCTTGACGTGGAGGTGCGTCAAAGCGACGACGAGGCCGAGATGATTCATTGGATGCATCAGGCCGCGGACGAGAAAACGCCGATCGTGATGAATCCGGCGGCTTTCACGCATTACTCCTATGGTTTGGCGGACGCCGCGCACATGGTGATCGACGAGGGACTGCCGCTTATGGAGGTGCATATCTCCAACCCGTCCGCACGCGACGAGTTCCGCAAGCGTTCCGTGATCTCTCCGGTGGCCACCGGTACCATCACCGGCATGGGATTCTATGGCTACAAGCTGGCAATCGAAGCGGTTGCGCACTTGTTGGAAGAACGCTGACATCGACATTCCGTCATGGATTCAGCCGGATGCCTGTCTTTAAGGCATCCGGCTTTTTCGTGCCAATGAGGACGACGCATATCCCGGTCTCCCCGGATTGGTATACAGTGATATTGCAAACGTATGCAAACCGGGAGCATGGCGAAGTGACGAAGAGGTCGATGACTATGGGCGCAATCGCAAGAAGAATCACACGTGTCATTACGGCGGTCGTATGCGTCGCGGTATCGGTCGGTGTCTCAGTCGCCACGCTTCACGTGCCGACACGTGAAGGCGGCGGGGAACGTTTCAATCCCGCGCGATACCGCAGCGACGTGATCGTGACCATGTTCCAAGCCAATTGGAAATCCGTCGCCCGCGAATGCGGCGAAGTGCTGGGACCCGAAGGCGTCGGCTACGTACAGGTCTCGCCGCCGCAGGAAAGCATCCAAGGCACGCAGTGGTGGACCAGCTACCAGCCTGTGAGCTACAAGCTCGACTCCAAGCTGGGCACGGAAGCCGAATTCAAGAACATGGTTCAGCAGTGCTCCGCGGCAGGCGTGGGCATCATCGCCGACGTGGTGCTCAACCAGACCACCGGCGCCGACGTGGCCGCCGGAGACCAGAAGGGCGTGGCCGGCAGCGAATACAACGGCTCCACCGGCAGCTACCCGGGCTTCGCCACCAAGCAGTACCCGGACGGCATCACCGCCGCCGACTTCCACAGCTGCACCAAGAACATCTCCGACTACACCAATCAGAAGGAAGTTCAGGAATGCCGCCTGAGCTCCATGTGGGATTTCAACTCCGAAAGCGAGAAGGTGCAGGACATCCAGTCCGACTACCTAGCCTCGCTGTGGAACGCCGGCGTGCGCGGCTTCCGCATGGATGCCGTCAAGCACATCCACACTGACAGCGTGAAGGCCATCAAGGAGAAGTTCGCCAAGAAAATCGGCAAGAACGCCAACGACATCTACTGGATTCAGGAGGTCATCGGCAACGCCTCCGAGGCCGCGGGCATCCAGCCGAGCAATTACGTGCAGAACGGCACCGTGACCGAATTCGGCTTCAAATCCGAGATGAACCAGACCGATAATCAGGTTTACCTGTTGTTTTTTCAATAACTTAACCACTTTCCGCGCCGCCATCACCTCATTTTCGAAAGTCACTTCCCCGGCATGGATACTGACATTTTCTGTATTCTTCGTAGTCAATCCGAGGGTGCGCTGACCTACAAGGACGGCGCCAAGTACCAGCTGGCCAACGCGTTCATGCTGGCCTACGACTACGGCACCCCGCGCCTGCTCTCCGACTACAAGTGGGACGTCAACGACAACGGTGCACCCGGAGCGACCGCGACCTCCGTGCCCGACGTGGATATGGACAAGGCATGCTCCACCAACGATTCCGATTGGAACTGCGAGCAGCGCTGGACCTCCACCCGCGGCATGATCGCCTTCCGCAACTATGTCAACGGCACCAAGGTCGCCGATTGGCAGGATGACGGCGGCGACAACATCGCCTTCTCCCGCGGAGCCAAGGGCTTCATCGCCATCAACAACGGCAAGAAGGACAAGGACGCCTCCTACACGACATCCCTCGCCGACGGCGAATACTGCAACGTGTACGCCACCATGGACTGCTCCAAGACCGTGACCGTCAAGGGTGGCAAGGTCGAGACCACGGTGCCGGCGCACTCCGCCATCGCCCTGTATGCCGGTGCTACCAAGGCCTCGCACCCCGCAGCCTCCGCCGCCACCGATCCGTCCGATCCCGACGTGAGCCAGGAGGAGGATGACGCCCTGCCCGACGACAGAAGCGTCACCATCTACTACAAGCCCGACAAATCGTGGAACGGGCAGGTGTATGTGCGTTACACGTCCGACAACGGCAGCGGTAGCATTGTGATGAGCGCGGTCGATGCAGCCGATTCCACGAATGCGACAGGCTGGTATAAGGCCGATCTGCCGAAAGGTGCCAACCTAAGCGCGGTGAAATACCATTTCGCTTCCACCGCATCCGGGGATTCCGGCAAAACGGACTGGAACGGCGGCGTGAAAGATAAGGAATACACGGCGAAGGTGGGTGCCACCATGGTCAACGTCAGCGGACACCAACAGCATGCGGGTGTGCCGTTCGCGGGCTCCCATGCCGCGGTGACCACGGTGACCGTCAACTTCAAACCCGCCTCCGGGGTCGGTGATGCCGCGACCGGCGTGCAGGTGTGGAGCGGCGATGACAGCGGCAATGCCGTCTATATTCCGTTCGATGACGCACAGACCCGCTACGGCAAGAAGGCGAGCAAGAAGCTGCCCGGCGACCTGAAATCGGTGCATTTCAGGATCGTGGATAACAAGAATGCCACAAGCGCGTCCGCCGGAACCGCCGAACGGTATGAGGCAAGCGTGTGGAAGCTCGCCAAATTCGATAACGCCTACGTCGATGGTACCATCGAAGCTTGGGTGGACGGGGCGCAGCCCGGCAGCGCGTCCAATGTCTCCGAAGAGAAAGCATCCCCCGCGGCGACGCCCCAGCCGAATGACGTCAAGAATCCGAAGAACCTGACGGTTAAACTGCATTATTACCGTCCCGACGGCAATTATCAGGAATACAGCATGGAATCCGACGCGTGGAAAGGCTGGGATCTGTGGTCTTGGTATGCGGAAAGCACCAGCGGCGAATCCCAGGAATTCACCTCCCATGACGAATTCGGCGAGGTCGCAGAATACACGCTGAGCCAGACAGCCAAAGGCGTGCGCAACCCATGGTTCATCATCCGCAACGGCGGCTCATCATGGACCGGCAAGGACTGCGACGACAACGATCGCGAGATTCCGGAATCCGTGATCAGCATGACCGCGGGAAACGTGGAAAACGGCGTCGCGGAATTCTGGATCGTCAGCGGGGATCCGACCGTGTACACGCATCCGGTGAACGTGACCGGCGTGACGTTCGACACGCAAGGTGGCAGCAGCGTCCCCGCACAGGCGGTCGCCGTCGGAGGCACTGCGAGCGTTCCCGAAACGCCTACTCGCGACGGCTACGTGTTCTCGAAGTGGACCACGGACGTGGCCGGTGAACATGAGTATGATTTCGCCACCACGGTGAGCGCGCCGATAACGTTGTATGCGCAGTGGACGGAAGCGAAAACCGTGACCTTCGACGTCCAAGGCGGCAGCGAGATCGCCGCACAACAGGTGCAAACAGGGAAACCGGCCGTACGACCGGAAAATCCTGAGCGCGTGGGATACGCGTTCGCGGGATGGTATACCAGCACCGACACTTCGGGTAGCGAATACGATTTCACGGCTGCGGTGACCGATGATGTGACCTTGTATGCGAAGTGGACGCCGAACATGTACACCGTGACCTTCAACTCGCAAGGCGGCAGTGAGATCGCCGCACAACAGGTTGCGTACGGTAGTCACGCGACGCAACCTGCCACACCACCGACCCGTGCCGGATACACGTTCGTCGGCTGGACCACGGATGCGGACGGCACCACGCCGTACGGTTTCGGCATGCCCGTCACCGGCGGTATCACGCTGTATGCCAAGTGGGATGATGCGGGCGCGACGTACCATACCGTCACCATTCATTTGAATGACGGCGACGATTATTCGTCGGACCTGCCGCAGGATATGACGTTGTTCGTCAAGGAAGGGGAGAAGCTTACGATCCCCGATTCCGCTCCTTCCCGCGGTGGATATCGTTTCGCAGGATTGACCAGCGACGAACAGCGGAAGACGGACTATGATGCTGGCACCGCCGTAACCGCCGACATGACCTTGTATGCCAAGTGGGTCAAGACATGGACGGTCACCTTCGACACGGCCGGCGGCAGTGCCGTGAACAGCCAGACCGTGGACGATGGAGGAGTGGCCGTTGCGCCTGATTCGTCGCCGACACGCGACGACTGCCGGTTCACCGGCTGGCAGTATGACGGCAAAAGCTACGATTTCGGCTCGAAGGTGACCGGCGACATCACCCTGACCGCGCAGTGGGTGCGCACCGCGCACCAGTGGACCATAACCTTCGATCTGAACGGAGGGCATGCGCCCGCCGGCAAGGATGCGAAGACCCTGTACGCCGAGCGGAAAGTCTACGACGGTGATTCGCTGGTCTCGCCCACGGCGGACATCGCCAACGAGCCTCAGCTTGACGGCTACACCTTCGAAGGGTGGAGCACGGTGAAAGACGACGCGCTCGCAGTCAGCGTGGTCTCCTTTGATTCGTCCGGGAAATCGTTGATGCCCATCGATCGCGACGGCACGCTGTATGCGTTGTGGTCGCGGGAGAACAGGGTAGTGAAGCCGGAATCGTCCGGTTCGACGGGATCTTCGACGAGCTATTCCGGCGCGTATTCCGATTCCTACACGGGATTGAACGGGTTGGCAGCGTTCGATGCCATAGTGAGACAATCGGGCAAATTCTCGGGCACGAATTTCGGTTCCGTCGCCGAGGATTATGTGAAACCCAAGAGCGTTCGCTGAGTGTTGGAATCCAAGGGTGGGGTCGGCCTTCAGGTCGGCCCCCTTTTTCATGTACGGTGTATGGATTGTTGCGTCCGGATCATTGGATCGTTCGTTGTTCGTGGCGTTTGAAGCCGGGTGAAACCGTATTCGCACATGAACGCGGCAAGGAATGTCCACTAGTTGAGCGTTTTAAGTCCACGTGCTGATTCGTTGACTAGAGTCGCGTGCTATGAGTGATTCTGCAAAGAAGTACACCATCGCCGTCATTCCGGGCGATGGCATTGGCAAGGAAGTGACTCCGTGGGCCCAGAAGGCTCTGGAGAAGGCGGCCGAAGGCGTCGCCGAATTCGATTACGAGCATTTCGACCTCGGTGCCGAACGCTATCTGCGTGACGGCGCGATCCTCCCCGAGGAGGAAGAGGAGCGCATCAAGAAGACCGACGCCATCCTGCTGGGCGCCGTCGGCGATCCGCGCATCAAGGCGGGCATTCTGGAACGCGGCCTGCTGCTCAAGCTCCGCTTCGACCTGGACCAGTACGTGAACCTGCGTCCGTCCAAGCTGTACAAGGGTGTCACGTCGCCGCTCGCCAACCCGGGTGACATCGATTTCGTCGTCGTGCGTGAAGGCACCGAAGGCCTGTACTGCGGTGCCGGCGGAGCGGTCCGCCGTGGCACCCCGAACGAGGTGGCCACCGAAGTCTCCATCAACACCGCCTACGGTGTGGAGCGCGTGGTGCGTTACGCCTTCCAGCTGGCCATGAAGCGCAGGAAGCACGTGACCCTCGTGCACAAGAAGAACGTGCTGGTCAACGCCGGCGACATGTGGCAGCGCATCGTCAACAAGGTGGCCGAGGAATACCCGGAGGTCACCCACGACTACCTGCACATCGACGCGACCACCATCTTCATGGTGTCCAACCCGTCCCGCTTCGACGTGATCCTGACCGACAACCTCTTCGGCGACATCATCACCGACGAGGCCGGTGCCGTGGTCGGTGGCGTCGGCTACTCCGCTTCGGGCTGCATCAACGCGTCCAACGAGTATCCGTCCATGTTCGAGCCG
>ENA-ORMX01002597-ORMX01002597.1-human-gut-metagenome-genome-assembly--contig:-NODE-2597-length-10229-cov-3.097012_pt1 | contig 10229 bp, 7 predicted proteins | sample MGYA00242108_ERZ509007 | MGnify/ENA primary metagenome ERZ509007 (study PRJEB26280, sample SAMEA2338745) | human gut metagenome | biome: human gut; feature: human-associated habitat; material: faeces...
CATTTTACATGAGGGAGTTATATGGGATTTTATATCAGGCATTGTAGGTAAAAAGAGATTGTTATTTGTATAATAAAAAAATAGTCGAAAATATTAAAGAAGTTGTTTATTTATCGTAAGGAATGATTTTTCAAACACGCTCTAAAAAGGGGGAAAACATGTATGAAGGTTCTTATAATACCAGATGTTCATTTGAAACCATTTATGTTTAAACAGGCAGCAGAATTAATGGAGAGGGGAATTGCGAAAAGAGCTGTTTGTCTGATGGATATTCCTGATGACTGGAACAAGCAGTTTGACATCTCACTTTATGAGCAAACTTATGATGCAGCTATCAGTTTTGCAAAAAAATATCCCGATACCGCCTGGTGCTACGGAAATCATGATTTAAGTTATGTCTGGCATGTACCTGAGACAGGATACAGCACGATGGCTGCTTATACCGTACAAAAAAAGCTACTTGATTTAAAGGAAGTATTGCCAGAGAGCAATCCAATAAAGTATGCTCACAGAATTGATAATGTCCTATTTTCTCATGCCGGAATATCAAAAGACTTCGTTGACTTATATGTTCCAAAGATAAAGCACGATGATGTGGATACTGTTTTAAACTACATTAATAATTTAGGGAAAATGAAGATGTGGTATGATGGATCCCCAATCTGGCTCAGACCACAGTATACAGATGTGAAGATGTATAAATCACGACAATTCCTGCAGGTAGTCGGGCATACTCCGATGGAAACTATTACAAAAAAGAAAAATGTGATATCATGCGATGTAAGCTTATCAAACTTAATCTGAAGCTTGTCCATATTGCCGGATGTATTGTGCTCCTTTAAAATACCGTAAGCAATTGTCTCCTGCTTAGCTGTCTGTTTATCGATGTCCATGCCGGTCTTGCTTTTGACAGCTGCCTGAGCCTCCGGTCCATCAATTATTACTTCCTTACCGTTTAAAAGGTAAGCACCATTTTCATATAATTTCACTTATTCTACCTCCGTATGTGTATTTCAAAATTCTTTTATTTACTATTATATAATATTATAGGTAATTGTGGCAATAAATAAATCACCATCTACCTTAATTTCGAATTTTCCTCCCATCAAATGGGTCAGATTCTTTGCAATCGAAAGTCCAAGTCCACTTCCTTCAGTGGTTCTCGACCTCTCTCCCCTCACAAAACGCTCTGTCAGGTCTACATTTCCGTTGCTTACTATGTCAAGCTCGTTCTTAGACACATTCTTTATTGTAAAAACTGCCTTTTTATCTGCCTTTTCAAGCTCTACATATACTCTGGTATTTTCCAGTGCATATTTTGCGGCATTAGTATACAGATTTTCAATAGAGCGGTAAAGCTGACGCCCATCCGCATATATAAATATCTGTTCTGATGGAATTTTTGTAACTATTGTCAGATTTCTCGACTCAAAGCGCTCATTGAATTCACCTCCGGTCTGGTATAAAAGCTCAACCAGATCAAGCTTTTGCATATTGAGCTTCACATTTCCCGAGGTAATCTTTGATGTCTCTACCAAATCCTCTGTAAGCTGCTTTAAGCGCTGTGACTTTTCCTCCAGCACATGTATATAGTATTTGGCATTTTCATTTTCCAGATTTTCCCTCTTAAGCAGGTCAACATAGTTGACTATTGAAGTCAGAGGTGTCTTTATATCGTGTGATACGTTTGTTATTAAGTCTGCCTTTAGTTTTTCATTTTTAAGGCTCTCATTTACCGAGCTCATAAGACCCTGGCGTATATGGTTGACAGCCTCCGCCACCTTTTTCTGCTGCCCATGAAACTCATTGACATTGAGTGTAGTGTCAAGCGCTCCTTCCGAGATAGCTTCAAGTGCCTCCTGTATGCGCATTATCTCTTTATTTTTTTGTGTGTGGATATCCTTTTTCTCAATAACTCTTTTCAAAAGCTCATAGCCCTTGTACATCAGGCTGTGTGTGTAAAGTATATTGCCTTTTATCTTCCTTACAATGCTCTGGTATAAAATAATAAAAGCCAGATCAAACAAAAAAGTAAATGTGCCGGCCGTCATAATGAGTGATGCATAGTCAAAGTGTTGGTTTTTTACGCCTGAAATCACTTTTCCCATAAATACCATGAGCAGTGTAAATATCACCAGCATCACATCAGAGTATACCTTGTCAATCGGTAAATAGTATATTGTGTAATCATCCTCTGATTTTCTGCCTGCCACGTTTGCCATATATGCCAGGCTCACAAAGCTGCCTACCAGGCCCGCAAGCGATATTAGTGTATATATATCAATATTTCCATGCGCATCGTGCCTGAATGCATAGCCTGTGGCAAACACTCCTGTTACCATAAGTATCATGCATAGCTGATGTAAGACTATGACCGCTGCTTTTTTTCCTATCGTATACTGCTTCATTTGTTGTCCTCTATCTTATAGCCTACTCCCCAGACCACCTTCAGATAGCGTGGCTCCTTAGGATTTATCTCTATTTTTTCCCTGATATGTCTGATGTGCACAGCAACTGTATTGTCGGCGCCTATCGCCTCCTCGTTCCATATGCTCTCATATATTTCGTTTATTGAGTAGACCTTTCCCTTATTTTTAAGGAGTAAAAGCAGGATATTGTACTCAATCGGTGTGAGCTTTACCTCCTCACCATCCACAGTCACCTTTTTTAAATCATCATTTACCAAAAGGCCTCCGGCTTCATAAACCTTGTCTCCGGCTGCATCATTGCTTGACAGAGTGGTATATCTGCGAAGCTGTGACTTTACCCTTGCCACAAGCTCAAGCGGATTAAAAGGCTTTGTGACATAATCATCAGCCCCCACATTGAGGCCTAAAATCTTGTCAGCATCCTCTGTCTTTGCCGATAAAATGATTATCGGCACCCTGCTTTCCTTTCGTATCTGCAGAGTAGCTCTTATTCCGTCGAGCTTTGGCATCATGACATCTATTATCATGAGGTCTATTTTTTTATTCTTCATAATTTCAACCGCCTGTATGCCGTCGTAAGCCTTCTCCACGTCGTAGCCCTCCTGCATCAGGTAAATCTCAATTGCCTCAACTATTTCCTTGTCGTCATCACAAACTAATATTGTCATATTATCCTCCTTCTATGAATTTTGAACAGAAACCTTCTCCTGCCGTTAGTCAGCTATATTTTATCAGATTATCCACTTTGTTTTTCTTAAAATCTGCTTAATATTACCCACTTTTAAATATAAGCCAAAAAGCAGCCGTTCTGTTTTGAACTGCTGCTTTATATTACATAGGTGTGTTTCATTTCCCTTTATTTCCGGTGATGCTCTGCCACATTCTGTGGATACCGTCTGTGAGCTCCTTCCCTTCCTTTGCGTTGATAACAGGTGGATTGCCGGCTTTTCTGCTTATTGCCTTATAATCCTCATCAACAGACGATTTTGAGCCGGCAGCCTTGGCTTCATCCTTATCATTGCTATGATTTAATCCGGCATCAGGTGTATCGTCTGCAAGCTTCACTTCACCCACTACACCATCTCCCAGGTCCTCGCCCTCAGCAAGTCCCAGTTTTCTGATATAATCCATATTTACCTTGATTTCAGTCTGTCTGTTTGCATAGATGGACTTCTCTTCATTGTCAATAGTACGCTCCTCTACAGGTTTACCTGCATTTTTCTGACGTTCTATCTCCTTATTTCTGTCATCGATAATCTTAAGATACTTCTCCGTATCGGACAAATCCTGAAGCTGTCCCTTGAGCTCATACTGGTTAGTTTTAACTATCTTCTCCTGCTCTGCAATCTTATCCTTCATATTCTTGCACAGCTTTTCAAGTGACTCGTTGGTATCATTGATGATATCACGCACTCTTGAAAGCGCCTCATCCGTATAGATAACCGATGCTGCATACACATCCTCAGCCTTTCTGCTTGCATCCCAGACTATCTGATCCCCCTTCTTTCTGAACTCTCTCTCTGCGTGATTGCGACTCTGTTCAGTAAGCTCATACTCATCCTGTATTGCATATATACACTTATTCAGCTCAGCAAGTAAATCTATCATTTGCTGCTTGTTTATGATCACCCTGCTCGGCTCCGGCTTATACGGCTCCGCCTTTGAGAGCATGATATGAATTTCTCTTAGTACCTTTTCTGTTTTATCGTTCGCATTCATTTTCTATTTCCTCGGATTTAAATTAACATTATAACTATTCAGGGTGGTTATGAATACTCACCACTTACCCATATTTTATATGAAAATCCGCTTCTCGTAAATAGCCAAATGAATAATAGTAGTTACTATAATTAAATCAATCCCGCTGCCGCATTTCTCAGTTCATCTGCCGCATGCTTTATCTCGGCAGCCTGCTCTTCGCTCACATTTCCGGGCTTTGTCCTTGAAATAAGCTTCTTCACATATGAAAGTGACGATTTCACACTCTTTTTCTGTGCGCTGTCCATAGCCTTTCTTTTTTCCTTGTCAGCCATGACATTTTCCACCTGTCGCACAAGCGTATCAGCCTCACTTCTTGCATCAATATAAGCCTTTCTCTGTCCGTCTGTTGCCTCATACTCCTGTGCCTCGCGGATTGCCTGCTCAATCTCAGAATCAGACAAATTTGAGCTTGCGGTAATCGTAATCTCCTGATGCTTTCCTGTGCCCAGGTCCTTTGCAGAAACCTGCACAATGCCGTTTGCATCTATATCAAACGTCACCTCTATCTGCGGCACACCTGCCGGAGCCGGCTTGATGCCCTTTAGCCTGAAGTTTCCAATCAGCTTATTGTCCCTTGCAAACTGCCTCTCACCCTGCAGTACCTTTATATCCACAGAGGTCTGGAAGCTTCCTGCAGTTGTAAAAATCTGGCTGTATCTCGTAGGAATAGTCGTATTTCTGTCAATAATTTTGGTTGAGACACCACCAACTGTCTCAATTCCGAGTGAAAGCGGTGTGACATCCATCAGTATAATCTCTGCCGCACTGCTGCCTGCGACAATTGCTCCACCGAGCTTGCCACCCTGTACTGCTGCACCGAGTGCCACGCACTCGTCAGGATTCAGGTTGTGTGAAGGCTCTTTTCCTGTAATTCTTCTTACCTCCTCAACAACAGCCGGCACACGTGTCGAGCCTCCTACCAACAGCACCATTCCAAGCTCTGCTGCACAAATCCCCGCATCTGAAAGTGCCTGATTGACAGGAATAGCAGTTCTCTCCACCAGATCCTTTGTTATCTCATTAAATTCAGCCCTTGTGAGGTTCATCTCCATGTGGACCGGCTGTCCCTTTACAGTGGTGATAAATGGCAGGTTGATAGTGGTTGAGGATGATGATGAAAGCACCTTTTTTGCCTTCTCAGCCTCCTCCCTGACACGCTGCATAGCAGTATTATCCTTTCTCAGATCCACATTCTGCTGTCTGTAAAACTCTGTGACAAGATAATTCGTGATTCTCTCATCAAAATCATCTCCACCCAGATGATTATCACCGGCTGTGGCAAGCACCTCTATCAGATTGTCCCCTATTTCGATAACAGACACATCGAAGGTTCCTCCTCCGAGGTCGTAGACAAGAATTTTCTGCTGCTGTCCGTGGTCCAGTCCGTATGCGAGTGCCGCAGAGGTTGGCTCATTTATGATTCGAAGCACATTAAGCCCCGCAATCCTTCCTGCATCCTTAGTTGCCTGCCTCTGCGCATCCGAAAAATATGCAGGAACTGTGATTACAGCGTCTGTCACTGCCTCACCAATATAGTCCTCTGCATCCTTTTTCAGCTTTCTGAGAATCATAGAAGAAATCTCAGGAGCTGAATACAGCTTTCCGTCCACTTTTGCCCTGAAATCGCTTCCCATCTGTCTCTTTATTGAGAAAAATGTCCTGTCCACATTGACTGCTGCCTGCCTCTTTGCAGCCTCGCCAACCAGTCGCTCTCCATTCTTTGTAAAAGCCACTACAGACGGAGTTGTTCTCTGACCCTCGCTGTTAGTTATGACTACCGGCTGATTATTCTCCAATACTGCCACACAGCTGTTTGTTGTTCCTAAATCTATACCTATAACCTTGCCCATTTTATGCCTCACTGTTTTTTTATTTAAGTCTCATAAATAATTGATTTTTTGACTTACTATTTCATCTTAATACTACTTTAAGCTTGGAAAATTCACTCGTCAAGGCATGAGGCTGTTATTTCAGAGAATGTTTATACTTTTAATTTTTATATCACAACATAACAACAAAGGCACCGCCGAAGCAGTGCCTTTGTTGATTAGTTTATAGGTTGGATTAAATGATAATTGAGGATTGCTTATTCACTTACTTTCTTTTTGAGTAATCCGAGTAATCCACATGCAATGAAAGATCCGATTACTAATGCAACAAGATACATTAACGGATTTCCGATTGTAGGAACTACGAAGATTCCTCCGTGAGGTGCCATGAGTGTACATCCAAATGCCATTGAAAGTCCACCTGCCACTGCTGAACCGACTACACATGCCGGAAGGACATGAAGCGGATCAGATGCTGCGAATGGGATTGCACCCTCTGTGATAAATGATAATCCCATGATAAAGTTTGTAGGTCCTGCCTTTCTCTCCTCTGCTGTGAACTTGTTCTTGAAGAAGATTGTTGCAAGAGCGATTGCGATTGGTGGAACCATACCGCCAATCATAACTGCTGCCATGATATTGTAGTTTCCGGCAGCGATTGAAGCTGTACCAAATACATAAGCGGCTTTGTTTACAGGACCACCCATATCTACTGACATCATTCCCCCGAGAAGTACTCCGAGCACTACTGCGCTTGCACCGTTGAGTCCATTAAGACCATTGTTGATAGCTGTATTTAAAGCTCCGATTGGAGGCTCAACTACAAACTGCATTATAACGCCTACCAGGAATATACCAAGCAGCGGATAAAGCAGAACCGGCTTCATACCATCAAGACTCTCCGGAAGTTTAGAAAATACCTTCTTTAAGAGAATCACAATATATCCTGCAACGAAACCTGCTACAAGTGCTCCAAGGAAGCCTGATGTACCGTTTGCTGCGATTGAACCGCCTACAAAACCAACTGCAAGACCCGGACGGTCAGCAATACTCATAGCGATAAAGCCTGCAAGAATTGGAAGCATAAATCCAAATGCTGTTCCACCGATTCCCTTAAACATTGCTGCGGCCTGTGTAATAGTACCGAAATTTGCTCTCTGGTCAGCCGGCAGTGAATTAAGGTCAACACTGAATCCATCGATAAGGAATGCGATTGCGATAAGAATACCACCACCAACTACGAATGGAAGCATATGTGAAACACCATTCATCAGATGCTTATAAATCTGATGTCCAATGCTCTCTTTTCCACCAACTGATGAATGTGAAGCCTCTTTTTTACCTGATGCCTTAAATACAGGAGCATCACCGGCAGCAATTCTCTTTATGAGCTCTTCTGCCTTATTGATTCCGTCAGAAACCTGACACTCAATAACCTTCTTTCCGTCAAAGCGGTCTGTAGGTACATTTGTATCACAGGCAACTATAACACCTGCAGCCTTTGCAATCTCATCATCTGTGAGCACATTTTTGGCTCCGCCTGAGCCTCTTGTCTCAACCTTTACCTGATATCCAAGCTCCTTGGCTTTTTTCTCGATAGCCTCAGCAGCCATATAAGTATGAGCAATTCCTGTAGGACAGGCTGTAACTGCAACGATAAATACATCGTCCTTCTTCACCTCAACAGGCTCTTTAGCCTTTACCTCTTTGGCAGCCTCTTTCTCATCCTTTGCTTTTTCAGCGCTATCGATGATATTTAAAAACTCATCAACTGAACCGGCATTGATAAGAGAATTTGTAAACTGCTCGTCCATCAGCATAACAGAGAGCTTGCTAAGCACCTGAAGATGCACATTATCCTCTGTGTTTGGTGCAGCGATAAGGAAAATAATCTTTGCAGGTGTACCATCGAGTGATTCAAAGTCAACCCCATCCTTTACAACCATTGCCGCAAGACCTGCTTTAGTAACAGCATCAGACTTACAATGAGGAATTGCTATACCCATTCCAATTCCTGTTGTGCCTTCCTCCTCTCTTGCAAAAACACCCTTGCGATACTTCTCCACATCGGCTATTTTGCCACTTTTTGCCATCAAATCAATACACTGATTCAATGCTTCGGTTTTTCCGGCAGGCGTACCATTTAAATTGATACTCTCAGCTGCCAACAAATCCCTGATTGTCATACATCATTCCTCCTAATAGAATATATTAATTTAATTATTTATATCAACCTTTTTGATACCGTTTGTTTAATTGGAAGCACTGTCCCATTTATCAATAAGTGCTTCAACCTCAGGCTTTGTAGCAAGCTCCTCAGAAAATGCACTTGCACTTCCTGTACATACTCCATAAATAAATGCCTGCTTATAATCATTTGATTTAAGGTATCCGTAAACAAATCCGGCTACCATCGAATCACCTGCGCCTACAGAGTTTTTGAGCTTTCCTTTAGGAGCCTGTGCCTTAAATTCCTGTCCATCCTCGGTCACAAGCACTGCTCCGTCACCTGCCATAGAAACAAGCACGTTTCTTGCGCCCTGCTCCTGAAGCTTCTTTGCATACTTTATCACATCGTCCTTGTCTGTAATCTCAACCCCGAATATCTCACCGAGCTCATGATTGTTTGGCTTGATAAGGAATGGCTTATACGCAAGCACATTTGTGAGCAGATTTCTCGTCGCATCAACCACGATATTTATTCCGCGGCCCTCAAGATGCTTCATAATATCCATATACATTGATGAAGGCATTACATCAGGAATACTTCCTGCTAGCACAAGCACATCAGACTCCTTTAAGCAGTCTAGCTTCTCATAAAGCTTTTTAATGTTATCCTCAGTGATTACCGGTCCCTGACCATTAATCTCGGATTCCTCATTTGAGCGAAGCTTCACGTTAATACGTGAAATACCATCCTCCACCTCTATAAAATCAGTATTAACGCCTTTTTTTCCTAGAAGTCTTTTAATTTCATTTCCTGTAAAACCCGCTGTAAAACCAAGTGAAGTATTGCTCATTCCAAGATTCTTAAGAACCATGGAAACATTGATGCCTTTACCACCTGCAAAAATCTTCTCTCCAGTCGTTCTATTGACTACTCCTGTCTTAAAATCTGTTACATCAACAATATAATCTAATGATGGATTAAAAGTAACTGTGTAAATCATGTTAGACCTCCTTAATATTTTTGTATTTCTTATAGTTGTCATTACTTAGTGCATTTGTAATAATTACAGCATCTTCAAAATCAGCAAACTTGATGCTTGATACCTGTGAAAACTTACTGTCATCCGCAAGAATGTATTTCTCCTTGCTATTCTCCATGGATTTCTTTTTAACCATGGCCTCCTTTATCTCCGGAGTCGTAAATCCATTCTTCACAGTAATTCCGTTGGTTCCCCAGAAGCCCTTCGTAAAATTATATTTATCGAGCGTCACAACGGCCTCATCTCCGACAATAGCCTCGGTAGTAGACTTGAACTCGCCACCCAGAATATATACTGTATATCCCCTATCGGAAATTCTCTTGGCATTAGTCAGAGAGTTTGTAACAAAAACCACATTCTTTGCAGTAATATAATCAATCATGACTGCTGTTGTAGTACCGGCATCTATATAAACAAAATCATTATCCACAATAAGTGATGCCGCATATCTGGCAATCTGTTCCTTTTCGTTGCGATTCTGCTTAAGCCTGTTGATAACCTTCTCATCCTGAGTATGGATATTCGTATTATTTACAATCGCACCACCATGTACCTTGGTGAGATAACCCTTCCTGTCCATTGCAACCAGATCACGTCTGATTGTTGACTCGGATGTATCAAGCTCATCCATAAGCTGCTGAACAGTCACACTTCCCATCGAATCTAATATATCGAGTATTTTTTTGCATCTATCTTCTGCCAGCATCTAATCACCCCTGTTTTCAAATTGCTCAAAGACTATCATTTAATCTTTTATATTCAATTATTTTCCTTTTTTATTAAAATCAATAATCATTTAACTTGTAGTATTATTATATTTTCAAAATCAGTCATTGTCAATCATAATCAGTCATTTATATTCACAAATAATCACCATGAAAATTGTTAAAATTATATAAGGTCAAATTTCAAATTGTGTAATATATGCAAAAGTAATATTCTAATTTTGTGCAGAATATACTACATAAATCTTTATTACTTGCCTAATTGCTAATTTTAGT
>ENA-ORMX01002602-ORMX01002602.1-human-gut-metagenome-genome-assembly--contig:-NODE-2602-length-10220-cov-1.930152_pt1 | contig 10220 bp, 11 predicted proteins | sample MGYA00242108_ERZ509007 | MGnify/ENA primary metagenome ERZ509007 (study PRJEB26280, sample SAMEA2338745) | human gut metagenome | biome: human gut; feature: human-associated habitat; material: faeces...
ATTATTGCAAATATAACCGAATAAACACTCAAATTTTCCAAAAGCTTTTTAACTGCGAATACCGCATATGCTATCACCGAAATATCAAGCACAAGCACCACAAGAAAGGTAACAGGTGAAATGATACGATAAAATTTGTTTTTCATTAAAATTTCCTTTCTTTATAATCATCAAGAAGTTTAATATCCCTTGCCTGAAATTCCCTGCCTGATAAATAAGACAGTTCATTTTCATCATCAAATGCAAATTTAAGCTTATAACTGTAAAGTGCCTGGCGAAATCTTCCCTCTTCAATGCCGTATTTTCCGTCACCGTAAAGCGGGTGGCCTATATGTGCAAGGTGCGCTCTGATTTGATGTGTTCTTCCCGTTTCCAACTGACATTCTATGTGATTAAACTGATGGTTCAGATGACTGAGCACTTTGTAATGTGTCACTGCACGCTTACCATTCTTCGGTTCCACCGCCATCTTCTTTCTATCTGCCGGACTTCTTCCAATCGGTGCATCCACTGTTCCCTCTTCCTGTGTAAAATTATTGTAGACAATCGCCTCATACTTTCTTGTAATGGAATGTTCTTTTAGCTGCTCTGCCAGACTTTTATGCGCCATATCATTCTTACATACAACAAGAACCCCTGTCGTATCTTTATCAATACGATGGACAATTCCCGGACGAAGTACCCCGTTAATTCCGGAAAGATTATCCCGGCAATGATATAACAGCCCATTAACTAATGTTCCCGTATAGCGTCCCGGACACGGATGGACAACCATATCTTTTGGCTTATTGATTAAAATAACATCCTCATCCTCATAAATGATATCTAAATCCATCTTTTCTGGAAGAACTTCTAATTCCTTTAACGGAGGCACACAGATAACAACATTGTCCTCCACTTTAAGACGGCAGCCTGGCTTTTCTTTTTTATCGCCAACAGTTACTCGGCCTTCTTTTATAAGTTTCTGAATATAAGAACGCGAATGCTCTTTTAACTCTCCGGCTAAAAACTGATCAAGGCGCATTCCCTCCTGTTCTTCCATAACGGTATAATAATATTTTTGTTCTATATTTTGTTTTTGATTCTGCTGCATCATTTCATTTCTTTCTGCCATTTTCCCGTCCTGCCCTATTCCTGCTCTTTCTTTTTAGAAAATACTCTGTTAAGATCTTCTTCCTGATAAAAAAACAATATCAGCACAACTAGCATAAATGCGGCAACCGTTACATAAATATCTGCCACATTAAATACTGGAAAGTTAATCAGGCTAAAATAAATAAAGTCTACTACATATTTCCGAAACACTCTGTCTATCATGTTACCAACCGCTCCTGCCCCCACAAAATACAGGCAGGCTTTCAGTGGTATAAAATGTTTTTCTTCCGGAATCTTCCCTGAAATCCACAGGAGACCGACAAGTACTGCTAATGTGATAATCAAAAAGAACCACTGTTTATTCTGCATAATGCCAAAAGCCGCTCCCCTGTTCTCCACATAGTATATTTCTAATACATTATGAATAATCTTAATACTTCCTATCGGTTTTAATATTTTTACCGCCCACAACTTTGTAAGCTGGTCAATCAGTAGTAATACAAAAAAAATGACTACTGACTTTGCTTTTTTTCCCATGATAATTTTATTCCTCCTGTTATTCTAGAGCGTGCAGGTTGCTGGAATGATTTTTCAAACACACTCTAAATCCCTCCAATGGATTTTCCGACCTGCCAGCAAGCAGAACCCAGAAAGATAAATAAAGCATATTTGTGGCCTCGGAGCAAAGGCTGGATGCGAGCGCTTTTACGCGAACATTCAGCCTGCAGCGACTAAAGTCACAAATATGCTTTATCTTTCTGGGTTCGTCTGTTTTGTCTGTTCCGCCTATCTCCCTACAAATACCGGAAAAGCTCCTTAGCTTCATCCTTCTTTGCAGTATCCTTCACATCAAGTATCTCCGCCTTGACAGTCTTATTTCCAAACTGGATTTCAAGAACATCGCCATTCTTCACATTAAGACTTGCTTTAGCGGTCTTACCGTTCACAAGAACACGACCGGCATCGCAGGCTTCATTCGCTACGGTACGGCGTTTGATTAAGCGGGAAACTTTTAAAAATTTATCTAGTCTCATAATGTCCTCCCGGACGCTGACTTTTAAACACGATCTAATTAATAAAATTAGTTATTTACTTTCTCTTTTAAAGACTTCATAGCTTTGAACTTAGGAGCTTTAGAAGCTGGGATGTGGATAGTCTCTTTTGTTCTTGGGTTGATTCCGTCACGAGCTGCTCTTTCAGTTACTTCGAAAGTACCGAATCCAGCTAACTGAATCTTCTCGCCTTTGCTGAGTTCATCACCAACAACATCAATGAAAGCTTTTAAAGCTTTTTCAGAATCTTTCTTAGAAATCTCTGCTTTGTCAGCAATAGCTGCTACTAATTCTGTTTTATTCATGATAAATTCCTCCTGATATTCTTGTCATTGTCTCATTGAAATATCGCGCAAAAGCGCATTTACTTCAATAGTTATAACGGTTTTGGAAGTGTTTGTCAAGGTGTTTCCTGCAATTTTTACAGGGTTATATATTTTATTAGCAATACATATAATGAAAGGAATAAAAATGAGGGTAAAACTTATGGAAGAGAGGATTTTAAAGAGTCATAAGATTTCACTTTTTAATCGAAGCAGCGGGATTATAAGCGGTGTAAAAGAGGTAATTTCCTTTGACCCAAATGAGATTATTTTAGATACGGAACAGGGAATGCTTATGATTCAGGGAGAAGAACTGCATGTAACAAAACTTACAGTAGAAAAAGGGGAGGTGGAGATAGAAGGACTGGTGTACAGCATGGTTTATTCGGATGACGGATATATGAAAGGGGAAAAAGGAGGTCTGCTCAGGAGGTTGTTCCACTAAATGGAAAATAAAAAAATAGCGGATATTATTATAAAGCAGATTCATCTTTTTTTCATTAGCGGCCTATATGGAATTTTGCTCGGATTATGGTATGAATTTTTCCGAACGCTTCGAAAAAATTTTGTACATAAAAACAAAATGGTGCATTTGGAAGATGTGATTTTTTGTTTTACAGCAGCTATAGGATTATTTATACTGTTTCAGGTGTATAATCAGGGAATGGTACGATTTTATTGTCTGGTTGGATTAGAATGTGGGGCTGTTTTTTATTTTTTGGTTTTGAGTGAAGTGATTGGAAAGCTGTTTTCTGTATTTATTAAAATTATTAGCAAAATAGTGAAAATTACAGGGGGAATCATACTTTTTCCAGGAAAAGTAATTGTGAAAAATACAGGCAAAATGTTGAAAAATATGAGGAGAACCGTTAAAATAATAAGAAGAAATAAATGAGGCAGGATTTGGCAGGTGCAGAATGAAGAAGAGAAAGAAAAAGAAGAAAAACAGTAAACAGTTTAACAGACAGTTCAAGAAGACGTTTTTTACGAAAAAGTCTGCGATTATTATTGTTTGTACAGTTATTATTTTAAGTGCTTTCTGGGGAGCATACCAGAAAGTTGAGAGAAAAGCTGCGAAGTATCAGAAGACAATTGATGAATTAAGGACAGAAGTGAAGAATTTAAATCAGACGAATAAAACACTTGAAAAAGAAAAGAATAATATTGATACGGACGAGTCTAAAGAGCGAATTGCGAGAGAGCGTCTCGGAATGATCAAAGAGGGAGAAATTTCTTTGCAGGAAGCCCAGGAAGGAGAAGCCGCGAGTACAACGGCGGCAGACAGCGCAGAAACCACAACGGCAAGCGAAGATCAAAGTGGTCAGACAACGGAAAGCACAGATCAGACAACACAATCTCAGACAGAGAATAAAGCAACAACACAAAAAACAGATTAAAAATTTTGAAAAACCCTTGACATATCATAAAATACATGGTATGATATCGCCTGTTGAGTGCGGCGGGATAGCTCAGTTGGCTAGAGCACGCGGTTCATACCCGCGGTGTCGCTGGTTCAAATCCAGTTCCCGCTACTTTGAAAAAGGCTTGTATAAGCCTTTTTTTTGTTTTCTGGAAAGAGACGAACACAGGGAAGCTTATAATAGCAAAGGTGACTATGGTCGCTGCTAGAAGGGTATCAGGTGAAAGTTCCTCCGTAAAATAATTGATTTTGACTCAGTTGTAAAAAACACAAAGTCGCAAAATCAATTATTTTACGGAGGAACTTTCATTAATAGTATCTTTGAGCAGCTCCTAGAGTGTGTTTTAAACACGCTCTAAGTTGCCATTGCTATTATAAGCTTCTTTTGTGTTCTGTTTTTCGTAAGAAATAAAAAGGTTATTCAATCCTTTGAGGGGATTTGAGGATTTGGGCAGCGGTTTTTGTTTACTTCCAGTTGTTTGCTGACAGTTCAACAAATCCATTGGAAGATTCAGGGAAGAAAGTTGTAAATGTAAAATATCTTGAACAAGGTGATTGGTGACATTGGTAAGCAAAGATGTCCGCAAATTTCTCAAGAAATAAATTCTGAATTTTCCCTCTCCAGCCAAAGACAGCTCTCAGGGAATATAATAATCCATATTTGTGGCCTGGGAGCAAGTGTTGGATACGAGCGACAGAGCGAGTATTCAACACGCCGCGACGAAAGTCACAAATATGGACTATTATATTCCCTGAGAGCGTCTCCTTTGCCAGCGACAAACCAGAAGCCTCAGCTTTTCGTCGGCGTTGCCACCAATCGACATATCTGTTTCGAAGAATCAACTATAATGATTCTGAAATCGTATTGTGGAGGGAAGGTATTATGCATAACAGAAGTTATAACGAGCAGGATGCCATACAGCGCCTGCTTCTTTTTGAAGAGGGACTTTCCAGATTGATTGAACTGATGAAAATAGAGAAAAAAGATGTGCTGGGTAATGACATGGATTTTTTGTGTCAGTCAATCATGCAGGATGTATGCCGCAAATGTCCTAAATATAGAGAATGTTATGGAAGCAGACAAAAAGAAACGATTGGAGAAATTGCTTCGATATTGGAGCAGGCTTACCAGTGTTCTGGAGTAGACGGGCGGATGGCATCCTCAGAATTTCGCAGGAATTGTGTTTTTTTTCAGCCATTTATGGAAGAAATATCATGGTTATATCGTCTCATTTATCAAAACATATACTGGGAACAAAGGTATGATGAGATAAAACAGGTTATGTGCCGGCAGTTAGATGAACAGCGCCTTTTTCTTCGGGAATGTCGGGTAAATATGCAAAAAGGTGAAGAAATCTGTGGACGAAAAAAGATGGCATTAAAAACGCTTTTTTTCAGAAAAGGAATTCATTTTATAAAGGGAAAAGAATATAAAGATGGAAGTGGATTGCTTCAGGTGACGGTACAGGTGCAGCCTCTTTTGGGGACAAAGAAAGCAGAACTGGTAAGAAAATGCCTGAATACATATTACAAGAGGAATTTTTACAGGAACATGGAAACAACATGGCTTAGGCCGGGAAAGAACAGGATTTCTTTTATAGAGGAGAATGGTTTTCATGTCGTTTTTGGACAAAGATGTTGTAATAAAAAAGGAGAAGATGTTTGTGGAGATACATTTTCATTTACTAATTTTGGAAGAAAAAGAGCAGTCATGCTTTTGTCAGATGGAATGGGTACTGGAAAAAAAGCGAATGAGGATAGCCGGAGATTGATTGAGACATTGGAAGATTTGCTTGAAGCAGGAATTTCAGAAGAGTTTGCACTGGAAATGATACAGGATGCTCTTTTATTTCAGGATAAGGGAGCATTTTCTACGATAGATGCGGCGGTTATTTCATTAAAAACAGGGGTATTAAAATTGTTAAAGGCAGGGGGAATGGCTACATTTATCCGGCATAAAAATTCAGTAGAGAGGATTATGCCAGCTGCGCTTCCTCCAGGATGCCGAATTGGACAGCAGTTTGACTTGAAATATAAAAAGCTATATGATGGAGATATGGTAATCATGGTATCAGATGGAATGCTGGAATTTGAAAATATGCCAGAGATTTCATTTCGTATGGAAAGCCTGATTGGAAAGATAAAGACAAATAATGCACAGGTTTTTGCAAATGAATTGATAGAAGCAGTTCCGGTGTTAGAGGACGGTTATGACGATGACCGAACGGTGCTGGTAGCTGCTATCTGGGAGAAAGGAACACAAAAATGTGGGATAAACATTGGGAGAGAGTAGATTCTTTCTTGAAAAAATGGAAAATGGTACAGGAGGGAGACTCGATTTTACTTGGGATTTCCGGAGGAGCGGATTCTGTTTGTCTTGCGAGATATTTTCTTGCAAGGAGGGAGGCTCTTTCTTTAAAATTGTACGCAGTACATATTAATCACATGCTTCGTGGTGAGGAGGCAAAGCGGGATGAAGAGTTCGTGCAGGATTTCTGCCACAAGTGGAACCTCTCGCTAAATGTGGAGTACCGTAATATAAAAGAGGAGAGCCGGCAGAAAAAATGTTCTGAGGAAGAGGCGGGCAGAATCGCCCGCTATGAGTGTTTCGAAAAATATGCGAAAGAGTATCATTGTGGAAAGATTGCGGTGGCGCATCATCAAAATGATGCGGCGGAAACGATTTTATTTCGGATGCTGCGAGGGACTGGACCGCAGGGAATGGCGGGCATTTTGCCGGTCAATGGAAAGATTATCCGTCCATTTCTCTGTTTAAGCAGGGAAGAAATCATGGATATTCTTCAAAATATCGGGCAGAATTATGTCGATGACAGCACGAATACGAATGAAGAATACAGCCGCAATTATATCCGTCACCGCATTTTGCCGGAGATGGAACATGTCAATCAAAAGGCAGCGGCACATATCAGCGAGCTTGGAATGCAGATGCAGGAGCTTTTAGCATATGTTACCCCGCAAATGGAAAAATTATATAATGAAAATGTAATAACAAATGAACAGGGAGAGCTGTTTTTGGCAGAGAAAACATTTTCTGTGATGAGTCTTTTTGAACAAAAGGAAATGATGAGACGGATGCTTTTTGAAATATCGGGACACCGAAAAGACATTTCCCTCGTTCATGTGGAACAGATGCTTGCACTGATGGCAAATAAGGAAGGTAAGCAGCAGAATTGTCCGTATGGGGTGCTTGCAAAGCGAGTGCGGGATGGACTTTTATTAATGAAGTTGTCGACTGATGTAACATTTTCAGATAAAAATAAACAAAAAGATGGGCAACAAAAGAGTGATGAACAGAATTTAGAGAATTTAAATAAAAAAAATAAAAAATGTGGTAATCATTCAGAAGATAAAATGCAGCCAGTATATTTGCAGCTGACTGCCGAATCAGAAGAATCAAAGGCAGAAGAAACGATAGTATTGTCAAATGAGACATTATTGCAAAAATTTACAATCCATTTTTCCATTTTACCGTGGAATGGCGGGAAAGTTGCAAAAAGGGATTGTGTGAAATACTTTGATTATGATAAAATGAAATGTAAACCCTGTTTAAGAACCAGAGATACCGGCGATTATTTTATTATGGATAAAGAAGGACGGCGTAAATCACTGGGGCGCTATTTTATTGATACGAAAATTCCTGCTTCGGACAGAGACGGGCAGCTTCTGCTGGCAGATGGTTCCCATATTATGTGGATAATCGGAGGACGCATCAGCGAGTTTTACAAGGTAAGCAGCGAGACAAAGCGGGTGCTTAGAGTATCGGTGCAGGAGAAAGAAGAGAATTAGAGAATTTTTTAATGGAGGACACGGAAATGGCAGATAAGATTAATGTTTTGATTCCAGAAGAAACTGTAGACGCAAAGATTAAAGAAATCGGTGAACAGATCAGCAAAGATTATGCAGGAAAAGAAGTTCACCTCATTTGTATTTTAAAGGGCGGTGTATTTTTTGCCTGCGAATTAGCAAAGAGAATTACAGTTCCGGTTTCTCTGGACTTTATGCAGGTATCCAGCTATGGAGATGCGACAGAGAGTTCGGGAATCGTTCGTATTAAGAAGGATTTAGATGATACAATGGAGAACAAGGAAGTAATTATCGTGGAGGATATCATCGACTCCGGAAGAACACTTCACTACCTTATCCCTGTATTAAAACAGAGAAATCCAAAGAGTATCCGTCTGTGTGCCCTTTTAAATAAACCAGACCGCCGAGAGGTAGAAGTTCAGATTGATTATCTTGGATTTGATATTCCAGATGAGTTCGTTATTGGATACGGACTTGACTATGCACAAAAATATAGAAATCTTCCATTTATCGGAGTTGTAGAACCAGAGGCAGCAGAAGATGCTGAGGAGGGAGCAGAGCAGGCTTCCGGGGAAGAGAAAGGAGACAATGTTGAATAGAAATATGAGAAATACTGCCATTTTACTGGTAGTGTTCCTGGCGGTATATATGTTTGGCAATTATTTTGCTGAGAAGAATCTGATGTCGGGGAGCGGCAGCAGTTCGTATTCTTACGAAAGACTGGAGTCCGATATTGCAAAGAATAAAGTAAAGTCAATAGAGGTAGTGCAGAACGCACAGGTTCCTACAGGTTCTGCCATTGTAAAACTGAATGATGGAGAGAAGAAAGTAGCACATGTAACTGACGTGAATAAGGTCATTGATCTGGCACAGCAGTATAAAGTATCCTGTCAGGTAGACGATGTGAAGTCATCCGATGCAGGCTGGCTTTCCATGATTTTGCCGTGGATCGTCATTGGTGTGATCATGATGTTCATGTTTGGTATGATAAGCCGTGCTTCCGGCGGTGGCGGCGGCGGAAATAAGATGATGAATTTCGGAAAGAGCCGCGCAAAAATGCAGGACCCGGAATCTCAGAATATCCGTTTTGACCAGGTTGCAGGATTACAGGAAGAAAAAGAAGAATTAAAAGAAATCGTAGACTTTTTAAAGAGTCCGCAGAAATACATTGAAGTAGGTGCGAGAATTCCGAAAGGTGTTATTTTAGTAGGTCCTCCAGGAACAGGTAAGACTCTTCTTGCCAAGGCCGTTTCCGGCGAAGCAGGCGTGCCATTCTTCATGTCCATTTCCGGTTCCGACTTTGTGGAAATGTTTGTCGGTGTCGGAGCTTCCCGTGTAAGAGATTTATTTGAAGATGCAAAGAGAAATGCACCATGTATCGTTTTCATTGATGAGATTGATGCGGTGGCAAGACGAAGAGGTACCGGACTTGGCGGCGGCCATGATGAAAGAGAACAGACATTGAACCAGCTCCTCGTAGAAATGGACGGTTTCGGAGTGAATGAAGGAATCATCGTGATGGCAGCAACAAACCGAGTAGATATTCTTGACCCTGCTATTTTAAGACCAGGCCGTTTTGACCGTAAAGTAGCAGTTGGCAGACCAGACGTAAAGGGAAGAGAAGAAATCCTTAAAGTCCATGTAAAAGGCAAACCACTTGCAGAAGACGTAGATTTACACCAGATTGCCCGCACAACACCAGGATTCTCTGGAGCAGATCTTGAGAACCTTATGAATGAAGCGGCAATCCATGCAGCAAGAAATAATGCACGATTCATCCGCATGGAGGATATCAGAAAGTCTTTCATTAAGGTTGGAATCGGAACTGAGAAAAAGAGCCGTCTTGTGCCAGAATTAGAGCGTAAGATTACAGCCTACCATGAAGCAGGCCATGCAATCTTATTCCATTTACTGCCAGATGTAGGCCCTGTATACACCGTATCCATCATTCCTACTGGTATGGGGGCAGCAGGATACACAATGCCTGTACCAGAGAATGATAACGTATTTGAGACAAAAGGCCGCATGATTCAGGAAATCAAAGTCGGCATGGGCGGACGTATCGCCGAAGAATTAATCTTTGACGATGTAACCACAGGAGCGTCTCAGGACATCAAACAGGTAACAGATACCGCAAGAAGTATGATTACGAAGTTCGGTATGTCCGACAGACTCGGATTTATCAACTACGAAGAGAACACAGACGAAGTATTCCTCGGACGTGACCTCGGTCACTCCAGAAGCTTCAGCGAGGAAGTCGCAAGCATCATTGACAAAGAAGTAAAGAAACTTGTTGACGATTGCTACACAGACGCGAAGAGAATCCTCACAGAAAATATGGATGTACTTCATTCCTGTGCGAACTTACTTCTTGAAAAAGAGCGTATTAGCCGAGAAGAATTTGAAGCATTGTTTAAAAATGATAAAGCAGCCGAGGAGAATTTATAGTCTTTCAGTCAGAATGACAAAAGTCGTCAGAATTCGAACGAATCTGCACAAAAATTT
>ENA-ORMX01002614-ORMX01002614.1-human-gut-metagenome-genome-assembly--contig:-NODE-2614-length-10175-cov-14.961265_pt1 | contig 10175 bp, 7 predicted proteins | sample MGYA00242108_ERZ509007 | MGnify/ENA primary metagenome ERZ509007 (study PRJEB26280, sample SAMEA2338745) | human gut metagenome | biome: human gut; feature: human-associated habitat; material: faeces...
GGGCGTACCACGCCAGCCGGTACTCGCCGGGAGGGATGTCACGCGGAGGGAAATAGTTCAGGGCGACGGACACCACGCTGCGTGCGCCCTCGACGAGGAGCGTCGGGTCGAGCCGCTTGTCGAGGTTTGCCGCCAGGTAGCCCATGTCGGCGTGGCAGCCCTCGTCGATCCAGCGGACGAAGGCATCGCGGTCTGCCACTCCGACGGCCTCCGCCGGGGACACGCCGCATGCAGAAAAGCCGAGGCGCAAGGCTTCGGCTTTCAGCAGTCGGGTATGTGTTTCAGGGGTTGTCATGTCGTTTCGGGGAATGGAGGTTGTCCGTCAGTCGAACACCTTGAACTCGTAGCCCTGCTCCATGAGCCACTCGATGGAGCGCGGCAGGGCGTACATGGTGTTCTCCTTCGACTTGATGGAGTCGTGGAAGGTGATGATGGAGCCGTTGCGGGCGTAGCGTTTGACCTTCTCGAAGACCTGCCGTCCGTTGAGGTGCTTGCTGTAGTCGCGTGTCACGAGGTCCCACATCACGATGCGGTAGCGTCGGCGCAACATCTCGTACTGGAGCCAGCGCATGTGTCCGTGTGGCGGACGGAAGAGGTCTGTCTGTATGAGCTCGTTTGCCTTGTCGGTGTTCGCCAGGTAGTTCTTCGTCAGCCACTCGAAGCCCCTCAGGTGGTTGAAGGTGTGGTTGCCCAGACGGTGTCCGCGTTCCTTAATCATGGCGAACTCGCGCGGATGTTTGCGCACATTGTCCCCAACGAGAAAGAAGGTGGCCTTGATGCCGTAGTGGTCGAGCACGTCGAGCACCCACGGTGTCATCTCGGGGATGGGCCCGTCGTCGAACGTCAGGTAGACTGCCTTGACGGACGGGTCCATGCGCCAGATGGCTTGCGGATAGAGCCAACGTACGATGCGGGGAGGCTGCTCGATGAACATAGGCGTGCTTTACCCTCCGATGCGTTGGCTGAACTGGTGGTAGAGCATCTCGAACTTCTGCTTGTAGGCATCGGCGTAGTCAGGCTTGCTCTTCTCCGTCTGCATGCACTTGACGATTTCGTCGAGCAGGTAGAAGTGGTAGATGCAGTCCTGCGCATAGGCGGCAAGCGTGGGTGAACGCATGCTGAGGTACCAGTTGACATAGGAGAACGACTTGTCGGCGAGCGCCTTGAGGATGGTGTTGCCCTGTTCTGCCTTGCCGAGCGTGAGGTAGTCCTTCGCCAGGTCGAGCGAGCTGTTCTGGTAGTCATAGGGGACGCTGGCAGCGGGGACGACGCGGTCGCAGTATTCGAGTGCCTTGAGTGCCTGTTCGTTCTTACCCTCCTTGAGGAGCTGTCCGGCGAGGATGGCGAAGAGGCGGCGGTGCGTGCCGCACATGCGCAGGATGTTCTCATCCAAGTAGACCGACGGGTCCTCGATGCCTCCGAACTTGAACTTCGTCATAAGGTTGTCGTACATCTTCCGGGAGTCGACGACGTATCCCTTGCCAGGCTCCTGCGGGTATCCGTACTTCCGCCAGTCGAAGGGGGTGATGCGGTAGGCGAGTCCCTCCTGTACGAAGAAGGGGTCCAGACCCATGTGGTTGTCCGAGCCGACGGTGATGGCGACATAGAGCGGCCGTACCCAGTTGGTCTGGGCGAGCATCTCCAGCATCATGAGTTCGCTCTTGTAGAGGGTCCGTTTGCGGAGGGGTATGTACATCTTGTCGGGCAGGCTGTCCTTGTACTCTTCGGGAATCATCATGCCCGAACGGCGGATGGCGTCCTTGTCGAGGGTGATGTGGACGGTGTCGGTCGGGATGAAGTGGAGGTCTTCGTCCTTGGAGCGCACCCAGTACTTGAGGATGTTCTTGAGTTCGAACGGTTCGTCACCAAACTGCTTCTTGGCATTCTCTGGATCCTGCTTGTAGAAGTCGAGAATCTGCTTCTTTGCCTCAGGTTCAACAGATACATATTCGTTGGTACCTGAACAGAAGTCGAGACGTGGCCAGGTGATTGGCACAGATGGTGAGTTGTATGCAGGACGCATCATCTGATCGATATACCAGTCGGTCTGCAGGTAGCTCAGGTTACATACGCGGGCATCTGTTCCTACGCCTTCTACCTCCTGGTTGTACCAGAGTGGGAAGGTATCGTTATCACCATTGGTAAAGATGATAGGGTTGCCCTTCTCCTGAAGTGACATCAGGTAGTTCTGACCGAAGTCACGGCAGGTGTAACGGTTTGAGCGGTCGTGATCGTCCCAGGTCTGTGATGCCATCTGGATAGGTACGAGAAGTGTGATGACAGCTACGATGGCTGTTACGGCAGTACCGCTGAGCTTCATCTTGCGCTTCAGAATGTCGATGATGGCGAGTACGCCGAGACCGCACCAGATAGCGTATGCATAGAATGAACCGGCGTAAGCATAGTCACGCTCACGTGGCTGCATCGGTGTCTGATTCAGGTAGATGACGATGGCAAGACCTGTCATGAAGAACAGGAAGAATACAATCCAGAACTGCTGGATTCCGATAGGGAGGAGTACTTCCTCTTCCTTGCCGTTCTTCATTACCTTCTTCTTGCGGGTATACCAAGCCTGCCAGAAAAGTCCGATGAGACCGAGAATCAGCGGCATGCAATAGAATACATTGTGCCCCTTGTTCTCCTTCAGGTCGTCTGGCAATTTGCTCTGGTCGCCATAGAGTGAATCATCAATGAATGAGAAACCGGTAATCCAGTTGCCGTGCTCTGGCTCACCATTGCCCTGGATGTCGTTCTGACGGCCGGCAAAGTTCCACATGAAGTAGCGCCAGTACATGAAGTTGCACTGGTAAGAGAGGAAGAAGCGGATGTTGTCAAACTGTGACGGCATCTTCACCATGATACTTTCTCCGCAGCGGTCGTAAGGAATCTCTGTGCCTTCTATACCGCCCATCCAGTCTTCGTATGCCTGGGCATGATCCGAACTGTACATACGAGGGAAGAGCATGTTCTGGGCATAGATATACTTATTCTTGTGACTTACTACGAAGTAAGAGTCCTTCTCATCAGCCGAAGCTTTCTCCTTGCGCTGGTAAACCGGTGCACCTTCTTTCATGACAGGCTTGCACATGTTGCCGTCTACTTCGAGGGCTACCTGTGATGTATAAGCCTGGCCATAGAACAGAGGACGGTCGCCATACTGGTCGCGGCTCAGATAACTTCCCAGGGTAAAGATGTCCTCAGGAGAGTTCTGGTCCATAGGAGGGTTGGCAGAAGAACGGATCACGATGAGTGCGTAGCTGGAATAACCAATCATCAGCATCAGCATGCAGAGCAAGGCTGTATTCTTGACGCGTGCTGAGATGAGCGGCAGGAGCTGCATCTTCTTCTTGGCGATGCCTGTAGATTCGTCAACGCCTGTTACTACCTCCTGCTTGCGCTTGTAGCCGAGTACGAACCAGAGAATAACCAGCACGATGATGCCGGTAATGGCAGCAGTCCAGCCATATCCGTAGAATGGGATGCCGAGCATGCCGAAGCCGAGAACGAAGGCGATATTCTGCTTCTTCTCGTTCTTCTCAGAAGCATGGCAGGTTTCGTAGATACCCCAGATAACTGAGGCTACGAGACAGATGATGTATACGATTTCACCGGTATTGAACGGACAGCCGAGAGTGTTGACAAAGAACAGTTCGAACCAGCCGCCTACGGTGATGATACCTGGAACCACACCATACAGTACGGCTACCACTACGAGGAATGAAAGGAACAGCGCCAGGAGCGAGCCCTTGAGGTTGGCATGTGGCACCTTCTTGTAGTAATAAACCAATACGATGGCTGGGATACAGAGCAGGTTGAGCAGGTGGACACCGATACTCAAACCGGTCATATAGGCGATGAGCACAAGCCAACGATCGCTATGAGGCTCGTCAGCATGGTCTTCCCACTTCAGGATGAGCCAGAATACCACAGCGGTAAAGGCAGAAGAGAACGCATAAACCTCACCCTCGACAGCTGAGAACCAGAAGGTATCGCTGAAGGTGTAGATGAGTGCGCCCACCATACCGGATGCCTCGATGGCAATCAGCTTGCTGGTAGTCAGTTCTTTCCAGTCGCTGATGACGAGTCGGCGAGCCAGGTGGGTGATGGTCCAGAAGAGGAACATGATACAGACGGCGCTCAGCAGGGCGCTCATCGTATTTACCATCTTGGCTACCTGGGTAGTGTCGCTGGCGAAATGTGTGAAGAAATTGCCTAAAAGCATGAAGAATGGTGCCCCAGGTGGGTGACCGATCTCCTGCTTGTAAGCAGTCGTAATAAACTCAGGACAGTCCCAGAAGCTGGCTGTCGGTTCAATTGTGGAACAATAAGTGAACGCCGCAATGATGAATGCGACCCATCCGAAGATATTGTCCACTAATCTGTACTGTTTCATTATTGTTTAAACTTTAATGTATTATATTTCTTTCTGAATGCTTTCTCTGTTTCTGAATGCTTTCTCTGTGCCTTTCAAAAAGGCACATTCCAATTGCAAAGATAATAAAAAGATGAGATAATATGGATTTTTGCACCTGTTTTTTAGGCATTATTATATAATAAGCCTATACATTTAAGAAATGCTCTTCCAGTTTCTCTCTCGGCATATCTGCCGTATCGTGGTAGTGGAGATGATGATTTACGCAGGCGATGTGCTTTACGTTATTGAGCACTTCGGCTACATCATGGCTTACGATGATAATGGCGCACTCCCGGTTGATCTGTTCCAGCATCTCGTACATCTGCTTCTGGAAACGGCGGTCGATGTAGGTGTTGGGCTCATCCAGTATCACTACATCGGGTTTCGAAACAATGGCGCGGGCGAGGAGTACTCGCTGCAGTTGTCCGCCGCTCAAGGCTGCGATATGGCGGTCTTTCAACTCCGTGAGCTGCATCTGTTCCAGACAGTCGAGTACCTGCTGGTGCTGTGCCTGGGTGTATCTGGAAAAGAGGCTCTTGGTCTTGCTGAGGCCGGAGAGTACCACTTCATAGACGGAGATAGGAAACTGTTTGTCGAGATGATTGTATTGGGGCAGATATCCCATGCTGATTTCCCTTACTTCCTCTCCGTCTTTATAAAAGCGGATGCTGCCGTCTGTGGGTTTCATCAGTCCCAGAATAAGGCGCATGAGGGTTGTCTTGCCACCACCGTTGGGACCGATGATGCCAAGATAATCGTCTTTGTAGACGGTGAGGTTGATATCGTGGAGCACCTCCTTGCCTTCATAGCCTGCAGAAAGATACTCGATTTTTATGATTGGAGTCATATTATTGTAGTTTTTACTTCCCAACAACGATTTTCTTGCCTTGTACCGCTGCTGCCGCTTCCTGCATCGCCCAGTTCCAGTCGCCCTGCAATGGATTGATATCCATTGGCTTGGTGTGGCTCTCGTTGATGAAGGTTGTGGTGTTGCGGTTGGCAAATTCTGCTTGAATCAGGCAGAACTTGATCTTTTCTTTTCTGGCTCTCTCGATGAGGCTCTTCAGCTGGGCGGCACTCGGCTCCCTGCCTTCTTCCTCTATGGCAAGCTGCTCCAGCTGGTAATCACGGGCAAAGTATGTGAGGATAGGGTGATAGATCACAAACTTGCGTACCATCTCCGGATTATCCTTGAAACTCTTTCTGATGATGCTGTCCTGCCTGTCGATGCTGCAGAGCAACTGCTGATAGTTTTTCTGGAAGAAAGTCTTGTTTTCCGGTTCCAGTTGGCAGAGTGCCTTGAAGATGTTGCTGGAGATGATGCGGGCGTTTTTGCAACTCATCCATACATGCGGGTCGGTATTGCCGCCTGGTGTCTTGGCAGGCGTGATGCCTGTGGAGGTATCTATCACCTTCATGTCAGGAGCGTTGTCCTGCAGCTTCTTCATCCAGGTCTGTTCGAAACCGATGCTTCCCACTTTCAGATAGAGGGCACTCCTGGAGAGTTCCATCATCTGCTGGGCATAAGGCTCGTAAGTTTCAGGATTGTTGCCGTTGGATACCATCACGTTGACATCCACCTTGTTTTCGGCAATCTTATCCACGAAAAACTTGTAGGGAGGGATAGTTACTGTAACAGCAGGTTTGCCATCGCTGTTGGCGACAGCTTCCTTTCCGTTACTTTCTGCGGTGTGGCCTTTCTGCTGGCTGCCTTTACAGCCCGCGAAAGCCACGCATAATATAATAAGGTATAAATACTTTCTCATAAGCAGTCAATCTATATGAATCAATTCTTTGTTTTCTTTGCAGCTTGTTTAAAAGATGAAACTGAGTCCGTAAACCAGCAGTACATATCTCAACACCTTTCCGATGGTGATGCTGATGACAGAAATCACGATGTTGGCTCTCGTCAGTCCCAAAACGATGGTGATGGCACTGCCCAACAGGGGCAGGAAGGCAAAGAATCCCATCCAGGCTCCTCTGTCGGCCATGAAATGCTGAGCCTTGTCAAGACTCTCTTTCTTTACATGCAGATATTTCTCTATCCATTCCAGCTTGCCCATCCGTCCTACGCCATAGTTGAACATAGAACCGAGCACATTGCCGATGCTTCCATACAGTACGAGCTGGATAGGTTCCAGTCCGGCAGCCTGTAAGCCCGACATGACCACCTCGCTGCTGAAGGGAAAGAAACTGCCGGCAAGGAAGGCTGATACCAGCATGCCCCAGTAGCCCCAGCTCATTAAGAAATCTATAATCCAACTCATAGTAATATGCTCTCTGGTACGAGTATGTTGTAAGCCATGATAAGTACCAGCATGATGAGCAGCAGGATGAAGGATATGTTGGTAAACTTACCTCTGGTGAATGTGATGAAATGGGCGATAAGCGGTGCTGTATTCACAATCAGGATGCCGCCCAGTTCCTGTATATATTGAGGCTGGAGGACGATGAAGATGATGCAGGCAACCGATATCATGATAAACGTTTCGTAGATCATGCGGGTTCGTATCTTATCGCCGTAGCTGGTGCGTATGAAGTGGATGGAACCGATGATGGTGAGCAGGATAACGAAACTCAGGTCCAGTACCTGATGGTCGGTAACCTGCGAATAATCAAAGAGTTCGCTGTAGTTGATGAATTCGCAGAAATGGTCAGCCAGCCCCTGTATGTTGTCGGTATAGAAGAAATAACCGGCTGCAAACCAATAGGGCACGATGAGACCTACTAGTGTTGCAAAGAATGTCTTTACGCTAAACGAGAGGGTAAACACCATCATCATAATCCACAGGATAGGCATGAAATAGCCTATCTGCACGAAAACCATCGATGCCAGACCGATGCAGGCAAAGGCGTAGAAAGTCCAGCCTGTTGAGCGTTTATCCTGATAGCAATTCCAGATAATGAGATAAAAGGCGATGAAACACATCGTCACAATACTGCTTTTTAAAGAGGGGTGGGAGAGTCCTGTCATCGTCAGTAATGCCAGAAAACTGCAGGATACCATTCGGCTGTAGGTACGCATCAGGGCATTACGGTTGTTCAGTTCCACCATCAGCAGGGTAGACATGGCTGTAAAAGCAAATTCTACCCAGATATTGGATACCAATAAACCTACTGCAACCCAAACCAGTGTGGCAAGGGTTGCAGTAATAGGTAAAGAGTAGCGGCTAGCCGCTACTTTATTTTGAAAAGTTTTCTTTCTTAACATCTAATTCAACATTAAAAAACTAAAGGTCCTGTCCGATATCAGAACGGAAGTACTTGTCGGTGAACTGGATCTTCTGTGCCTCAGCAAAGCTCTTCTTCAAGGCTTCTTCCTTGTCCTTGCCGTAGCTGCTTACGCAGATGACACGACCACCGTTGGTTACTACCTGACCATCCTTCATGGCTGTACCGGAGTGGAATACTACTGAACCTTCTACATCGTCGATGCCCTGGATAGGATAACCCTTCTTGTAAGCCTCAGGATAACCGCCGCTTACGAGCATCACGCAGACTGCAGCACGCTCGTCAAACTCGATGCTGCGCTTGTCCAAATCGCCTGCTGCTACACCTTCGAAGAGATCCACGATGTCGCTCTTCAGACGGAGCATCACGCTCTCAGTCTCTGGATCACCCATACGGCAGTTGTACTCGATGACCATAGGCTCGCCTTCAACGTTGATCAGACCGAAGAAGATGAATCCCTTATAGTCGATGTTCTCCTCAGCAAGTCCCTCTACAGTAGGACGGATGATGCGCTCGTCAACCTTCTGCATCCACTCCTTGGTAGCGAATGGTACAGGGGTAACGCTACCCATACCGCCGGTGTTCAGACCGGTATCGTGCTCGCCGATGCGCTTGTAATCCTTAGCCTCAGGCAGAATCTTGTAGTTCTTGCCGTCGGTCAATACGAATACAGAGCACTCAATGCCGCTGAGGAATTCCTCGATGACTACGCGTGCAGAAGCGTTGCCGAACATACCGCCGAGCATCTCCTTGAACTCTTTCTTAGCCTCTTCCAGGGTAGGGAGGATGAGAACGCCCTTACCGGCGCACAAACCGTCAGCCTTCAATACATAAGGAGCCTTCAGTGTCTCCAGGAATTTCAAGCCTTCCTCTACGTGCTCGCCGTCGAAAGTCTCATACTGGGCAGTAGGGATGTTGTGGCGCTTCATGAACTTCTTGGCGAAGTCCTTGCTGCCTTCCAATACGGCGCCAGCCTTTGATGGACCGATGACAGGGATGTTCTGGGTGCGAGGATCGTTCTTGAAGTCATCGTAAACACCCTTTACCAATGGGTCTTCCGGACCAACTACCACCATATCAACGCCATTTTCTACTGTGAAGTTCTTGAGCGCCTCAAAGTCGTCTGCCTTGATATCTACGTTCTCGCCGACATTCTGTGTACCGGCATTACCAGGAGCGATGAAGAGTTTCTCACACTTCTCGCTCTGAGCGATTTTCCATGCTAAGGCGTGCTCGCGGCCACCGCCTCCTAACAATAAAATTTTCATTTGCTGTAAGTTATTGTTTGTTATTTGATGTAGAAGTAAACTCCCCTTTTTCGGGGGATGTTTACTCCTAGATATTTACTTGAGATAATCGAAGAAATAATTGCTGATGCGCTCATGCAGATGAGTGCTCTGATGACCTCTCATGTTGTGAGGCTCGCCAGGATAGACGAAGAAGTCTGGCTGGGTGCCTGCTGCGATGCAAGCCTTGAGGAAGGTGAGGCAGTGCTGTGGCACTACGGTCACATCGTTCAAGCCCTGGATAATCTGCAGCTTGCCCTTCAGGTTCTTTGCCTGATAGAGCAGAGAGGTCTTCCTGTAACCCTCTGGGTTGGTCTGTGGGGTGTCCATATAGCGCTCGCCATACATCACCTCGTACCAGTGCCAGTCGATTACCGGACCGCCTGCTACGCCTACCTTGAATACATCAGGGTGGTTGGTCATCAGCGAGATGGTCATGAATCCGCCGAAGCTCCAGCCGTGAACGCCAATCTTGTCAGCATCTACGTAAGGAAGCGTCTTCAGATATTCTACGCCCTTCATCTGGTCTTGCATCTCAATCTGTCCGAGCTGGCGGAAGGTAGCCTGCTCGAAAGCCTTGCCACGGTTCTCGCTTCCACGGTTGTCGAGGATGAAGAGCAGATAGCCCTTTTCTGCCATGTAGGTTTCCCAACCACGGCTAGAGTAGTTCCAGCGGGCATCTACGTTGTGGGCATGAGGTCCACCATATACATATATAATGGTAGGATACTTCTTGTTTGGATCGAAGTTTACCGGCTTCACCATTCTCCAGTAGAGGTCTGTTTCGCCATCGGCAGCCTTGATGGAACCGCAGCTGTACTCAGGTACATTGTAGCCCTTCCAAGGGTTCTCGGCTGTGAAGTAAGCGGTGCGCTTGCCGTTCTCGGTATTCACGAGGGCAATCTTGCGAGGCACGGTAGGAGTAGAGTAGTTGTCGAAGACATACTGTCCGTTCTCGCTCAAAGTGGCGCTGTGCCATCCCTTGCCGCAATCATCTACCAGCGTACGCTTACCGGTTTTTGTGTCTACGGCAAAGATGTTTCTCTGGATAGGCGATTTCTCGTTGGATGCGATGATGATACTCTTGCGCTTGCTGTTGAAACCGAGCACTTCCATCACTTCCCATTTGCCGGAAGTCAACTGCTTGATTTCGAGCGATTCTGTGTTGCTGGCCATGCGGCTTCCGTGCTTGCCCAGGGTGCAGAGATAGAGGTGGTTGTAGCCATCCTTGCGGCTCTGCATGA
>ENA-ORMX01002617-ORMX01002617.1-human-gut-metagenome-genome-assembly--contig:-NODE-2617-length-10167-cov-5.578817_pt1 | contig 10167 bp, 9 predicted proteins | sample MGYA00242108_ERZ509007 | MGnify/ENA primary metagenome ERZ509007 (study PRJEB26280, sample SAMEA2338745) | human gut metagenome | biome: human gut; feature: human-associated habitat; material: faeces...
TCAGATAGGCACCGGATTTGAAATACAGGTTGTCGATGGCTACGGTGGTGGCATCCCTGCCGCAGTGACGTCTGGCAGTGGCTCCGGCTACTTCATCGATCCACTCCAACAGTCTTCCGCCGAACAGGCGCCCGAAACCGTTGATATCCGGATGAATGACCACATGCAGCTGATGTGTCTCGGAATCGGAGACTTTTTTCGCGGGAAGTGCACTCGTCTTTTTTTCTGTATTTTCAGTCGTATCTGCTGTATTCATAGTTGTAAAACCTCACATATATTTTGAAATCTAAAATTCTTCACTCAAAACGGCGCAAACAGTAAGTGGGGCAGCGTCTGCACATATATAAAGATAGTATAGCACATTTGGGAAAAAAGTGCCATACGTATATGATTTTCGGTTTTGGGATATTCTATTGTGTGCAGAAAAAGATCATTTGCAGATCCTTTGATAACTGCCGGGAGCAGAACTTTGCGAAAGGGGAACGGAGATGCTGATCAGACAATTATTGCTCATAGTAACCGGGGCCAGTTACGGCCTGTTGTCGGCAGCCGGAGTGTTTACAGTGCTGGTGGCGGTGGGGCTGATCCCCCGGTTCGCAGGCAAGACCCATACCGCACGTTATGTACTTCTCTATGAGGAAATGGTCATTTTCGGGACGCTGGCGGGATGTTTTGTTACGATTTTCCCAGAGTACAGTCAGTGGGGAAATTATCTGCGGGAACACTTCCCGGAACAGATGAGGCTGTGGACGGCAGCGGGCATTGGAGCACAGGCGGTTTTCGGGCTGTTTGCCGGAATGTTCATCGGTTGTCTGGCGCTGGCCATTGCTGAGATGCTGGACAGTATTCCTATTTTTGCCAGAAGAATCTCTTTCCGCCACGGGCTGGGCGGGGCCATTCTGGGGATGGCAGCGGGAAAGATCTGCGGGTCACTGTTTTATTTTGCCACAGAACTGCATCGGACCGTGCAATAAGCAGGGGAATTCTTCCGGAGGAGCAAGCACACAAATAATATGGACAATCTGGGAAAATATGTCTATGCAGAGCAGAAACGGCAGGAAGGGACAGGGTATATGAAGCAGCAGACGGTTTATCTGAAATGTGACAGAAGTGCGGAGGTGCAGGCACAGGATGTTTTCCTGAAAGATGTGGCAGAGATTCGCTGTCAGGATCCGGTATTGCAGGCAAAACTAAAAGCCATCAAAATTTATCATTTTCCCAAGGACGGCGAAAAACGATGTGTGATCAGTTGTCTGAAACTGGTAAGTCTTATGGAAGAAATCTGTCCGGAGATCGATGTGCAGGTGGTTGGAGAGACAGATGTGCTGGTGGAATGGATCTGTGTGAACAGACACAAAGGCTGGCAGCAGTGGATCAAGGCTGCTTTTGTGTGCCTGATCAGCTTTTTCGGTACAGCCTATACGATCATGGCTTACCATAATGATGTGGGGATCAATGAGGTTTTCACGGAAGTGTACCGGATGGCCATGGGTGCTGAACCCGGAGGCTTGAATACGTTGGAAGTATTCTATTCTCTTGGGCTGGCAGCTGGCATTATCGTTTTCTTCAATCATGTCGGTGGCAGGCGCCTGACCAAGGATCCTACCCCCGTCGAAGTCTCCATCAAAAACTACGAGACCGACGTGGATAAGACCCTGATCGAACAAGCAGGAAGAGAAGGAAAAGAGCTGGAAAGCTGACCTTCCCTTATTTTAGCGGAATCATTTCGGAATAAGAGGTATTCCCCTGGGAATCCTTCATGAAGAAGATGCATACGTAATTTTCCGGGTGATCCAGCGGCTGTACCACGGTATGATAATCGCCGGTCAGATCCACATCGAAGCCCATCATCCAGCCGGATTTTTCCCAGTCGAAGAAGTTCAACAGATTACCGTTATCATCCCGGGTCACGTAGCTGCATCTTGCCACTAAGGACATAGTCTCATAGTCATCCAGATGGATCAACTGCTTGCTGGCACTCTGCAATTCCGCATCGTCATGATCCAGAGGAATCGCACTACGGATGATACCATCGGGATATTCGTCGCTGACGACGATCTGTACTTTCGCCGTCTGGGATTCCCAGTTGTCAGTATAATTCATCAGCACCGCATGTGCCAGATAACGATTCTCTGTGTCGCTGATATCGGTCTCTGTCAGGATCATGGGAATATCGGAGAGACCGTCCTGATCCTGCATGTAGACAGCATTATTTTTGTAAGCAGCATGTAAGAAACCATTTTCATCCAGAGTCACACGGGTACTTCCCTGAATGAAGAGATACATATCATCGGCACGTTCGTCTTCCTCCGCGGTAATATAGCCTTCGTCCCTGGCTTTGCAGAGGATGTAGTAGCCGCCGGAGGCAAAGTTCGCCTGCTGTTCGGGGGTCAGCTGCACGGTAATGTCGGATTCATCGTAAGCACCGTCGTTCTGGGTGGTGACGGAAGTCTCCGCATTGGAGATCTCTCGATCTGCCAGCAGGGTGTCACCGTTTTCAATGGCGTAAAAGTCTTCCAGAAAACGGGTGTAATTGGGAGCAAAGTCCAGATAATATAACATTTCAATGCAGGCATCCCGGTAATCCGTATCCGTCTGGTAAGGATAGCAGATAGAGATTCCTCCGGCATTGTCCATGTTGGTGCCAGAATAGACGATACAGTTTTCTACGGCCTCTGTGGCAGCCTGTGCGGCTTCAGAATCATTCCCCACCAGTTCTAACAGATGCAGGACATCCACCATGCCGTAATTCATATCGGAGGAGTAAGTGCCGAAGTCTCTCACCCGGGCACGGTTACGCACCAGTCTGGGGTAATTCTGCACATCCAGAGAAGTGTCCAGTTCCGCAAAATAATCGTTCAGAGCTTCTTCGGCTTCAGCATAGGCGCTCAGATCGACGCAGGAGAGCGTCAGGTCGGAATACAGATTCGGATAGATGTCGAAGACGTATTCCCCGTAATCCATGTAGGAATCCACGATATATTCCCCCATGACATCGCCCGGGATCACCTCATCGGACAGATCTGACAGGAAATCGTAATTCCAGCCCCAACCGGGTTCGGTCTCCTGGGAGGCAATCATATAGTTGGCGTAGGGAGCCAGCACGGAAGCCACTTCCAGGGAACTCATCAGGCAGGCATCAAAGCCGATCCATTCCAGTTTTGTCATGTGGGCGCCCACGGAATCTTCCAGCGCCTCGGACAGTTCATCCAGCGTCAGAAGGTCACGGAAATTCTCATCTACGCCGTAGCCCAGCACCGGTCCGCCGCCGTGATCCCAGAGGATCAGGCTGTAGGAATCTGCCGGGAAGAAATCAAAACCGTAATTTAAAAAGCTACTCAAAGTCAGGGGATCCCCCATGTTTTCCGCCGGATAGGTATCCACGGGGACGAAACCGGTATCGGTCAACAGCAGGACGGTGCATTCGTCACTGGACAGGCCGCGGTCCTGCCATTCGGATGCACCACCGGCATAGACCAGAATATTATTGTGCGCTGTGTCCACTCCGGCCGCTTCCATCTCGTCCAGATCCAGACTGGCATTACCGTAATCGGATTCCAGATCTGAGCCTACCAGATAGACCATGATGGTCTGGACTTCACCGATGGTATCCAGCGAGTCGTAATCCATCTGGGGCATAGGAGTGGAAGACGGTTGGGACTCGGTATGGTAAGTACCATGACCGTGAGGCGAGGATGCCTGCGAATTGTTTTGTCCGGCATACTCCAGGATCTGTGCAAATACGCCCACAGGCGTGGTGCGGATGCGGCACCCGGTCAGAACCACGGGGACCAGCAGCAGACCCCAAAGGGCCCGTAACTTTTTCCTTGTTCTTTTTTTCATAATAATCTCCCTCATGAAATAAAATTTATACTCATCGCCCATTATCGCATGAAAAAAAGAGGGCGTCAAACAGTGTAATTGCTTACAATCTGAAAAAATACCAAAGAAAAAACAAAATTCTGGTTCTTTCTTTTTTCGGAAAAAGATGGGGAGCCGGAATTCGGTGGACAGTCAGAACCACAGGAAAGAAGAAAAGACTTTTTTACAGGAAAACGGTGTGGACCTCATGACCGGGGTACATGACACCGGAATCGGTATGGCCATCACGGATCAGCTGGTACAGCTCATGGGCGGAGAAATCGTCGTAGAGAGTCTGAAAGATAAGGGCTCGGATTTCACCGTGTTTTTGCAGCTGCCTCTGGCAGAGGAAGGCAGTATCGAAGAGAAAACGACAACAGAGAATCGGGAACAGAATGCGGATAACGCGTTCCGCGGCCGCAGGATCCTGCTGGGCGGAGGTCTATTTCGACGGTATTGGATGGCTTCCGGTGGATGTGACACCGGGGTATTATTATGACGCGGTGAAATTGCAGCAGATGGTGGCGACACCGGATATGGTGCACAAGACACTGGCAGAAGATCATAATCTTATGGATGCGGAACAGATCACGGATACCGGAAATGATATGGATACCGCCGTGGCAGAGGTTGCGGAGCTGTTGAGAAGTCTGTTTTTATGGAAGAAAACTGTGTTAAAAGAAAATTTGTAAATAGAAGCATACATAAAAAGAGTGAAAAAGGACATTCTGTTATCAGAGAGAGCAGTCACAGAGTCTGCCTGCCGTGCAAGCGGCCGGGCGGCGGAAAGGCATGGTACATCTATGAAACAGGAAGACACAAAACAGGGCAATCAGCAGAAGCAGGAATACGAACAGTATGTCAAATCGGTGACCCCCACCCACAATCTGTGGGCACAGATGGGAAAAGCGTTTCTGACCGGTGGGATCATCTGCTGTATCGGGCAGGGAATCCTGAACTATACCGGCAATGTGCTGGGAATGGATCCCCAGACGGCAGGCAGCTGGTGTTCCCTGATCCTGGTGTTTGCATCGGTGGTACTCACGGCACTGCATATTTATCCCAAGATCGTCAAATGGGGAGGTGCAGGAGCCTTAGTACCCATCACCGGCTTTGCCAATTCCGTGACAGCCCCGGCGGTGGAATACCAGAAAGAAGGACAGGTATTCGGTATCGGCTGCAAGATATTCACCATTGCAGGACCTGTGATCCTGTACGGAATTTTCGCCAGCTGGGCATTGGGACTGATCTGCTGGGTGCTGCAGATGTTCGGGATCCAATTGTAAGTTGAACTGAAATAGAAAACAGTGTAAAATGACTTTGTCCGGACGCGGTTTCGGGCAAAGTTTTTTTATGAAATGTTAAAGGAGAGATTACCATGCAGATAGGAAAAGAGATGGCGATCCCGTCCATCCTGAAGATCGGAAACGGGGCATTAGGTAAGATCGGTGGTTATTTAAAAACGGAAGGTCTGGATCAGGTAGTGTTATTTTTCGGTAACGGACTGATCGATATGTTCGGAGAGCTGGTCATGAATTCACTGAAGGAAGCGGACGTGAATGTTCTGGAATACAATGAATTGGATACGGTGGATATTGACGTTATCATTACGCTGGCTTTCGCCATTCCCAACAAGGCAAAGGCGGTGATCTCTATCGGTGGAGGCAAGGTCATCGATGCCGGAAAATATGCGGCATTTCTGCGGAACCTTCCTTTTATCAGTGTGCCGACTTCCAGTTCAAGCGACGGCTTTTCCAGTGCCAGCGCATCCCTTCTGGTGCAGGGAAAGCGTACTTCTGTCCCTGCCAGACTGGCTTATGGCATTATCGTGGATACCCAGGTGATCCGTACCGCTCCGGAGAAGTTCATTTACTCCGGCATCGGCGATATGATCTCCAAGATCACAGCGCTCTACGACTGGATCTTTGAAGAGAAGGCAGGCTGCGGCGAAGTGAATGATTTTGCGGTCATGATTGCGAAGAAAGCGGTGAACAGCTTTGTCCGTACCCCTTACGAGAGCATCAAGGATGAGCTGTTCCTGAAGGAACTACTGGATTCTTTGGCCATGAGCGGTATTGCCAATGAGATCGCCGGCAGCAGTGCTCCCACCAGCGGCAGTGAGCATCTGATCTCCCATGCACTGGATAAGATTCTGGAAGTACCGCAGTTACATGGTATCCAGGTAGGCATTGCCACCTACATTATGGCAAAGGTACAGGATCACCGCTATATCCGTGTCAGCACAGTGCTTCAGGATACCGGCTTCTGGGACTATGTGGCAACTTTACATATGAAGAGATCCGATTTCCTCAAAGCCATCGACATGGCACCCTCCATCAAACCGCACCGCCATACCTATCTCCATGAGGAAAAATACCGCGAAGCCGCGAAAAAGCTGGTGCTGGAGGATGAAGTTTTAAGCCGGGTATTGGAAGACTAAGTGTGAATTCCAGGATGACAGGGACCGTTGTTAAAATGATTTCCAGTGATATAACCCCTAGAAATACGAGCGGCATGATAGCCCGGCAGATAATTATTATGGGTCTATACAGAAAAATGTTGTTCTGAGATACTCAAGAGGGCAAATAAATTTTATAATTTGAAGCATATGGGTCTATGCAGAAAAAATATAGTCAGGGATACTTGATTTTGTAAAAATGAGTACCTGGAGGAGTATTTTTTCTGTATAGACCCATTTAACAAAATAAGACGATTAAAAAGCGAAAAAAATGGAACTCAGAAGAGAAAAAATCTGTATAGACCCACGAAAATTGAAACAATGACATTTGAACAAAACATGTAAGGAAGTTACCGCAGAAAATAGTAATAGATCATTTTTTCCACAAGCTCCGTATTCAACGGATATGCCTGATTTTCATAGGTTGTAAGCAAGTGAACGGAAGGAAGAATGCCATGTGCAGCATAAAGCTGCTGTTTGGAAAAGGCATTTTGACGATATCCGGGGGAATCCATCAGACCAAAGTGTTCCCAATAATACAATTGTTCCGTCTTAGGATGAAGAATTGTGAAATCAGGATAAAATATAATATCGCCGAGGTTAAGGGCACATTCATAACGAAATGGAATTTTGTTTGTATAAAGAAGCATGGCAATGATAGCTTCTGATTTTGAACGTACGTTGATGCCGTTGACAGCTTTATAGATGAGGTTTTCAGAATTTTTGGAATTGCGGTCGTAAGTCTCCTGCATCCAGGCTGTGTGTGAGGGAGATAATTGAAAATAGGGAGCTAACAATTCGCTATATCCGAGTGAAACATCCTGCAATAATATGGAACTTTTTATTGCCTTTGGACGATGTCTGTCATAAAAGTTGATAGCTTTTTTCTACTGAAGTAATTCTTCTAGCAGGGAAGTGAGATATTTGCGAAGCGCCAATTGCTCAGCAAGTGCACGATCAGATTTAGGAATATATTTTTTAGAATGACCATCACTGGAATACCATTTGATATTTTCTCCATTATGTGAAATGATCAGTTTTCCATGGGGTAATTGTTTCAACTGCTGTTGAATATCAGAGATTTTCTGTGTAAGATCAGTTCTGGTATGAATAAAATCGGAAAAAAATAAAGACATAAGAAACGCCTCCTTCGAGAAAATATAGAAAATAAAAGAAATAGTTATAGAAGACAGATACATAATCAGATTAAAACAGATAAAGCGAGAATTGTAAAGGACTAATAGCAATTTATATAAAGTTTATATTTTTTTTATTGCAAAGAGAATAGATTGCGTTATAATGTTAGATGGCCAACAAAAAAGTTAGTTATCTAACATTTTTGCAAAATAACATTGAGTGTACGTCTTTTCATGCTATGCTAAAATGCAGAAGCTGATTTCAGCAGTTTATGGTTTGAAGCATATAGAAGATAAGGAGGCAGAATGAACGAGGAAGATGTATTGACGAACCGCCAACTTGGATTCGAGCTCAAGGCCGCCAACAACATGATCCGCCGGAAGATGGAAGTGATCTTCGCCCAGCAGGATAGTCATGAACTTAACGGAATGCAGGGACCGCTTCTGGGATATCTGTATCATAAGAGCAGGAACGGTGATGTATATCAGAAGGATGTGGAGCGGGAGTTCCGGATCCGCAGATCTACGGCGACGGTAATGCTGCAGAGCCTGGAACAGAAGGGATATCTTATCCGGGTAGCGTCGACGGAGGATGCCAGATTAAAAAGGATTCTTCTGACAGAGAAAGCAATCGAGCATCATAATATGATCGAAGAGCAGATCCGGATTTTCAACCGGGAGCTGGAGGATGGTATTACCGAAGAAGAGAAACGGACATTCTTAACTATTTTAGATAAGATGATGCAGAATCTGGGAATGGACGGTGAGCGTGTGGAAAGTTCCAACGTACCATGCCGAAATGAGTGATGACAGCAGTTATTCCAGACAGGCAGATCACCGAGTATTTATCAGAGCAGAAAAAGCAGAAACAGCAAAGAAGCAGCCAAGAAATAAAAAAAGAAGCAGTAAAGAAATAACAAGGAAATTACATAGAACTAACAAGAAGAAAAGCAGAAAGGAAATCAGCTATGATTAAAACATTAGCCAGACAGATCAAGGAATATAAGCGTGCATCCCTTGTCACACCCATATTCATGATCCTGGAAGTAGCCATGGAAATGGTGATTCCGCTCCTGATGGCATCGATCATTGATGACGGTGTGCAGGCGGGAGATATGAAACATATTTTTGTCATCGGTTGTTATATGGTCCTGGCAGCTATTGTCGGATTGTTCGCCGGTGTCATGGGTGGTAAATACGGTGCGAAAGCATCCACCGGATTTGCCAGAAACTTAAGAGAAGCCATGTATGAGAACATTCAGACCTTCTCTTTCTCCAACATTGATAAGTTCTCCACCGCAGGACTGGTCACTCGTATGACCACGGATGTTACCAATATCCAGAACGCTTACCAGATGCTCTTACGTATGTGCTTCCGTGCACCGGTCAGCCTGATCTGCGCCATGCTGATGGCGTTTCTGATCAACGCGAAAGTGGCAAGCATCTATCTGGTAGCCATGGTATTTTTGGGAATCATCATGATTTTTATCATGAAAAAAGTATCGAAATACTTTAGTGAAGTATTCAAAAAATACGATGACTTAAATGCCAGCGTACAGGAAAACGTAGCGGCGCAGCGTGTGGTAAAGGCTTATGTGCGTGAGGACTACGAGATCGACAAGTTCCACAAGGCCAGCTACAACATCTACAAGATGTTCAAAAAGGCAGAGTGTACGATGGTCACCATCTGGCCCGTCATGCAGTTTACCGTATATGGCTGTATTCTGGGCATCAGCTGGCTGGGTGCGCACATGATCGTTGCCAGTCAGTTGACCACCGGTGAACTGATGAGTCTGTTGACCTATTGTATGACGATCCTGATGAATCTGATGATGTTAGCCATGATCTTCGTTATGATGACCATGAGTGCTGCCAGTGCCAAACGTATTGCGGAAGTACTGGAAGAGAAGGCAGACATCACGAATCCCGAACAGCCTGATTATGATGTGACGGACGGCAGCATCCGTTTTGATCATGTAACCTTCCGTTATAATAAACAGAGTGAAAAGCCGGTGTTAGATGACCTGAATTTCGAGATCAAAGCCGGTGAGACCATCGGTATCCTGGGTGGTACCGGAAGCTCCAAGACCAGTCTGGTGAACCTCATCAGCCGTCTGTATGATGTCAATGAGGGTACCGTTTATGTCGGTGGCAAGGACGTCAGAAACTATGATCTGGAAACCTTACGTAACGAGGTATCTGTGGTATTGCAGAAAAATGTGCTGTTCTCCGGTACGATCCTGGAGAACCTCCGCTGGGGCGACGAGAACGCTACCGAAGAGGAGTGCATCCGTGCCTGTCGTCTGGCATGCGCCGATGAATTTATTGAAAAGATGCCTGGAAAATATAATACTTATATTGAGCAGGGCGGAAGCAATGTATCCGGCGGACAGAAGCAGAGACTGTGTATAGCCAGAGCACTGCTGAAAAAGCCGAAGGTACTGATCCTGGATGATTCCACCAGCGCCGTGGATACCGCTACTGACGCGAAGATCCGCAAGGCATTTGCCACGGAGATCCCCGGTACGACGAAGATCATCATCGCGCAGCGTATCTCCAGTATTCAGGACGCGGACCGCATCATCGTAATGGATAACGGCAGGATCGATGCATTCGCACCTCACGAAGAACTGCTTCGTACCAATAACATTTATAAAGAAGTATATGAAGCCCAGACCCAGACGGGTGGCGGCGACTTTGATGAGAATGGAG
>ENA-ORMX01002618-ORMX01002618.1-human-gut-metagenome-genome-assembly--contig:-NODE-2618-length-10165-cov-3.061622_pt1 | contig 10165 bp, 8 predicted proteins | sample MGYA00242108_ERZ509007 | MGnify/ENA primary metagenome ERZ509007 (study PRJEB26280, sample SAMEA2338745) | human gut metagenome | biome: human gut; feature: human-associated habitat; material: faeces...
TTATTTTTCATACCCATTCCTCCAATCATTTCAACAAATTACTATTTTTCTAATTTTATTTTTTTCCATTCTTCTTTTATTTTTCTTATTACTGATATAATTAAAATTGCTTAAATATTCCCTAAAAATTCAAATATTTTATTATAATAAGTATTTGGTTCTTTATATTTGGAATCTGTATGTCCAGCTCCACTTATAATTAATTTTTCTTTTATGCAATTAGCAGAATCATATAATTTTTCGCACATTGATTCTGGTACAAAATCGTCTTTATCTCCATGTATAAATAATATTGGTGTATTACTTTTCTTCACTTGTTCTAAAGCAGATGCCTTTTTTATATCATATCCAGCTCTAATTTTCGCAACAACTTGAAACATATTTAATACAGGAAATGCAGGAATACCAAATCTTGCTTTTGCTTCTGATGCAAATATATCCCAAACTGAAGTATATCCACTATCAGCAATTATCGCTTTAACATTTTGTGGTAATTCATCTCCTGATGCCATTAATACTGTTGCTGCTCCCATTGAAGATCCATGTAATATGATATTGGCATTAGAATTTTGTTCTAAAATCAAATTTACCCAACATTTCAAATCATCTTTATCAAGCCACCCCATTCCTACAAAATCTCCATCACTTTCAGCACAAGCTCTCATGCTTGGAATTAAAACATTATAACCTTTTTCAGAAAAATGTTCTCCAATTGTTAAAACAGATTTAGGCTCTGCTCTATATCCATGAAATATAATAACCCAGTTATCATTTTCTTCATTTGTTAAATATTCTGTTCCTCTTAGATTTATTCCATCATTAGCTTTTGTTTCTACACTTTGCTTTTTTATATTATTTTCCCATTTTTCTGATGATTCTTTTGCTTGTGTCCTATTGCTTTCTATTATTTTTTCATCTTCTCCTAATACTTCTATTTTTGAATCATCTTTTATTTCTCTATTTCCACCATCTCCGCTTCTAGCAATAGCATAATTCACAAAATAGTTTCCTATTCCCATTGTTAATATCACTCCTAATATTATAATAATCACTAATATTATTAATATCTTTTTTATTATATTTTTGGTATTCTCCCTATTCATTATACTTTATCTCTTTCTATTTTTCAAATTTATATTTTTTATTTATACCATACAATAGTATATATTTCAACATTACTGACCTAATAGGCTAAAAGAAAAGGGTATGGTTTTTTTCACCATACCCTTTCTTTCATCTGAATACAACCATATCCAGACAATACAGAATAGTCCAAATAATGCTTAATACCAATGATATTCTAATCGATTGCTTAAACCATTTTTCATGCTTATGAAAAAGCTTATAATAAATTGTCGCTAAAATGAAAAATGTAATAAACTCAAATCCAAGCCGTTTAGCAATTAGTAACATCATATTTTCTATCCTCCAAATATATAATATTTGCCTTTTGGCAACTTTAATATTATACCATATTTTTACTTGTTTAGCAACTACTATACAAATTCTTCCCACACTAAATTAGCTAAATCTATTCCTTTATTAGATAATCTAATATTATCATCTTGTATTATTATTAATTTTTCATCAGAAAGTTTTTTCAATTCATTTCTATATAAATAAATTGGATTATCTCCAAACTTATTTTTAAATTCACTTATTTTTAGTCCATCTATTTTACGCAAACCAAGGAGCATAAATTCTTTTTTAGAATCTTCTTCTTTTTGTATTTCATGTATAATTCTATTTTTTTCAAATTCTCCTTTTTGAACATTCTTAATATATTCTTTTATATCTTCAGTATTAGAATATCTTGTTATATCTCTATAAGAATGTGCAGCTGTACCAATTCCAACATATTCCATTTGATTCCAACAATTCATATTATGTTTTGACTCATACCCTTTTTTAGCAAAATTAGATATTTCATAATGTTTGTATCCATTTAATTCTAATGTGTTTTTTACATACCAATACATATTTCTTTCTAACTCATCATCTGGCAATTTTAATTTTCCATTTTTTATTTTATTAGCAATAGGTGTACCATCTTCAACAATTAATGAATATACTGATATATGTTTTGGAGCTAATCTCAATACATTTTCTAAGCTTTCTTTTAAATCAATAATTCTTTGATTTGGAAGTCCTAACATTAAATCAACATTTATATTTTTAAAACCAACTTTTTTTGCTAATTTATATGTTTCTAAAAATTGTTCATAATTATGAATTCTACCAATCTGCTTTAATAACTCATCATTTGTAGTTTGTAGCCCTATACTTATTCTGTTAATACCACAATCAATATAGTCTTGTAGTTTTTCTTGAGTTACTGTTCCCGGATTAACTTCAATTGTTATTTCAGCATCTTGTGCAACATTTTTTTCTTTTATCTTTTCTAATATTTGCACAATAAATTTACTATCTATATATGATGGTGTTCCTCCACCAATATATATTGTTGTTATTTCTGATTTTATTTTCACATGATTGATTTCCTTTTTTACTGAATCTACATATTTTTCAATCAAATCATCTTTTCCACAATATGATATAAAATCGCAATAATCACACTTTTTCTTACAAAATGGGATATGTACATATATTCCTATTTTATTTTTTGTTATCATCTATTTTCTTACCAATCTCCATTACTTTTTTTAATCTATAATTTACTCCAGATTTACCTATTGGTGTTTTTAACATTTTTCCAAGTTCTATTAGACTTGCACTAGGATTTTGTAATCTAAGTTCTGCTATCTCTTTTAATGGTTCTTCTAATTTTTCGAATTTACCATTTTGTTTTAACTTTCTTATTATCTCAATCTGTTCTATTGAAGCATTCATAGTTTTATTCATATTTGCAGTTTCACAATTTACTAATCTATTTACTTTATTGTTCATTTCTCTTTTTACTCTAATTTCTTCAAATTTTAAGACAGATTTATTTGCCCCTAATAAAGCTAATGTTTTTGAGATTTCTTCACCATCTTTTAAATATATTGTATATTCTTTATTTTTTTCTATAACATTACTTTTTATATCAAAACTACTTAATCCTTCTACTATAATATCTGCATAATCTTTTTTTCTAACACTTATTTCTAAATGATATGTATTTTCAGGATTATTAATAGAACCTGAGCCCAAATAGGCTCCTCTTACTATATTTTTCAATTGCTCTATTGTTAAATTATCTATTTGTATTTCCATTTTAGGACAAGTTATTACAAATAATTTACCTTGAATGTTTATATTATATGTTTCAATTCCACAATTACTCAACAATCGTGCAAATCTATTAATATTATATTCATTTTCTGTTGAAAATTTTATTTTATTTTTTTCTTCAGATATATTACTACTCATCAAATATCCCATAAGTTCATATTTAACATTTTCTTTATTTGATAGTTTTTCTGATTTGCTTATCTCTTCTTTTAATTCTGTTGAAAAAGACATATTTCCTCCAATCATAAAACTTGTGTTATTATTATTCTATCATTTCCATATAAATCTTTTTTACAATATGTATTTTTATAATTTTGTTCATCTTCAATTATTTTAATTACATCATTTTTTTGATTATATCCAATTTCAAAACATAGAAAACTTCCTGTTTTTAAATAATTAATTGCTTGTTCTGCAATTATTCTATAAAAATCTAATCCATCTTCTCCACCATCTAATGCAATTTTAGGCTCTTTTTGAACTTCTTCACTCAATTTTTTTATTTCATCTTTTCTTATATATGGTGGATTTGAAACTATAATGTCAAATTTTTTATTATCTAATTTATCAAATAAATCTGATTTCAAAAAATTTATTTTTGTTTCTAATTTTTTTGCATTTTTTTGTGCTATTTCTAATGCCTTTTCACTTATATCTACAGCTGTTATATCTGCATTTGGCACAAATTTTTTTAATGATATTGCAATTGCTCCACTTCCTGTACATAAATCTAATATCCTTGGTGAATTATATTTTTGAGCAATTTTTATAACTTCTTCAACTAATATTTCTGTATCAGACCTTGGGATTAATACATTTTCATCAACAAAAAAGTCCATTTTCATAAATTCTTGTCTATGTGTTATATGTTGTAATGGTATTCCTTTTGTTAATTTTTCAATATTAACAAAATATTGCCATTGTTGCTGTTTATCAATTTCTTTATTATCATAAACTATAATATATTGCCTTGGTTTATCTAAAACATATTGTAATAATAGTCTTGCTTTTAATTTTGGGCTTTCTACATTATTTGATTTTAACATTATCATTCCTTTTGTTATTGCTTGTTTTATTGTCATTAATCCCCCACCTCTATTTCTTTTGTTTTTAAAATTTATTTACTTCTTCTCTAAATTGATCTCCTCTATCATACATATCTTTAAACATATCAAAACTTGTACTTGCTGGTGAGAATAATACTATTTGACCAGGTTTTGCAATTCTTTTTGCTAATTCTAAACTTTCTCTAAATGTTTCACACATATGTATATCTAAAGTTTTATTTTGATTTTCCAATTCATTTTTTACTGCTGTATATATTTTATTTGCTGTTTGACCAATTAATATTAAACTTTTTACTTTTTCTACAATTGGTTTTGCAATTGGTGTATAATCTAGGTTTTTGTCAGCTCCTCCTGCTATTAACACTATTTCTTTATTAAATGACTTTAATGCTGATATTCCTCTTGTTGGTGTTGTACTTGCAGAATCATTATACCATTCCACTCCATTTAGTGTTCTTACCAATTCTAATCTATGATGTACTCCTGCAAATTCTTTTATTGTATCAACTGCTTTTTCTGTATTTACTAATTTTTTTGTTAATGCTAATGCTGTACATATATTTTCTAAATTATGAATTCCTTTTAATTTTATTTCATCTTGTGATACAATATGTTTTCTTATTCCATCATTACACTCTTTTACAATTCCGTTTTCTACGATAAATCCATAGTCTAATTTTTGTTTACTACTGAATAAGATAACATCACCTTTTGCATCATTTTGACATTCTCTAGTTAAATCATTATCTGCATTTATTACCAGTATTCCTGTATCTTTTTGATTTCTATATATATTCTTTTTGGCATTTATGTATTCTTGGTAGTCTTTATGTACATTTAAATGATTTGGTGTTATGTTTGTTATTGCAGATATGTCTGGACTAACTTTCATTCCCATTAATTGAAAACTACTTAATTCTAATACTATTAGATCTTCTGGCTTTATTTCATTTAATTTTGTGAATAATGGAATACCTATATTTCCACCTAAATAGACTTTATATCCTGCATCTTCTAAAATTCTAGCTGTTAATGTAGTAGTTGTTGTTTTTCCATCACTTCCAGTTATTCCAATTATAGGTTTATCTATGTATTTTATTCTATTCATTTTTGCTAAATTATAAATTGCATTATTTACATTATCAACTTCTAGAATACAAATGTTAGGATTTATTTTTTTTGCTTCTTCAATAATTGTTTTTTTATTTTCTGAACCAGAATTTATCATAAACCCCATACAGCCTAGTTTTACTGAATCAATTATGTATATTTCTCTATTTTCACCATGAAATTCTATTGGGATATATAATCCATCTTTTATATGAAATTCATGATTTACAGAATAATGTGTAACTTGCTTTTCTATATTTCCATTTATTATTTTTACATTAGTATATTCACATAATTGTTTTATTGTATACATCATAACACCTCTTTGTTAAAATTATTTTATTTTGATTATTAAAACTGTTTATTTACTCTTCACCTTATTACTTTATTATAATTATTTTAACATATAATGTATTATTTTTTAAAATTAATATTTTTCATATTCTAAAAAAATTTTTGATTTGTAGTAATGTATCGCTCATAGTATCATAATATATAACTAATTTGTGTAATTCTCACCTTATTTCCAATACAAAAAATCATATCTTTTCTTATCAATGAACTAGGAATTGCAAGTTCAGGATAATATATTGTTTTAAAATATTGTAAAATAAATGGACAGATATTTTATTATAGATGCTAAATATCAAATAAAATATTTGTGAAATATTATAAAAATTTAAATATCCTCTTTTCAAAACGTAATATTTATATTTACCTAAGACAAAATATTATAGTAATTAATAACTTACTACCTAAATACATTATACACATCACTAAAAAACAAGAAAATATTTTATTATCTACTTTCTTGTTTTCTTTAAAACAGGTGCTGTCTCACTAGCCATTGAATTTGCAACTTCAAAATCAATATTATCATGTTCTAATTTATGAGATGCTGTTTCCATTAAACATTCATGACAATTTTGATTAAAATATCTACATCTATTCTTTGATGAAATCGTTTTACTACCTTCAATACATAAATCATGAGATTCCCATAATTGCACTACTTCTAATGGAGTTAACTTTCCTTTTAAATGAATCTCATCAATTTGTTCTTGTGTAATTGAGCTATAAAAATCATTAACTTTCTTTTTAACGATAATATGTTCACATAATCCTTTTAATGCAACTACTTGACCTTTATTTCCTCTAGTATAAATTGCTAAATTTATTACATCATCTTCAATATCATCTAAATACATTAAGAAGAACTTTTTATATTCATCATAGTCCTTAAAAATATATACCTCATTTTTTTTGCCATCTTTAACATACATTTGATTTTTTTCTTTAACTTCTACTACAGGTATATGTTCAACTTTTACCGCCTTTGTAATATATAGATATAGCCATGTTTTAAAATCCAATTTTGGTGGTTTATTATTCTTTTTTTGTAAACATCTAACTTTTTCTAATTCATCAGCTGGTAAGATATCACAACCATAGTAATCACTCTCTCTAATTTCTGGAACATTTAAGAATCTATTTTTGTTTTCAAATTCATCAATTTTATCATCTAATCTTCTTTTTGATTCTTCTGGTGTTAAACCTGCCTCAACAAATGTTCCATCACTAAGCATTACTCTTTCACCCTTTTTTACCTTAACAAAAGTTGAACGTTCACCACTTCCAATCATCATAAGAACTTCATCTTTTTTAATTGGTTTTAAATTTTTTCTATGTGTTTGAAGAATTTTATGTTGTTCATCACAATCTAATTTATCAAATTCTTCATATGGGATTCCCAACTCTCTTTCTAATAAATCTTTTGCTATTTCTGGAGCAGTCTCTTTATATGTAATTGCCTCTATAATTGAATTAATATCATAAATATCAAATTGTTTTTTATATCCAATTCTTTTATTTATTAAATTATAAATAAATGTAATTTCTTGGGATGATAATCTTTTTTTACACTCCCCACATATTTCGTTTTCTTTAGCAGTTATTCCACTAATTTCTTTATATCCAAGTGCTGATTTTCTTAATAATCCTAAATTTATTAAAAAAATATCATAACTATTTCTTTCATTTATTATTCCATTATATAAATCATATATTCTATATATTTTATCGGTGCCATTAACAACATCATAAATATAAGAAATATCTTCGCCATTTATTTTAGTATAAGTTGAGTAAGGTGAATCAGTGTACCATCTAAGAGAACCAACAGTTTTTTGTAATGTTTTAAAATGACTTTCAAAGGTAGTTTTCATCTTGCATAATTGTTCAAAATTATTAATATCATCAATTGATATATTTTTATCAAAAACATACCTATTAGAAACTAAATCAACCAAAACTTTTTCATCTTCTGATTCTATTGTGAAATCATAATATTTTTCTATTACCTCAATGATACAACCATTATCTCTTTCCTCTTTTATTACATCAATTACCTTAACATATTCATTATTATCATCTTGAGGTAAATTAACAACTGTAGATTTTTTATCATCAAATCTAAATAGAATATTACTATTATCAATCACTGCAATTGTTTCATTTCCTTTATAATCTACAAAAGTTATAGTGTTATCTCTTAATGTTTTTATAGTCATATCATTTATAATATCTGCAAATACATTCTTATTATTTTTTAATATTGATTTAAATTTAATTATTTCAAACATAGAAAAACCTCCTCTGTGTTTTATATTATACACCAAATAACAGCAATTTGATATATACTAACTTTTTATTTTCTTTATTTATTTTCAATCAAAATTTTATTGTTTTCATTTATTTTTTTCTGTAATAATTAGTATTGCTAAAACATTAATAGATATAAATCCTATAGTTAATAGTTTAATATTTGGATTAATAGAATTTTCTAATGGTATATATCTTATTTCAATATCTACTTCAAATAAGTTTTTACAAGGTCTTATAATAACAATTATTATTACATTTGGTAGCTTTAGTATGCATATGCAAGAACTTTCATTAAATAAAAAAATAAGATATTTGAAATATATTAAATATAGAATAGTTAATATATTACTTTCTCTTATTATTTATTTTATACTATTTAGTTTTGTATAATTATTTTCATTATTTTATCTTTATCATTTACTTTAATATTAATTTTAATTATATAATAATTTTCTTTTTCTTGTTGAACTATCGAATACTTAGTACTCTTAAATTCACAGTTATCAGGTAATTCATATATAGTATTATCATATGTAATTGAATTATTATCAAATGATATAGTTTTATTATTTGGAACCCATTCTTTACTTGTAATAGTAATTGTATTTCCATTTGATGATACTGTCATATCTGCAGCAACACTAATATCACTATAAATTTTTTCAAGTAAAGTAGACTGATATACAGAATATTGTTGTTCTGTTACAAGATCTGTTTCTTCACTACTTACAACTACAATAGTTTTAATTAAATAAACCATTACAATCATAATTAATGAAAAACTTACAACAACTTCTACTAATGTAAATCCTTTATTATTTTTCATATTTCCTCCTAATTACTATTACAAGATGATTGATCATATCCACAATATGATATTTTAGCGTATCCATTACCAGAATTACCTGTCATTGTTCCTGTTCCATCATGATTAGACATTTTATCATTACCCGCAATCATTTTTGCATTTTGAAATTTTTTACCAGAATAATGATATGAACATTCTATATTCTTTGTTCCATCATTACAACCTGTTTTTGGAGTTAAAGATGAAGCTGATGCAATTGCAACACATCCGGCATATCCAGATACATATGATGAACCTCCTCCGGCAGATGCTACATGTCCTGAACTTGAACCACCATAGTAGCCACCACCACCACCGGTTGCATTATTACCATCAGTTCCATGTGCACCACCATAACCAAATCCACCAAATGATTTTCCTGGATCTGTATATCCAGCATTATTTGTAGCATCACAATATTTACCAGTCGTTGATATAATTCCTGCAGTTGTTTGTGTTGCACCTAATCCTACACAATAATCTGCAAAATCACCTGAACCGGGTAATCCATTTAATGCACCACCTGCTCCACCAGTACCATTTGAAGATCCTTGAGTAAATCTTCCACCTCCACCTGCGGCAACCATTACTCTTGATTTTAAACTAACATCATCATTCCATGCACCGCTAGAAAGTCTTATATCAGTAGCTCCGCCACCAGTTCCAAATGTTCGAGGAGCACCTGAGCAACAAGCTTGTCCCTGAGTTGAGCCACCACCATTATATCCTCCTGCAGCAGCTTGAAATACACCAGCAGGATTATTACTACCCTGTCCACCTACTTGTATGTATAAATTAGTTCCCTTTTCTAAATATATTTCACCATAAGTATATGCACCTTTACCACCTGAATTACCTCCTTGAGCTCCCCAAGCTTCTATCTTATAATATCCATTCATTGGAACAGTGTAAGTTTGTTCTGAACCTGTATAATTAAATTTAGTAATTGTTTGAATTTCTTCCTCTTCTTCACCACAACTAACGCCTACTAATGAATAACTATAATCATTATATATAACAATATATCTATATATACATTTACTATCATTTTCAATATTACTTAATTCTTTTTGTATATTTTTTTTAAGTACTCCACTGCTTATTAATTTAGTCATATCATATGTAGAAAAATATAATTGTTTTACATTTAATTCTTTAAAAAAAGTTACATTGTTTACTTTTATACTTTGTCCATTTAAATAATTATTAACATCTATATATCCATTTATATATTTTGTTTCTT
>ENA-ORMX01002624-ORMX01002624.1-human-gut-metagenome-genome-assembly--contig:-NODE-2624-length-10133-cov-3.966065_pt1 | contig 10133 bp, 6 predicted proteins | sample MGYA00242108_ERZ509007 | MGnify/ENA primary metagenome ERZ509007 (study PRJEB26280, sample SAMEA2338745) | human gut metagenome | biome: human gut; feature: human-associated habitat; material: faeces...
TAACATCGTCCACCACCAGCACGCGCTTGCCGTTCATCTTGTCCAGCTCCTTGCGGTCAATGACCAGCTTCTGCTTGCCCGCAGTGGTGATGGACTGATCCTCGACCACGACTGGCTCCTTCATATAGAGCTTGACGCCCTTGCGTGCGCAGACGTAGGGCTTGCCGCTCTGGCGGCTCATCTCGTGGGCCAGAGGGATTCCCTTGGCCTCGGCGGTGAGCAGGATGTCGAAATCCGGGCACTTCTTCAGCAGCTCGGCGGCAGCGGCCACGGTCAGCTCGGTGTCGCCCAGCATGATGAAGGCCGCGATATCCATATGGTCGTTGACCTTGCAGATGGTCAGCTCGCGGGTAAGGCCCGCAACGTTCAGAGTATAGGTTTCAGCCATAACAATTCCCTTTCTCTTTGTATTCCGTTGATTTTCGGTGGCTCAGACCGGCAGCTTCTCGCCGCCAAGCACATGGAAATGCAGGTGCTTCACGGTCTGGCCGGCATCCTCGCCGACATTGGAGATGACGCGGTAGCCGTTGTCGAGGCCCTGCTCCTTGGCCAGCTTCGCGATGACCGCGAAGATATGTCCCAGCAGCGCGCCGTTTTCCTCGGTCAGCGCCGCAGCCGAGGGAATGTGCTCTTTGGGCACGACCAGAAAATGCACCTTTGCCTGCGGGTTGATGTCGTAAAAAGCAACAACCTGATCGTCCTCGTACAGCTTTTTCGAGGGGATTTTGCCCTCAGCAATCATGCAAAACAGACAATCTTCCATGGGAATTGCTCCTTTCCTATCAATTACTTGCCCTCTCAGTCTCACTTCGTTCGACAGCTATCCCCCTTCTGGCACAAATGTGCCACCTCCCCCGGTCGGGGGAGTCTTTCCCAAAGGGGTGAGCTTTTAGACGTCCCGATTTTACGCGGGTGCGGACGGAAAGAGCAAGCACGCTTACTATTTTTAAACCAGCTGCTTCTCCACGATGGACTTGACAGCAGCCAGTGCTTCGTCGATCTTGGTCTCGTCCTTCAGGCCGGCCATTGCAAAGTCCGGCTTGCCGCCGCCCTTGCCGCCAGCGATGGCGCTGATCTCCTTGACCAGATTGCCAGCCTTCAGGCCCTTCTCCTGAGCGAGCTTGTTGACGGTGACAGCCATGGTGACCTTATCGTCTGTCTTGCCGACCAGAACCGCCACGCAGGGGTTCACGGCCTTGTCGCGGATGGAGTCGCACATACCGCGCAGGGTGTCGCCGGAGGTGCCGGTGAAGTATGCAGAAGCGATCTTCACGCCCTTCACCTCGTCGGCGTTGTCGAACAGGCTGGTGACCTTGGAGGCGGCGACCTTGGCCTTGATCTCCTCCAGCTCGCGGCTCATGGCCTTGTTCTCGGCCATGACGGCCTCGGCACGGATGGGCAGAGAGGTGATGTTGTTGGCCTTCAGGGTGTTGGCCACGGTGTGCAGCATTGCCTCCTGCAGATTTGCACGGACGAGCAGGTTGCGGCCGGTGACGGCCTCGATGCGGCGGATGCCAGCGGCCACGGAGGACTCGCTGACGATCTTGAAGCCGCCAATCTGGGCGGTGTTCTTGACGTGGGTGCCGCCGCAGAACTCAGTGGACCAGCCCTCGATGTCAACCACGCGGACGACCTTGCCGTACTTCTCGCCGAAGAGGGCCATTGCGCCCAGCTTCTTGGCCTCCTCGATGGGCATCTCCTTGACGGTGACGTTCATCGACTCGTAGATCTTATCGTTGACGATCTTCTGCACCCGGGCCAGCTCTTCGGGGGTGACGGCGCTGAAGTGGGTGAAGTCGAAGTGGGTGATCTCGGCGTCCTGATAAGAGCCTGCCTGATGGACATGGTCGCCCAGAACCTCGCGCAGGGCAGCCTGCAGCAGGTGGGTCGCCGTGTGGTTGCGGCAGACGGCCATGCGGTATTCCTTATCGACCTTGGCCGTCAGATGGTCGCCGACCTTGACGATGCCGCTTTCCAGCACGCAGGTGTGGACGTAGTAGCCCTTGGGGGTCTTCTTGACGTCCAGCACGCGCAGGGAGCACTCGGCACTGGTCAGCACGCCGTGGTCGGCCACCTGACCGCCCATCTCGGCGTAGAACGGGGTCTTGTCCAGAACGACCAGAACGCCTTCCTTCTCCTGCTCATCGGTGGCGATGGCATCGGTCAGGGTCTCCTCGTCGCTCAGAGCCACGACCACGCCGCTGTCGTTCAGGGTCTCGTAGCCGGTAAAGACGGTGGGTTCAGCAGTCAGGCCGCCGAACAGATCCTCGCTCCAGCCGGAGATGTTCTTCTGCAGGCGCTCGGCGCGGGCACGCTCCTTCTGCTTCTTCATCTCAGCGTGGAAGCCGTCCTCGTCGATGTCGATGCCCTGCTCCGCTGCGATCTCCTTGGTCAGGTCGAGGGGGAAGCCGAAGGTATCGTTCAGCTTGAAGACGTCCAGACCCTTCAGCAGGTGCTGGTGAGCCTTTTCCAGACCGTCGATCATGTTGTTCAGGATGTTCATGCCGGCGTCGATGGTGCGGGCAAAGTTTGCCTCCTCGGTGCCGATGACCTTCTTGATATAAGCGTCATGCTCGCGCAGTTCGGGGTATGCGGACTCGCTGGACTGGATGACAGTCTCCACCAGCTCCACGAGGAAGGGGTGGCTGATGCCCAGCATCCGGCCGTGGCGGGCAGCGCGGCGGAGCAGACGGCGCAGCACATAGCCGCGGCCCTCATTCGACGGCAGGATGCCGTCCATGATCATGACAGCCATGGAGCGCGCGTGGTCGGCGATGACCTTCAACGAGATGTCCGTCTTCTCGTCCTTGCCGTACTCGACGCCTGCGACCTTGGCCGCGTACTCGATGATCGGGTAGAGAAGATCCGTCTCGAAGTTCGTCTTCTTGTTCTGAACGACGGACGCGAGGCGCTCGAGGCCGCAGCCCGTATCGATGTTCTTATGGGCGAGATTCTTGTAGGAGCCGTCCTCCTGGCGGTCGTACTGCGTGAAGACGAGGTTCCAGATCTCGAGGTAGCGGTCGCAGTCGCAGCCGACGGCGCAGGTCGGCGAGCCGCAGCCGCGCTCCTCACCGAGGTCGATGTAGATCTCGGAGTCCGGGCCGCACGGGCCAGGGCCGATTTCCCAGAAGTTGTCGTCCATCTTGACGATGTGGTCCTGCGGGAAGCCCGGCTGGGACTTCCAGATCTCGATGGCTTCCGTGTCATCCGGGTAGACCGTGACCCAGAGCTTGTCCTTCGGCAGCTCGATGACCTCCGTCAGGAATTCCCAGGCCCAGGGAATGGCCTCGCCCTTGAAATAATCGCCGAACGAGAAATTGCCGAGCATCTCGAAGAACGTCTGATGGCGCGCCGTGCGGCCGACATTCTCGATGTCGCCCGTGCGGACGCAGCGCTGGCTCGTCGTCACGCGCGTGCGGGGCGGCTTCATCTTGCCCGTGAAGAAAGGCTTCAGCGGAGCCATGCCGGCGCCGATCAGCAACAAGGTTGGATCGTCCTGCGGGATCAGCGAGAAGCTCGGCAGACGCAGATGACCTTTCTTTTCCGAAAAGAACTGCAGATAAGCTTCCCGCAGTTCGTTACCACTCATGTACTTCAAAAAAATCTACCCCCATAAGAGAAATCCTGATGATTATCTCTGGTATTACGCATGGAATTTACTGGAAATTACATAACCATTCTCAAGTATACCACAAGCATCCTGTGTTTTTCCAGTCTGTTGACCATTTTTCAGCCGATTTCGTGAAAGTTTTCGTCAGCTGTCACTGCACTCGGCCAGCACGGCAGCGGCCTGCTCGGAGTTCATGAGGATCTCGCGCGGCTTGCTGCCGATGTTCGGCCCGACGATGTGCAGGTCCTCCATCTCGTCGATGAGGCGCGCGGCGCGCGTGTAACCGACGCGGAAGCGGCGCTGGATGGACGAGGCCGATGCCTGGCCCGTCGACATGACGAGGTTGACGGCATCCGGCAGGAGCTCGTCGTACTTCGGGACGCGGCGCCCCTTGCCCTCTTCCTTCTCCTCGTCCTCTTTCATGGCGTTTTCCGTGAACGTGATGATCTCCTCATTGGCTTCCATCTCCTGGCCCTGGCTGCGGATGAAGTCCAAGAGATGCTCGACCTCCTCATCGCTGATGAAGGCGCCCTGCACGCGCATGGGCTTCGCCGCGCCGACCGGATAGAAGAGCATGTCGCCGCGCCCGAGGAGCTTCTCGGCGCCGCTGCGGTCGAGGATGGTGCGCGAGTCAATCTGGCTCGAGACGGCAAACGAGATACGCGACGGGATGTTGGCCTTGATGATGCCTGTGATGACGTCGACAGACGGGCGCTGCGTCGCGAGCACCATGTGGATGCCGGCGGCGCGGGCCTTCTGTGCGAGGCGGCAGATGGCGTCCTCGACGTCGTGCGGCGCGACCATCATAAGGTCGGCCAGCTCGTCGATGATGATGACGATGGCCGGCATCTTGTTCTCGGGGAACTTCGTGTTGTAGGTCTCCATATTGCGGACGTTGTGCTCGGCAAACTTCGCGTAGCGCTTCTCCATCTCCTGCACCGACCAGTTGAGCACGGAGGCCGCCTTCTTGGCCTCCGTGACGACCGGGACCATGAGGTGCGGAATGCCGTTGTAGTTGGAGAGCTCGACCATCTTCGGGTCGACGAGGATGAACTTGACCTCCTCTGGCTTCGCCTTGAAGAGGATGCTCGTGATCAGCGTGTTGATGCAGACAGACTTACCGGAGCCCGTGGCACCGGCGACGAGCAGATGCGGCATCTTCGCGAGGTCTGCGAAGATGGCCTGGCCGCCGATGTCCATGCCGAGGCCGACGGTCAGCTTCGACTTCGCCTTGAGGAACTTCTCGTTCTCGAGGACTTCGCGAAGCTGCACCCCCTCGAGCTCCTTGTTCGGCACCTCGATGCCGATGGCTGCCTTGCCGGGGATCGGCTCGATGCGCACGGATGTCGCGGCGAGGCTCAGCGCGAGGTCGTCGGCGAGATTCGTGATCTTGCTGACCTTAACGCCCGGCGCCGGCTCGAGCTCGTAGCGCGTGACGGCCGGCCCGTGACAGGCATTGATGATCTTCGCCTTGACATGGAAGTCCTCGAGCGTCTTCTGCAGGATGTGAGCCTTGTCGGCAATCTCCATCTCGAGCGCGGCATTGTGCTTCTTCGCGTGCTTCGAGAGGATCTCCGTGACCTGCGGCAGCACGTAGGGGCGCGGCGGCGCAGCGGGTGCTGCTGTCTCAGGCGAGCTGGCAGCAGCACCCTGCGGGGCACTGCCCTGCCGGCTCTCCATGCTCCTGGCCGAGCCGTCGAGCAATGCCGCGGCCGGCATGATCGGCGCGATCTCGTCGTACGAGGGCATGGCCGTCGGCTTCTTCTTCATCGGGCTCGGCGAAGGTGGCACGACGGGCTCTGTCTTGGGCACGATGAAAGGAGCTGCGGGCGCCGGGGCAAACTGCTCTGGCTCGCCAAGTGGCTCTGAAGGATCTTCTGGAGGTGCCGCAGGGCTCGTTCCCCTGCCTATCGGCCCCTCGACGAAGGGACTTCCCGCGCGCAGGCTCGCCGGCGATGCGGCCATGCCGATTGGCTCGATGGAGTCCGGCAAGCCCATCGGGCGCTCCTCTGCGGACTCTGCTGCCTGTTCATGTGCTGTGCCGTACTCGATCGTGAAGTCCGGCATGGCACTTTCCACATTGCCTGTATCGCCTTTCGCTTCCGCAGTCTCGGCCGCCATGCGAGGCTCTGCCGCGGCCACCGTCTCTTCGGGTGCATCGGCAAAGCGCTTATCCACCGCCTGATTGTAGAAGCTGGCCTTGCTGACTCTGCTGACCTTCTCGCGCACGGCTTCGACGACGTGCTCTTCGACACGGCCGCTGACTTCGGCGACCTTGCCGCAGGTCGACTGGATGGCCGAGCCTGCGGCAGCTGCGCCCTGCTTCGCCTTTTCCTGCGTCTTGAGGAGGCCTGTCGCGAGCGACCAGGTCGTCGAGAGCAAGACGGAGCCGACTGTGCCGACACCGAGAATGATGATGGAGCCGTCGACGCCGAAGCACTTGCGCAGCGCGAGCAGCAGGCCACCCCCCAAGAGGCCGCCGCCCGTCGACAGGCTCTGCGGCAGAATCTCCTCGCCGACCGGTACCTTGAAGTGGTGCCAGATGGCGAGCGCGGAGATGAAGAGCGCGAGCAGGCCGAAGAAACGCGGTGAATAGCGCGGCGCGTGGTGTTTCGTCATGTAAGTCCAGGCGATCAAGAGTACCAGGACGGCGATGAGGATGGAGCCCACACCGAAGAAGTAGCGCAGGAACTTCGCGAAGTAGACGCCGACGAAGCCCACATTGAGGCCGCAGATGCCGCAGATCGAGATGAGGCCAGCTGCCAAGAGCGCCAACCCGAAGAGCTCAGAGCGTCTGCCGGTGTGCGCGCGCATCACGCGGTGGCCCGTCTTTGTCGCCTTGCGCACCGGCTTGCGGCGCGCCCGCGTGCGGCTCGTAGTCTTTTTCAAAAGTCTCCCCCCTGTATCGATTATCGATGACAAGATTACGAAAGCAAGGCTGTCGCGCGAAGCGGCAGCCCTGCTGTAGATTCACTGTAAGTTGCGGCTCTGAGTCTCTCACTTCGTCAGGCGCTCTGCGCACTTCTGCGCCTCGTAGAAGATGCGCTCCTTGTCGAGCGTCAGGAGCTCGCCGTCTTCCATGAGAACCCTGCCGTCGACGAGCACCGTCGAGGCAGAATCGGCATGGGCCGAGTAGACGAGCTGCGACGCGAGGTCGTTGCGCGGATACCAGGCAGCGCCCGCCATGTCAAAGAGCGTGATGTCGGCCTTGCAGCCGACTTCGAGCTTGCCGACACCCATGAGGCCGACGGCCTTGGCGCCGTACTCCGTGCCCATCTTGAGCGCCGTGCGCGCCGGGACAGCCAGCGGGTCGAGCGTGCTGACCTTGTGGAGCATCGCCGCGAGGTTAATCTCCTCGAGCATGTCGAGGTTGTTGTTCGACGAAGCACCATCCGTGCCAAGTGCGACGCAGACGCCTTCCTTGAGGAGGCGCGGCACCGGCGCGATGCCGCTCGCGAGCTTCATGTTGCTGCCCGGATTGTGGGCGACGCGGATGGCGTGCTTCTTGATGATGGCGATGTCCTCGTCATCGAGATGGACGCAGTGCGCAGCGAGCGTGCCCTTGCCGTCGAACAGGCCCGTCTCCTCAACGTAGCGGAACGGGCGCTTGCCGTATTCCTTCACGATCTGCTCGACCTCAGCCTTCGTCTCCGCCATGTGGATGTGAATCTCAGCGCCGAGCGACTGCGCCGCGCTTGCGACTTTCCTGAGAAAGTCCGGAGGGCAGGTGTAAGGAGCGTGTGGGCCGAACATGACCGTGATGCGGCCGTCAGCAGCGCCGTGGAAGTCCTTGTAGAGCGAGACATTCTCCTCGATCTTGGCATCGCCGCCCGGGGCGACGCCAATGATGCCGCGCGAGAGCACGGCGCGCAGGCCAGCGTCCGTCGCGGCCTCGGCCACCTTTTCCATGTACGGCCCGTACATGTCGGCAAACGTCGTCGTGCCTCCTTCGATCATCTCGACAGCGGCGAGCATCGCGCCCCAGTAGATGTCTTCTTCCTGCATCTTCGCCTCGGCCGGCCAGATCATGTTGTTGAGCCAGTCCATGAGGTCCATATCGTCTGCATAGCTGCGGAAGAGCGTCATCGAAGCGTGCGTGTGGGCGTTGATGAAGCCCGGCACGGCAAACTTGTCCTTGCCGTCGATGACCTTGGCCGGACGGAAATCCTCCGGCACCTCGCCGATGGCAGCAATCTTGTCGCGGTCAATCATGATATTCGTCAAAGGCGTCGTGCCATCCGGCAGCAGTGCGCGTACATTCTTGATGAGTGTCTTCATTCAATACCCTCCTCAGGCCATGTTCAGGTATGCCTTCTGCTCCGGCGTCAGCGCATCGATGGCGATGCCCGATGCCTTGAGCTTGATCTCGGCGATCTTCGTGTTGATCTCCTCCGGCATGAGATGAACGCCCTTTGCCATTTCCTTGCCGTGATGCAGGAGATGGAGCGCAGAGAAGAACTGCACGCCGAACGAGAGGTCCATGATCTCCGCCGGATGGCCGTCGCCAGCAGCGAGGTTGACGAGGCGGCCCTCTGCGAGCAGGTAGATCTTGCGGCCGTCTTTCAGCTTGAACTCCTCGATGTTCTTGCGGACCGGGCGGCGCGAGACCGAGAGCGATTCGAGCTCAGGGATGTTGATCTCGACGTCGAAGTGGCCGGAGTTCGCGAGGATGGCGCCGTTTTTCATGACCTCGAAGTGATGCTTGCGGATGACGTCCTTGTCGCCCGTCAGCGTCAGGAAGATGTCGCCGATCTTGGCGGCCTCATCCATCGGCATGACGCGGAAGCCGTCAAAGGCAGCCTCGATGGCCTTTATCGAGTCGACTTCCGTGACGATGACATTGGCGCCGAGGCCGCGCGCACGCATGGCGCCGCCCTTGCCGCACCAGCCGTAGCCGGCGATGACGACATTCTTGCCAGCGATGACGACATTCGTCGTGCGCATGATGCCATCCCACGTCGACTGGCCCGTGCCGTAGCGGTTGTCGAAGAGGTACTTGCAGTACGCGTCGTTGGCAGCGATCATCGGGAACTCAAGCTTGCCCTCATTGGCGAGCGCGCGCAGGCGATGGACGCCCGTCGTCGTCTCCTCCGAGCCGCCGACGATGCCCGAGAGCAGTTCGCGGCGCTTCGTGTGCAGCATGTGCACGAGGTCGCCTCCGTCGTCGATGACGAAGTCCGGCTTGATGTCGAGCGCCTTGTTGATGAAGGTGTCGTACTCCTCCGGCGTGCAGTCATGCCAAGCGAAGACGTGCAGACCGTCCTCGACGAGCGCTGCGGCCACATCGTCCTGTGTCGACAGCGGGTTGCTGCCCGTGATGGCGACCTCCGCACCGGCATGGTGGAAGATCTCCGCCATGTAGGCCGTCTTGGCCTCGAGGTGCAGCGTGATGACCATCTTCTTGCCCGCGAACGGCTTCGAGACGGAGAATTCCCTGTCGACAGCCGCCATGACCGGCATGAAGTTCTTGACCCAGTTGATCTTATCGTGGCCCGACGGAGCCAGCTTGATATCGCGAATCATTGATTCCATGAATATTGCCTCCCGTAACAAATCTATTCTATATTCTATCACAAGTAGATGATGAAAAAAAGACAGAGCTCAGCGGTCCAGGAGCTTCTCGATGGCGATGTAATCCGTGAGATCGACCATCAGCGGCGTCACAGCGATGTAGCCCTGCTCGACGGCGTAGATGTCCGTCGGCTCGCTCTTGTCCGTGTCGAAGATCTCGCCGGCAACCGTGTAGAAGATGCGCCCGTCCTCGCGCTCCTGCCTGAGGAAGGCGTTCTTATAGTCGCGCTTGCCCTGGCGGCCAAAGACGACCTGCGGGCGGCCGTCCTCGCCGAGCGCATAGGCGCGCGGGAAGTTGACGTTCCAGAATACGGGGCGCGGCTCATCGGCTGCCAGTCGGGCTGCCATGACGCGCTCCAGGATCAAGGCGAACTCCTCTGCCGCCTCATTGTATGAGATAGTACTCGCGATATCGAGCGACACGGCAAACGAGGCGATATCGTGCAGCATGCCCTCCATCGCCGCGCCGACCGTGCCCGAATAGAGGATATCCGTCGCGAGGTTCGCGCCGTGATTGATGCCCGAGACGACGACATCCGGCTTCTCCTCCGCCAGAGCCTCGAGGTAGAGCTTGACGCTGTCCGTCGGCGTGCCGTCGACAGCCCACGCCTCGATGCCGTACTTTTCGGCGAGTGCCTCGCCGCGGATGAGCTCGAGCGGACGGCCGACGTTCAGTGCATGGGCCATGCCGCTCTGCTGGCGCGCCGGCGCCGAGACGACGACCGTGTGCTCGCGCGCACAGAATGCTTTGACGAGGGACTCGAGCCCCTTGGCCTGGATGCCGTCATCATTGGAGATCAGGATTCGCATGATGTCATTCCTTTCTGTTCTGTTGCTCTGTTGCAATCTCTATTAGCAGATACAAAAAAGGCTCCTTCTGCAAGGAGCCGTTATCTCAAAATGGTGACCCACCACGGAATCGAACCGTGAACCTACTGATTAAGAGTCAGTT
>ENA-ORMX01002627-ORMX01002627.1-human-gut-metagenome-genome-assembly--contig:-NODE-2627-length-10129-cov-2.558666_pt1 | contig 10129 bp, 9 predicted proteins | sample MGYA00242108_ERZ509007 | MGnify/ENA primary metagenome ERZ509007 (study PRJEB26280, sample SAMEA2338745) | human gut metagenome | biome: human gut; feature: human-associated habitat; material: faeces...
AAAGCTTTCTGATTCAATTGAAACCTTTTCTATTCTTTCATCCTGTGAACCGGATAAAAGCTCTCTTAAATCAATTAGCATAATTGTCTCCAATTCATACTACATATAGTAGATAAGCATACGCTCACCACACTTTGTCTATTATACGCACCAAATACTAGTTTGTCAACAACTAATTTAATATATTTAATACTGTATATACCATTAAGGCAAAACATTACTGTCCAGAATATACATTTGAAAACAATATCTGAACAGTAATGTTATATTCAATTAACGTATATTATTAATTAATTATTTTACAAGTGCTAATGTTTCTCTTGCGATAGCAAGCTCTTCATTAGTAGGGATTACGCAAAGCTTAACCTTTGAATCTGGTGTAGAGATGATACCTTCAACACCGCAAGCCTTCTCAGAAGCTGCTTCATCAAGTTCAACTCCGAGGAATCCAAGATACTTGCATACCATTGGTCTTAACCAAGCTGCATTTTCACCAACACCAGCTGTAAATGTGATAGCATCAACACCGTTCATAGCTGCTGTGTAAGAACCGATGTACTTAGCTACTCTGTAAGCATAAGCTTCAAGAGTAACCTTAGCAACTTCATTACCTTCGTTAGCTGCTGCGTTAAGATCTCTAAAGTCAGAAGAAATACCACCTGACATACCAAGAACACCTGACTTCTTGTTAAGAATGTTAAGCATTTCGCTAACTGTAAGGTTCTCGTGGTTGCAAAGGTATTCAATGATAGCTGGATCAAGATCACCTGAACGAGTACCCATGATAAGACCTTCAAGTGGAGTAAGACCCATAGAAGTATCTACACACTTACCACCGATAGAAGCTGAGATTGAAGCACCATTACCAAGATGGCATACGATAACCTTAGCTGTCTTAGGATCAAGGTTAGCAAACTTGATTGTTTCCTTTGATACGAAGCTGTGGCTTGTTCCGTGGAAACCATATCTTCTTACGCCATACTTTTCATAGTATTCACGAGGAATAGCATAAAGATATGCCTTTGGCTCCATTGTTCCACCAAATGCTGTATCCCATACAGCTACATTTGGCTTACCAGGCATAGCAGCTTCAACAGCTTCAATACCGATAAGGTTAGCTGGGTTATGAAGAGGTCCTAAGTCGAAGCACTCTCTTACTACCTTCTTAACGTCTTCTGTTACAAGACAAGACTCGATATACTTCTCACCTGCGTGAAGTACTCTGTGTCCTACTGCTGCAATCTCATCTGTAGACTTGATTACGCCGTGCTCAGCATCCTGAAGAGCATCAAGAACAAGCTTAACCGCAATGTTGTGATCCTTCATAGGAGTTTCAACAACATACTTATCCTTTCCTGTTGGCTTATGTGTAAGGATAGAACCATCAATACCAATTCTTTCTACAAGACCCTTTGCAATAACGCTCTCATCTTCCATATTGATTAACTGATACTTAAGTGATGAGCTTCCGCAGTTTAATACTAAAATATTCATTCTTATTAATCTCCTATAAAATATAAGTTATATAATTATTTAATATAAAATATAAACATATCATATTAAACAATCCGCCTATGTTAGTTATACAAACAATATGAGGGGCAAATAATTCGTCCCTCATATTGTTATAAATGATGTCACATGATTACCCACAATAAACAGATAGATGTGTTTAATAAAATGTGGCAATCATATCATCAAAATATATGTACACAATTATTTAGCAGCATCCTGAGCCTGAACTGCTGTCATAGCTACAACGCCAACGATATCTTCTGCGAAGCATCCTCTTGAAAGATCGTTAACTGGCATTGAAAGACCCTGAAGAACTGGACCATAAGCGCCAGCCTTAGCAAGTCTCTGAACAAGCTTATAACCAATGTTACCAGCTTCAAGGTTAGGGAATACAAGTGTATTAGCCTTACCAGCTACCGGGCTCTCAGGTGCCTTAAGTGCAGCAACTTCTGGAACTAAAGCAGCATCTAACTGAAGTTCACCATCAACAGCGATATCTGGGTACTTTTCATTAGCAATCTTAACTGCATCAGCTACCATAGTTACTCTCTCATGCTTAGCACTTCCGTATGAAGAGAATGAAAGCATAGCAACCTTAGGTTCTGCACCAACAAAGCTCTTGAATGAATCAGCAGATAATGCTGCAACTTCTGCAAGCTTCTCTGAGTCAAGGTCTGGATTAACAGCACAGTCAGCGAATACGAATAATCCGTTTTCACCTAATTCGCAGTTAGGAACTTCCATAAGGAAGAAACCTGATACACTGCTGATACCTGGCTTAGTCTTTAATAACTGAAGAGCTGGACGGATTGTGTTACCTGTTGAATGGCAAGCACCTGAAACTGCACCATCAGCATCACCACACTTACACATAAGGCATGCATAGTACATATAATCCTTTTCCATCTGTTCCTTAGCCATCTCAGGTGTAACACCCTTCTTAGCTCTTAATTCAACGAACTTGTCGATATATTTCTGCTTATTAGGATCATTGAATGGATCTACGATTGTAGCACCTGTAATATCATATCCCTTGCTGTTCTCAGCGATTTCTTCTGGTGTACCGATGATTATAAGATTAGCGATACCTTCCTTTAAAATCTTCTCAGCAGCTGCAAATGTTCTCTTATCCATAGATTCTGGTAAAACGATAGTCTTCTTATCTGCTTTTGCTCTAGCGTAAATTGTGTCAATAAATGCCATGATTACTGACTCCTCCTTAAAATATGAATTTCGGTACATTATGTTTACCATTATGTTACCGCTACTTTTGCCCCCATTATATACCTTTTTTTTCAGTTAGACAAGGTGGGGATTGTTCTAAATGATAAGCAATTTTATTTAATCATGTTTATAATTCAATCTTATCTAAGCTGCTGCATCATCATTTATAGTATCTATAACCTTTTTAATTCCAAACCACACTGTTAAATCTGTGAATATATCTGCAACACTACCCTGATCAGTAAATGGTGATTCTTGAAGAACAGAAAAATCTCTCATCATTCCATTGTGAACAAAATATTCTACTATCTGATTTACGAAATAAATCTGTCTGCTATCAAGATTTGTATTGGTAAGATAGTCCGAAAATGCCTCTTTAGCAGCATTTGCTGTATTTTAATTTAGTAATTTATCAATCATTTGACTAAATTAAAACACTATATGACGTAATTAAATTTAAAATCGTCAATTCTTATCAGATATGGCAATTTAACTTTCATAACTTTTAACAGCTACAGTTCTACACTCAACACTTCTCTATATGGATTGACCGTAGACAATCCTATTTTAGCAATCTGACCATCTATAGGCATAAATAAATTCTGTAATACAGCAAATGCCTGTCTCATCTGCTCCTTATCAAGACATTTGCCAAGTGTAATATGCGGCATCCATGAATATGGCTGATAAAATTTGCTTATATTAGTTTCTGGAATTGTTGTAAATTCATTATATATGGATATTGAAAGATTCATCATATACTCATTAAGGACAGGTGCGACATATATCACGCGTGGAAAAAGCTGTCCGACCGATACTATATTTATCGCATTATTTACATTCACAACGCCTTTTTCATCTAAAGGCTGTAACTTTTCCCTGCATACTTTTTCAAATGCTGGAATTAACACATCAACATTCCTTGCCTCAATTGCACTGATTGTAAGATGAGGCATAACATTATTCCTTATCATAAAATCATTGCCTGTTTTATCGGCAATTCTTTGTTGCAGATGTTTCAATATTTTATTAGTATTTTCATCAAAATACGCTGATATTAAATACATGTATAACACTCCTTGAACATATAATCTGTACCAACAGCATACTATTTTCCAACTGCTGAATTGTATATGTTTCCTCTTATTTAACTTACACTTTTTATCAAACCCTGACAGGACCTCTCACAAAATCCCCAAGTTCTTTAACTCCATACTTTCCAGCAACAAGCGTATTATAAATATTAGCCGCGTGTATATCATCAAGCAGCATTTCCTTATAGTCGGCGGTCTTTGTTATAAGTGGCACTTCCACAGTTTTTCTTATATATGAAAGATACTCCTGCCCTTTTTTATCAAAGCCAAGTACTCTGATATATGGCGAACTATCATATTTTTCCATGTGCTTATTATCAAGTCCCAGCATTATTCTTATAAGCGCTCTTTTAATTCTGGAGAGTGTCACTTCCTTCGTCTTTATTTTCTCACACATACCACTAAATGAAAATGCCGCACTATCTTTGCTTTCCTGCCCCTGCGGAATTGTTCTGGTGATTGCATCCATAGTTATCTTATATAATCTGCCAGCAATCTCCTTGCTTACATCTGGATATTGCATAACATTTTCTATAAATACATTTTTATCATAATTACTCGCAAAAAGTATATCTAAAAGCCTTGTAAATAATGCTTCTGTTATGTCATCAGGATATATATAATTCGTATTTGAGGATAATATTAAACCCGCTTTTTCCGGCATATATTCAGATATATTAATATTCGTAAATAATATATCATCATTACTGTTTTTTACCCTGCCATTATTAAAAACATCATCATCTGATATAGAATTACCAACCGAACTATCACATACATTTTCTTTATCAAAACGACATTTAATATTTTCCCTTAAAGCAGTAGCACTTGCATATTCACTGCATATATCCTTATCATTATAACCATCGCCCTGTCTTTGTACTGTATATGGCTTTATATCATAATTATGTTTTATGATTGCCTTCAGGTATTCAACTGCAAGTATGTTATTGGAGCTTGAAAGTACTGCTGCAGTGTCTGCATCTGTCAGTAATCCAACCACTTTCTGTCTGGCTGCCGCATACGACATACCACTTGATGTATACTTCGATATTTCTTTATATAACATTTCTTCGTTATCACATAAAATATGTGCAACCTTAAGAAGCCCGTCTATATCCCCGCTCTCACTTCCAAATGCAATACTATCTGCCTTAATATAATTAAGCACCTTTACCGCACCATCCGCAAAGCTTTCTGCACTGGATACAGCATAATTAACTGGCAGCTCTACAACGAGATTGATACCACTGTTTAGTGCCATAGAAGCACGCGCATACTTATCAAGAATTGCCGGCTCTCCACGCTGCACGAAATCACCACTCATAACAGCAATACTGACATCAGCCCCGGTAAGCTCCATCGCTTTATTAAGATGATATAAATGTCCATTATGAAATGGATTGTATTCTGTTATAAGTCCTACTGCTTTCATTATTTCAACCTTTCTTGTGTTATTTTAATATATCTTATTTCTGCTTATATTCATTCAATAATCGCTTAATCTCATTTGGTGGCAAATCTTTATCAGATTCTTTTATTTTTTTCAAAATAAAACGTTTTTCATCATTTGTCCAGCGAAATCCATCTTTCATATATGGCAAGTAAATTAAATCCAACGCATCCAATTGTAACAATTCATAATGCTTTAAAATGCTATCATCTATGCAATTCATTATAGCTATTTTATCAATTGTCCCCTCTTCCATTGTATATATGTTTTTTAGTTTTTTATAATGCTTATTTTTTTCTAATGACTTGAATACCTGTTCCCAATAAATTTCAAAGAATTTTTCTCCCTTTTTATTACGTTTCATAAGCGAATAAGGTAAAACTTCTTGTTGATTTTCTAAGTAATCGTTATCCAGTCGGAAGAAAAACGTATTTGGATAATTTACATCATTCTTTTTCCCAGAAGACATAAAGCCAATACCAAAATATCCATATTTATTGTCCTTATTTTTATATTTTTTCCAAAACATATATTCAATCTTATCCATCTTAGTAGAAAAGTTTTTAACTTTAGAAAAATCAAATTTAATAATTTGTCTTGCTCGAATAATATCCAGTATTAACTCACTACTGAAATATCGTATTCTACCATTGAATAACTCATTAAAATAAGCACTATTTTCAAATTCGTCTGTATCAATTGCGTCATCACCACTACCACACATTCTGCCATACAACTCCGTTGCACTTAAGCGTTTTTCACTGTATTCGAATAGAATTGGATTATCCACTAAATGTTGTAATCCTAACAAATGCGGTAAATCTTGTGGGTTAAAGGTAAATTTTATTATATCACCATTACTCAGTGGTATTGTAATACTTGTTTTTATTATCTTTTCATAGTCGCAAATAATATTTTTTATAATATTCAAAATTTTCCTCCAAAAAAATAAATGCCTTCTAGGAAAACCTAGAAGACATTTATAAGCATTTTCACTTTTTCCTCCAATGAGTAAGATACTGTTGGCTCAATGCATAAACCAACGTGAAGACCTCCATTTGCATTTGGTATCACTCACACAAACTTCATCAGTCAAGAAATTCTCCGCCCGTAAGCTAAAAGAATCTTTATTAATATATGCATAATGCATATAAAATATTAATCCACTCGATTTTCTATACTAGCATAAACAAATTCGCATGTCAACGAAATAAGCGATAATGCTAATTTCCTCTACAAGTAAATAATACACTATTTTCTGCTAATATACAATACTTTTCTATAATCAAAAACCTTGTAATACTATTAACAAACTTTAAATCATGTAGAATATAATTAATTCTTAAAGCTATGTATAGGAGCCGGTATTCTGCCCGGTCTGTTTACAAATGCTGAGCAGTCAAATGTATTAACCGGCATAATAGGAGCATAGCCTAAAAGTCCGCCGAATTCTACAGTCTCACCAATACCCTTTCCAACAACAGGTATAACTCTTACAGCTGTTGTCTTCTGGTTTACCATACCAATAGCAGCTTCATCTGCAATAATACCAGATATAGTTGTTGCCTTTGTATCTCCTGGTATAGCAATCATATCAAGACCTACAGAACATACACATGTCATAGCTTCAAGCTTTTCAATAGTAAGTGATCCTGCATTAACTGCATCAATCATTCCCTGATCTTCACTGACTGGAATAAATGCACCACTAAGTCCGCCTACATATGATGAAGCCATTACACCGCCTTTCTTAACCTGATCGTTAAGAAGTGCAAGTGCTGCTGTTGTTCCAGGAGCACCGGCTCTTTCAAGTCCGATTTCTTCAAGAATTTCTGCAACTGAATCACCGATTGCTGGTGTTGGTGCAAGTGAAAGGTCAATTATACCAAATGGTATACCAAGTCGTTTAGAAGCTTCCTGGGCAACAAGCTGTCCTACTCTTGTTATCTTAAATGCTGTCTTTTTGATAGTTTCACAGAGTACTTCAAAGCTCTCTCCTCTTACGCTTTCAAGAGCATATTTAACAACACCAGGACCACTGACACCTACATTGATGATAGCATCATCCTCTGTAACTCCGTGGAAAGCTCCTGCCATGAATGGATTGTCATCTGGAGCATTACATAATACAACAAGCTTTGCACAGCCAAGAGAGTCTGCATCTTTTGTTAAAGCAGCAGTCTCTTTAACTATTTCACCCATAAGTCTTACAGCATCCATATTGATACCTGTCTTTGTAGAACCAACATTTACTGAGCTGCATATAAGCTCTGTAGATGCAAGTGCCTTAGGGATCGAACGTATAAGCAGTTCATCACTCTTTGTCATACCCTTTGATACAACCGCAGAATAACCACCGATGAAATTAACTCCTACCTCGTGGGCAGCCTTATCAAGTGTCTTTGCAATAGTTACATAATCGTCAGGTGTTTTACAGCATGAGGCACCAACTAACGAAATAGGTGTAATAGAAATTCTTTTATTAACTATTGGAATACCTATTTCCCTTGATATTTCCTCTCCTGTTTTTACAAGGTCTTTAGCAAGAGTTGTGATTTTTTTATATATTTTCTCATTTACCTCATCAAGATTCTCGCTTGCACAGTCAAGAAGGTTAATACCAAGCGTAATTGTTCTTACATCAAGATTTTCCTTCTCTACCATTTTGTTGGTTTCAGTAACTTCATATATGTTAATCATTTTTCTCCTCATTTCCGCATCGCCTATGGCGTATACTTAATAATAGTTAATTAAATTCTATGCATCATATCAAAGATTTCTTCTCTCTGGCACTTAATAACAACGCCTATCTCGCTTCCAAGCTTATCAAGTTCATCATTAACATCATCAAAACCACTTGTTGAGTTAGATAAATCAACTATCATCATCATATTAAAGTAACCTGATACGATAGTCTGGGAAATGTCAAGAATATTAATTCCTGTATCAGCTAAGTATGTACATACCTTTGCGATAATACCTACTGTGTCTTTTCCTACAACTGTAATTACACATTTTTTCATATTTTTCCTCTTTTCCGCGAATAAACGCATATTTAAGTGTGAATATTTATGTAAATGCATCTAATGATGCGGGTCCCAAGTAAAAAAATCTTTTTCTGCAAGCAGAAACGACTTTTTATACTTTTGACCCTTACATCATCTAATAAAGATACATTTATCATTAGATTTTAAAGCATACTATATATATTTTCAATAGATATACCGTACTATTTTTTATATTTCAAGCATAGAGGAAGGCTCACTCCTATTAGCCACCTCAATGTATATATCCCCTGCCCTGTATTCATTCTCACTCATATCTATCTCAAGCCTGACAGTTTCGTATGCAAGCTTGTCATAGTTATTTTCCTTGCTTAAATGTCCTAGATATATCCCTTTTATGTGATCATTCAGAAGATTATTGATAAGTCTTGCTGAGGTTTCGTTGGACAGATGTCCCTTATCGCCTAATATACGCTGCTTAAGATAGTAAGGATAACTTCCAAGCTGGAGCATATTAATATCGTGGTTTGCCTCAACAAGCATCATATCTGAACCTGTAAGATTATCTACTGTATAATCATCATAATAACCAAGGTCAGTAATGACTGAAGCCTTCTTATCGTTGCATATGACATTGTAGGCTACCGGCTCATTGGCATCATGCGACACCCTGAAACTATGTATTGTAAGGTCTTTAATCTTTGTATCGGAATCGGCAGTTATTGTATTATAATAGCTGCTGTCTATCTGTCCAAGGCTTGTTGTCGCTGCTATTCCACTTATTGTACCCGGAGTTGAATATATTGGTATGCCGTCTTTTCTTGACATAACTCCAAGTCCTTTTATATGGTCTATATGCTCATGGGTGACAAACACAGCATCAATATCTTTAAGCGACAGGTCTATGCTGTTAAGCCCCTCTTCTATCTTTTTTCTGCTTATTCCGGCATCTATAAGTATATGTGTATTGTCAGAACCAACATATATACAGTTACCACTGCTACCGCTTGCAATCGGCATCATTCTCATATTTATATTCCTCATTTCTTAGCACATTTTCTGTGCTTAACGATTTAAACCTCTTTTATTCCCAATATATTTTTATAACATCACCATCATCGATAGGTGCTGTATATTCGCACTTTTCACCATTAAGAAGTATGACGATGTTACCCTTAGGGCTTGATAAATCAAAGTCATAGAACTGGAACAGGTCTACAAGCATATAACTGCTTCTTCCTGAAAGTGTTACAGGTACACTGTTTACAATAATAGTAATATTTCTTATCTCATTTCCCTGTGCTTTAACACCTCCATCAGCAGTATTATCCTGTACCCCTGCACCTCTATTACCCTGTACAGACTCATCATCCTGTACACTGCTGCCACTCACATTATCTTTACCTGCCACATCTGCAGCATTTTCATCTGCAGCGCCATCACCAGCTTTTGCAGGCTCACCTACTGTTTCACCTGCTTCACCTGAATATTCCTCATCATCTGAATTCTGTAAGTATGCACTCTCGTCAAACTCATCTTCTTTCTTTTCTGTAAAGTTTACAGTAAAGTTCTCATATACCTTTGTCATCTTGTCAGCCTGCATATTATTAACCATAATATCATACTGTGTGTAATCAAGGTCAAGGAACTTAAAGAGCTGCTCAACTGTATAGAAGTTCTCTATCCTTACGGCATCTCCATCCCTTATATCATAGAATTCTGACTTTAATTCACCATTGACATATGCGAATCTTGGGCAGACAATATTCTTTTCATTTACACTAAATGTTATATCTGAACCAAACTCATCTATCTCGCCTAAAGTTATAGAAGCAGCC
>ENA-ORMX01002632-ORMX01002632.1-human-gut-metagenome-genome-assembly--contig:-NODE-2632-length-10109-cov-2.902327_pt1 | contig 10109 bp, 9 predicted proteins | sample MGYA00242108_ERZ509007 | MGnify/ENA primary metagenome ERZ509007 (study PRJEB26280, sample SAMEA2338745) | human gut metagenome | biome: human gut; feature: human-associated habitat; material: faeces...
AGATATAGAAAGAATGGAAATCCTTGTCGATATCAGCTGTATCCAACCAGAATGTCATACCTTCGCCGATAATACCTTCCAAGATACCGTTCTTGTTCTGTTTCACAGCAACAGCACCTTCTTCGCTATTGAATGTAGCGTGACGTGCTACAGCTTCCAATGATTCAGAAAGAGCGTTAAAGTCAACCGTTACAGCTGAATAAGGAGCATTCAGTTCATCCAAAGTTGCAGAAGCAGCGTCAAAAACAGCAGTTGTTGTATTTACAGACCATTTGTTAGCATCATACTTAATCAGACCACTGTAATTTACTTCATCATTTCCAGCTGTAATATCAGTTTTGCCCAACTCAATCATAGCATACGTTCCATCTACATTTTTCTTGAAGAATACACGTTTGGCATCGTCTTTAGCAGTTGCAGCTTTATAATCACTAGTAACACCACCAAAATACTGCTTAGAATTATCGTTCTTCAAATTGTACAGCAAATAAGAAGTCGCAACGTTTACAACAGAGTCTTTCTGTTTTACATCTGTTCCGTCCAGATAAGCATATTTCATCTTATTTTTTACGCTTTCAGCCTTTTCAAACATCCACTGAACGCTATAAGCCGGATTGTTGATAGGAACAAAGTAAGGACTAGTACCTTCTTTGTAAGCCATGTACAGCTTTTCAACCGTTACCGAACCAGTACCGTTGAATACCAATTCAGTCTGCTGGCTCAACTGTGCATCTGTCAATGCCAAGAAACCTTCGCTTTCAGTTGTCGGAGTCAGTTTGACAATCTGATATTTCCAGTTACTAATATCGGTCAAGTCCACAGAACCTGCAACAATACCTGTAACAGCAGTACCTGTGCTCAATGCAGCAGTACTGATTGCATATTCGCCAGCCTTGTCAGTCTTATACATGCTGACAGTGAAAGTCACGTTTGTTTCACGGTTTTTGAATTCGAAGTTACGTCCACTAACAGCAGAAACAACCCACTGAGCCAACGGAGCATTTACATCTACATCTTCCGGAGCTGCTACGGCTGCGCCGAATGCAGCAGCTGACGACGGATCACTCGCTCGTGCAGGAGCTGATCGCGAGCGGGCAGGTGCTGCCGGAGCAGGCACATCGCCACCCGCGCCGCAATGTGATTACGCGCGCTGTCGGCGTCGGGGCCAAGGTCGAGCCTGACTGCCACAGCATGCCGTTTCCGCTGGGCGCGCGGTTGCTGCTGTGCACGGACGGACTGTCCAACACACTCACGGATGTGCAGATGCATGATTTCTGCCGCAGTTCCAGAGATGCAAAGCAGATCTGCTGCCGCCTGATCGCGGCTGCGCTCTCGCGCGGTGCGCGCGACAATGTGACCGCGCTGATTCTTTTCCGCTAAGCGCGGCAACGGGGGAACACTATGGAACAATCAATGAATCGCTATATCGGTCAGATGCTCGACGACCGCTACGAGATCCTGGAGATCATCGGCAGCGGCGGCATGTCGGTCGTCTACAAGGCCATGTGCCACAAGCTGCACCGCTATGTTGCCGTCAAGATCCTGCGCGATGAGATGGCGGCGGATGCCGAGCTGAAAAACCGCTTTCAGGCGGAGGCGCACGCGGTCGCCATGCTCTCGCAGCCGAATATCGTCTCGGTCTACGATGTCGGCCACAGCGGCGAGACGGAGTATATCGTCATGGAGCTCATCGAGGGCGAGACGCTCAAACAGCGCATGGCGGAGCACGGTGTATTCAGCGCCACGGAGGCGCTGCACTACGCCACGCAGATCTGCAAGGCGCTGCAGCACGCGCACGCCCACGGCATCGTCCACCGGGACATCAAGCCGCAGAACATCATGATCACGAACGATGACATGGTCAAGGTCGCTGACTTCGGCATCGCCGCGCTCGAGAACATTCACGAGGAGCGCAGCGGGCAGGCCATCGGCTCCGTGCACTATATCGCGCCCGAGCAGGCCAAGGGCCTCAATGCCGACGCGCGCAGCGACCTGTATTCCCTCGGCGTCGTGCTCTATGAGATGCTCACGGGCCACCTGCCGTATGACGCGGATACCCCGGAGGAGATCGCGCTCATGCACATCGCCGGCAGCGCCAAGCCGCCGCGGGAGTGGAACAGCGACATCCCCGAGGAGCTTGAGCGCATCACGCTTCGTGCCATGGAGCCGGATCTGCGCAAGCGCTATCAGTCGGCGGGGGAGATGCTCAAAGCGCTCAATGCCTGCAAAAAGCACCTCAATCAGCAGCGTCCGCTTGTCGAGCGGCGGCGGGAGAGCGCGGAGAAAAAGGACTCCTTTTTCGGTGTGGGTCAGGATCTGACGGAGGAAGCATACCAGCGCCGGCGCAAGCGGGCCAAGCGCGTGAGTTATTTCACGGGCATTTTCTCGGTCGGCGTCTTTGCCATTTTGCTGTTTGTGTTTCTGTGGAATTTCTGGCTTGAGGATCTGTTCCGCACGGCGGAGCGCGTGGATGTGCCGGACTTTACCGGCAAGTCCTACGAGGCGGTCGTCAACGACAAGCAGTATGCCGATTACCACTTCACGGTTGTATACACGGTCGATCCCGACGTGCCGGACGGCATCATCATCGAGCAGGATCCGGCGGCGGGCAAGAGCCGCATGCGCGTCTCGGACGGCATCAACGTGCAGCTCACCGTCAGCACCGGCGTCGTCATGACCGATGTGCCGTATGTCATCAACGAGGACTATGAGAAGGCGACGGCCGCGCTGGAAAAAGCCGGCTTTACGGTCACGACGGAGTTTCAGGCCTCCAAGGACGTGACGGCAAAGTATGTCATCAGCTGCGAGCCTGCGCCCGGCGAAAAGGCGGCCGCAGGGTCGAGCGTGAAGCTGATCGTCAGCGGCGGCCCCGAGCTGCGCCCGGTCACGGTGCCCGACCTGTCGGAGCTGACGGAGTCAGCCGCCATCGCGCGCATCGAGAGCAGCGGCCTGTGCTATGGCGGCACGTACAAAGAGACCAACGACGCCAAGCAGGGCACAGTCTTTAAGCAGAGCGCGCCGGCCAACACACAGCTCACGGAGTACAGCAAGGTCTATATCTGGGTCTCCGACGGGCCGAAAAAACCGTAAAGATGAGATAAAGGAGCAACAACGCTTATGGTGCAGGGTGTCATCATCAAGGCGCTCAGCGGCTTTTACTATGTGGCCGCCGGCGATCAGATCGTGGAGTGCAAGGCCCGCGGCCGCTTCCGGTACGACGGGTGCAGTCCGCTGGTCGGCGACCGTGTGGAGGTCAGCTTCGATGCGCACGGCAAGGGCCGCATCGACACCGTCCTGCCGCGGCGCAATGCGTTCATCCGCCCGGCGGTGGCGAATATTGACCAGCTCATCATGATCGCGGCGAACGTCAACCCCGTCACCGATCCGTTTCTGATCGACCGCGTGGTCGCCATCGCGGAAAATGCCGACTGCGAGCCGGTCGTCTGCCTCAATAAGTGCGACCTTGACCCGGCGGATCATCTCTATGCTATTTACCGCTCCATCGGCTTTCGCGTCCTGCGCACGAGCGCGGCGACGGGGCTCGGCGTCGACGAGCTGCGCGATGCACTGCGCGGGAAGACCAGTGCCTTCACCGGCAACTCCGGCGTTGGAAAATCGAGCCTGCTCAATGCGCTCGATGCGTCGTTCGGCATTGCGACCGGGGCCGTCAGCGAGCGGCTCGGCCGCGGCAAGCACACAACGCGCCATGTCGAGCTCTATGCGCTTGGAGCGGATACGTTCGTCGCCGATACGCCGGGCTTTGCCTCGTTTGAGGTGGACATGGTCGACCCCATCTCGTGCGAAAATCTGCAATATGCGTTCCGGGAGTTTCGACCGTATATCGGCCAGTGCCGATTTCGTGACTGCGCGCACCTGAAAGAGCCCGGCTGCGCCGTCCTCGCCGCCGTGGCGGCAGGCAAGATCGCGCCGGAGCGCCACGAGAGCTATGCGCGCCTGTATGCGCTCTCGGCGCAGGTCTGCGACTGGGAAAAGAAAAAATAACGCACAAACGCACCGTCCTCCGCATATCCTGTAGGGATAACCTGCAAGCGGAGGGCGGTGCTTTATGTTTCGACGGCGAGGGATTTGCTTCTGGATCGGCATCGCGTGCGTGGTCGCCGGTGTGTTCATCATTCTGGCGCTGGTGCTGCCGGCCGGCTTCTGGTGGTTTGTGCTCGGCGGTGCGCTCATTGCGGCCGGTGTGTGGCTGCTGCGGTGCTGATGGCGGCATAACCGCCGTGTGCCCGGCATAAGGATGTACAAAAAACGATAAGGAGCACATCTTTATGGAACTACAACTGGGCAAGCAGAAACGCATGATGTACGCGCGGGTGTTTGACCGCACGGAGGAAGAGACCTGCAGCGTGGACGCCGTTGTGCCCGATGCGCTGGGGGACATCGGCGCGATCGTGGTCGCGGTCGTGCTCGTGCTCGCGCTGATCGCCGGGGCGCTCGGCGGCAAGGCGGGATTCCTCACGAATCTCGACGGCATCGTGCGCGCGCCGCTGCAAAAGGCCGCGACCGTCACGGCGCAGTGGCTCGAGAGCATCTACGGCTACATTTATAAATATGACCAGCTCCAGGCCGAAAACGAGCAGCTGCGCACGCAGCTGGCCGAGGCCCAGGCGCAGGCGCGTGAAGGGCAGGAGGCGATCGCGGAAAACGAGCGCTATCGTGACCTGCTGGGCTTCACGCAGCGGCACACGGACTTTGAGCTCGAACCTGCGAACGTCGTGTCCTATGGCGCGTCGAACTGGTCGAGCACGCTCACGCTCAGCAAGGGCAGCGACAGCGGCATCGAGGTCGGCGACTGCGTCATGAACGAGTCCGGCGCGCTCGTCGGTCAGGTCATCGAGACCGGCAGCACCTGGGCGACCGTGCGCACGGTCATCGACGTGGATATGAGCGTCGGCGGCTATGTCAGCGGCAGCGGCGCGACGGCCATGGTCCTCGGCGACTTCACGCTCATGCAGCAGGGCTGCGTCCGCTTCGGCTATCTGGCCGAGGGCATGAGCATCTTCACCGGCGACACCGTGCTCACGTCCGGCAAGGGCGGCGCGTTCCCGGCGGGCCTCGTTGTCGGCACGATCACGGACGTGCGCACCGAGGCCGGCGGCCAGCAGACCTACGGCGTCATCACGCCCGCGTGTGACCTCGGCGAGCTGCTGCAGGTGTTCGTCATCAAAGACTTTGACGTGGTGAGCTGACATGTGGGCCGATCTCATCAACAAGGATAAGGTACACCGCGTGCTCTGGTGCGCGCTGTACATGGCCGTGACGCTCCTGCTGCAGAACACGGTCTTTGCGCACATTGCGCTCTTCGGCGTGCACGCCATGTTCGTGCCGGCAGTCGTTGTGGCGGTCGGCGTGTTCGAGGGCGGCACGTGGGGCGCGGTGTTCGGCCTCATCGCGGGCTATTTTGGCGCCATGGGCTACCCCGGCACGGGCATGCTCTTTGCCGTGCTCTTCGCGGTCATCGGCTTCGGCGCCGGTATGCTCGCGGAGTATCTCATCAACAACAGCCTGCTGCCGTTTCTCGTGACGTGCCTGGCTGCGTTTCTGCTCACGGCCTTCTGCCAGATGTTCCGCCTGTGGATCTTCCACGGCGCGTCGTTCTGGCGGCTGCTGGCCGTGGCGCTGGGGCAGAGCGTGCTCTCGCTGCCGCTCGCCATCCCGTATTACTATATCAGCCGTGCGTTTCACCGCCGGCGTGCCCTGCGCTGAGCCTGTCAGCGCGCCCGACCCCGAAAGGATCTTCGCCATGGAAAAACCCATCAAACCCGGCCGCGTCACCGCGCTCGCGTGCATCCTTATGCTGCTCGTGATCGTGTTCGTCGTCGCGCTCTATAAGCTGCAGATCGTCGACGGCAAGGCGTATTATGAGGAAAACCGCAACAGCGTCGCCAGCTCCCAGACCGTGGAGGCCGCGCGCGGCAGCATCCTTGACCGCTACGGCCGCGTGCTCGTGTCGAACACGAGCTGCAATAACCTCGTCTTCAATCCCGACGACCTCTTCGAGCAGGACGATCCGAACGGCATCCTCCTGCAGATGGCGCGCACCGTCGCCGCCTGCGGCGACACGTATGTCGACGAGCTGCCGGTCACGGCCAAGCCCCCGTTCGAGTACACGGACATGAACGACACGCAGCGCACCCAGCTCAAGGGCTTCCTTAAATACGCCGGCCTCGACGAGGAGGCCACGGCCGTGGAGCTCATGAGCTACTGCCGCGAAAAGTTTGAGATCAACAACAACTATTCCGCGGCCGATATGCGCATCATCGCCGGCCTGCGCTACTCGATCAAGACGCGCTATATCGACAAGCTCTACCTGCCGGACTATGTCTTCGTTCAGGACGCGAGCATGGAGCTCATCACGTCGCTGAAGGAAAATAATGTCCCCGGCTTCGAGGTCACGGTGTCCTATACGCGCCAGTACCACACGAATCTCGCGGCGCACCTGCTCGGCTACACGGGCAAGATGAACGCCGAGGAATACACGACCTATAAGACCCAGGGCTACCCCATGAGCGCGACCGTCGGCAAGGACGGGGCCGAGCTCGCCTTTGAGAAATACCTCCACGGTACGAACGGCACGGCCATCGTGACGAAAAACGCATCCGGCACCGTCACCGGCACGACGTACACCAAAGAGCCGGAGCCGGGCGATCAGGTCAGCCTCACGATCGACCTCGATCTGCAGGCGGCGGCCGAGCAGTCGCTGACCAGAGGCATCGAGAACATGAAGTCCAAGTCGACGGAAACCAGCGATGCCGTCGGCGGCGGCGCGCTCGTGGCGGTCGATGTCGCCACCGGCCAGCCGCTGGCCATCGCCAACTATCCGACGTTCGACCTGCAGACGCTCTTTCAGAGTCAGGAGAGCTACGACGCCGTCAAGGACGCCGAGAACGAGCCGCTGTTCAACCGTGCGCTGCTCGGCCAGTATTCTCCCGGCTCGACGTTCAAGCCCTGCACGGCCATCGCCGGCCTGACCGAGGGTGTCATCACCACCGGCACGCGCATCCAGTGCACCGGCACGTTCCGCAAGTATGAGGACACCGGCTACGCCCCCAAGTGCTGGATCGCCTCGTCCGGCGCGACGCACGGCAATGACAATGTCACCGAGGCCATCCGCGACTCGTGCAACATCTTCTTCTACACCGTCGGCGACAGTCTGCCGATCGACACGCTCGCGCGCTATGCCGCGGCCTTCGGTCTCGGCGAGCACACCGGCATCGAGCTGCCGGAGAGCACCGGCCAGATGGCCACGGAGGCCGTGAAGAAAAAGCTCGAGAACACGAACTGGTACGTCGGCGACTCGCTGCAGGCGGCCATCGGCCAGTCGTACAGCCTGTTCACGCCGCTGCAGCTGGCGGAGTACTGCGCCACGATCGCAAACGGCGGCACGCGCCACAGCGCGTCCATCCTGAAGTCCGTGCGCAGCTACGACGGCAGCGAGCTCATTTACGAAAATCAGGCCGAGGTGCTCAGCGCCGTCGAGACCAGCGACTATAACTGGGCCGCCGTGCAAAAGGGCATGTACCTCGTCGCCAATGACCGCGCCGGCAGCGCGTATGAGACCTTCGGCGACTACGGCGTGAAGGTCGCCGCCAAGACCGGCACCGCCCAGCTCGGCGACAACCAGGTCAACAACGCCATTTTCATCTGCTATGCACCGTATGACAATCCCAAGGTCGCCGTGGCGGTCGTCGTGGAGCACGGCAGCGCCGGCGCTTCCATCGCGTCCATTGCGCGCGATTTTCTCGACGCATATTTTACCGTCAAGACCGTCGATACCGCCCCCGAGAGCGAGCTCTCGCTGCTGCAGTGACGGCCCCTGACCAGACAGAGAGGAGTTATCCATATGAACATTGCACTCATCGCTGACGACGGCAAGAAAGAACTCATGGTCCAGTTCTGCATCGCATACTGCGGCATTCTGGCCAAGCACGACCTGAGCTCGACGTTTACGACTGGGCGGCTCATCTCCGAAGCCACCGGCCTGAAGGTCCGCACCTACCTGCACTCGGCGCAGGGCTGCCAGCAGCTCGATGCGCGCATCAGCTATAACGAGATCGACCTCGTGCTGTTTTTCTGCGACGCCGAGAGCGGCCATTTTGACGAGGTCAACCGCATGGCGCGCCTGTGCGACCAGCGGCAGATCCCGTTTGCCAGCAACGTGGCCACGGCCGAGGTGCTCATTCTGGGCCTGAGCCGCGGCGACCTCGACTGGCGCGACATCGTCAACCCGAAAAAGAAATTGTAAGCCCGAAAGGAATCATCATCACCATGGACAAGATCAAACCCCGCACCCTGTCCGGCTTCATGGAGCTGCCGCCGGACAAGCAGGTGCAGATGGACAAAATGCGCGCCGTTCTGGCCGAGACCTACGCCCGCTACGGCTTCACCCCGCTCGACACGCCCGCCATCGAGGCGGCCGAGGTGCTGCTGGCCAAGGGCGGCGGCGAGACGGAAAAGCAGATCTACCGTTTCACGAAGGGCGACAGCGACCTCGCCCTGCGTTTTGACCTCACGGTGCCGCTGGCGAAGTACGTCGCGGCCAATTACGGCCAGCTCACGTTCCCGTTCCGCCGCTATCAGATCGGCAAGGTCTGGCGCGGCGAGCGCGCGCAGCGCGGCCGCTTCCGCGAGTTTTATCAGGCGGATATCGACATCATCGGCGACGGTGCGCTCGATATTTTGAACGAGGCCGAGATCCCGGCCATCATCTACGACACATTCACGCGCCTGGGCCTGCACCGCTTTCGCATCCGCGTGAACAACCGCAAGGTGCTCAACGGCTTTTTCGCCATCCTCGGCCTGAGCGAGCAGGCGGGCGATGTGCTGCGCACCATCGACAAGCTCGACAAGATCGGCGCGGACAAGGTGCGCGAGCTGCTCACCGACACCTGCGGCGTCACGGGCGAAAACGCGGACGAGATCCTGCGCTTCATCGCCTGCCCAGGCACGAGCGCGGACAAGCTCGCCTTTCTCGAGCAGTACCGCGGCCGGAACGAGACATTCGATACCGGCCTCGACGAGCTGCGCACCGTCGTGGGCTACCTGCCCGCGTTCGGCGTCCCGGAGGAGAACTTCGAGCTCGACCTCACGATCGCGCGCGGCCTCGATTACTACACCGGCACGGTGTACGAGACCGTCCTGCTCGACCATCCCGAGGTCGGCAGCATCTGCTCCGGCGGGCGCTACGACGACCTCGCGGGGTACTATACGAACAAGTCCCTGCCCGGCGTCGGCATCTCCATCGGCCTGACGCGCCTGTTTTACATCCTGCAGGAGCAGAACATGATCTCCGACGCCGTGCTCACCGCGCCGGCGGATGTGCTCATCCTGCCGATGACGGACGACCTGTCTGCGGCCGTGGCGCTGGCGTCCGAGCTGCGCGCCGGCGGCCTGCGCGTGCAGATCTACAGCGAGAAGAAGAAGTTCAAGGCCAAGATCGGCTATGCCGACAAGCTCGGCATCCCGTTTGTGATCTTCCTCGGTGAGGATGAGGTCGCGCAGCACGTCTGCGCGCTCAAGAACATGGCCACCGGCGTGCAGGAGGCCGTGACGAGCGCCGACGCGCTCGAGACCATCCGCGCGGAGATCACCCGCCGCAGCGCCGGCGCAATTTTGCGCGAGCCGTGACCCGGTAAACCCACCGCCGCCGCACCGCCGGAGGCGATATTCGATAGAAAGAAAGGGAATCAGGAGTATGTTTCAGTCCCGCACACACACTTGCAACGAGCTGCGGCTCGAAAATGCCGGCGAGCAGGTCCGCATCGTCGGCTGGATGGAAAATGTCCGCGAGGTCGGGCAGAATTTTGCCTTCGTCGTCGTCCGCGATTTTTACGGCACGACCCAGGTCGTCATTGAGACCGAGGACATGATGAAGGTCGTCAAGTCGCTCAACAAGGAGTCCACCATCGCCGTGGAGGGCACCGTGCGCGAGCGCGCGAGCAAAAACCCCAAACTGCCCACCGGCGACATTGAGGTCGTGCCCACGAAGATCGAGGTGCTCGGCCGCTGCCGCTACAACGAGCTGCCGTTCGAGATCAACCGCAGCCGCGACGCCGACGAGGCGCTGCGCCTGAAGTACCGCTATCTCGACC
>ENA-ORMX01002633-ORMX01002633.1-human-gut-metagenome-genome-assembly--contig:-NODE-2633-length-10105-cov-6.291144_pt1 | contig 10105 bp, 11 predicted proteins | sample MGYA00242108_ERZ509007 | MGnify/ENA primary metagenome ERZ509007 (study PRJEB26280, sample SAMEA2338745) | human gut metagenome | biome: human gut; feature: human-associated habitat; material: faeces...
GCCGCCTGCGCGGACGGACCAGGCTCCGCGCCCGTTCGGGTGTCGGGTTGGGTCATGATGGCCTCGGCGGTGCGGCTCAGTCGGCGACGGGCGGCTCGTCAAGATAGAAGCAGCCGTTGAGCGTGGTGCTCTTGACCGCCTGGGCGAGCGTCTCGATCGCGCTCATGCGCGTGAAGCTCTTGCGCCAGACCATGATGACGCGGCGCGAGGGCGACGGGCTCTTGAACGGGATCGTCTTGATGCTGTTGACGTTCGAGCGCAGATAGGGCACGCAGGAGGCGGGCAGCACGGTAATGCCGAGCCCCTGGGCGACCATGTGGCAGATCGTCTGCAGCGAGGAGCCCTCGACCGTGCGCTGGACGTCGGCGATGCCGATGTTGGCGCGCACGAGGTCCGGGCAGATGCCGATGATCTGGTCGCGGAAGCAGTGGCCGGCGCCGAGCAGAAGCATCGTCTGGTCGCGCAGTTCCTGCGGACCGATGTAGTTGCGGTTGACCCACGGATGGTGGGACGGAACGGCGACGACGAAGCTTTCCTGATAGAGGGCCTGGGTCATGAAGCCCGTGTCGGAGATCGTGTCGGCCATGATGGCGACGTCGATGGCGCCCGTGCGCAGCTGGGAGATGAGCTCGGTGGTGTACGTCTCCTCAAGGTAGACGGGCATCTTCGGGGCGAGCGTGGAGAGCTTCACGATGAGCTCGGGCATGAGGTACGGGGCGACCGTGTAGATCATGCCGAGGCGGATCGGGCCGGCGAGCGGATCCTGACCGCGCTTGGCGATCTCGGAGATGAGACGGCTTTCCTCGAGCACCTTCTGGGCCTGCTCGATGATGGCGGCGCCCACGGGCGTGATCGAGATGTCGGGCGTGCGGCGCTCGAAGATCGAGACGCCGAGCTCTTCCTCGAGCTTCTTGATGGCGACGGAAAGGGAGGGCTGACTCACGAAGCAGGATTCGGCGGCGCGGCCGAAGTGCCTTTCACGGGCCACCGCGATGACGTACTTGAGTTCGGTGAGAGTCATGATCAGGGATCCTTGTTTGTGGATTGTATGAATATGGTAGTGCGGTTGCGGGACGTTTCGCAAAGGGCTCATGCGGCTAGGAATTCGCCAGCCGTCTTGAACCAGCGGGCCGCGTGCCTGAGGGCCGCATCCCTGTCCTTTTCGAGCCAGGCATCGGCCGTGCGGCGTGCGGCGGCAAGGAGCGCCTCGTCGCGATCGAGATCCGCAAAGCGTAGGAGCGGCGTGCCCGACTGGCGTTCGCCGAGGAATTCTCCGGGGCCGCGCATCTCGAGGTCGCGCCTCGCGATCTCGAAGCCGTCGGTCGTGTCCCTGATCGCCTTGAGGCGCTCCCATCCCGCGGGCGAGATGGGAGCGCCGAAAAGCAGGATGCAGGCGCTCTGGGTGGCGCCGCGGCCGACGCGGCCGCGCAGCTGGTGGAGCTGGGAGAGGCCGAAGCACTCGGCGTTTTCAATCAGCATGAGCGCGGCGTTCGGCACGTCGACGCCGACCTCGATGACCGTCGTCGAGACGAGCAGCTGCGTTTCGCCTTTGGAGAACGACTCCATAACTTTTTTCTTGTCCACGCTCTTCATCTTGCCGTGCATCAGCCCGACCGTGTAGCCGCGGAAATGCGGCAGATGTATCTGTATTCCGTGGTGGTGACGATCGCGGCGGTCTTCCTGATGAAGTTTGGCGCGGAATGGATGGTGCGGCTCATCTCCGGCTCCACGGAGCCCATCGTGCTGGAAAACGGTGCGCGGTACCTGCTGTGGAACGCACCGTTCTATGCGGTGCTGGGGGTGCTGCTGTGCACCCGCTACGCGCTGCAGAGCCTTGGCCAGAAGGTCCTGCCGCTGTTCTCCAGCGTGATCGAGCTGGTGGGCAAGGTGATCTTTGTGCTGGTGTTCATCCCGAAATTCCAGTACAATGCGGTCATCCTGTGCGAGCCCATCATCTGGTGCTTCATGGCGCTGTATCTGGTGCTGGTGTATCTGCACGAGCCCTTTGTGTTCCCGAAAAAGAAGAAGTAAAAACAGGGCTTTGCAGCGATAAAAGTGACTGCAAAGCCCTGTTGTGTTTTGATGAAAAGTATGCTATCATAAAACTGCCGCTTTGGCGGCAGGGCGCTGTGCCACAAACACAGGCGGCTCTCCTTACCGGCACCTGAGCGCGCCGGGTAAAGAGATTTTTCTTGAAATCTCGCTCCCCCGGACGCTTGAGGGCGGAAAGGGGGGATGCACCATGACGTTTGAACAGGTCGTATTGCTGCTCACGCTTCTCGGCGGAGCGATCTACGTTACGTTTGAAATTACATGGACTGTTTCTCACAGCGATAGACGCAAGAAAAAATGACCGCCTCCAGCTACCAACTTGAACGGTCATTTTTCTTGATCTGATTCAGTAAGGAGCGAGCCGTTTGCGGGCCAGCGCCTTTCTATTTATAGTATAATCATTTCACAAGGGACTGTCAAGGGCGCATCCGTGAGCACTTGACAGCCTTTTTACGTCACAGCGCCGAATAGCCAAAGCTGTTCACCAGCGCATCGATGTGCTGACCGGCCTTGCACATGGGGCAGTCGCGGCTGTCGAAGCTGGCGTAGTCCGGCAGGCTGGAGGGGTCGAAGATCGAGGTGACTTCATAGCCCATGCACTCGTGGGTGGTGGCGAAGATGGCAGAAAGGCCCGCCACCATGCCGCCGTAGTAGTTCACGGCTTCCACAGCGGCCTGTACGGTGTAGCCGGTGGTGAGGGAAGCGGCCAGAATGAGCACATGCTTGCCCTTGACCATGGGGGCCAGATTGTCGCGCAGAATGATCTGGCTGCCGGTGGTGTACTCCGGCGTGATGACATAGATGGTCTGGTGGGCGTTCATGTTGGCAAAGCCGTCCTTGGTCAGCTCGTTGGCAAGGCAGGTGCCGATGACCTGCGTGCCGTCCAGACAGAGCACGGTATCCACGATGGTACTGTGCTGGTAGGCAGAAACCAGCTCCTTTGCCACGGCTCTGGCCTCGGAAAGGCGGGACTTCTGGGTAGTGACGTCGATGTAATAGTTGATATGGCTGTGGCTGGTAGCAAAGTGGCCCTTTGCCACGCGCAGGAACAAGTCGCTTTTCTTGGTGGGAAGCTTTACCATGTTGATCATCGAAACAGCACTCCTTTTTTCAGGTTCTTCGGGTCGCCCCTCAAATGCAAAAAGCACCGCATCCCTGCGATGCTCTTTCACGTTTTCATATCCCTATTGTACCGAAAAACGGCCCTGTGCACAAGGCACAAAACAACTAAAATGTCTTGGCTGCTTTACAGCATAACTTCTAAAAACTGGGATACAAAAAGGCCCGCACCTTGCGGGTGCGGGCCATAACACTGCCGAGAAAAATTACAGGCCAAAGACGCAGCTGATATCCCAGGTTGCGTAGACATCGCTGTAGGTGTCGTTCTCTTTGCCAAGAGCGTTGTGACGGGGGAAGTAGCGGACAGCTACCTTCTTCACACCGGTGAAATCGATATTCTTAACGGTGATAATGGGCTTGTACTCCTTCAGAGGCTCCATACCGGTGCAGCCATACGCATCGGAGATCGAAACCTTATTGCTGCCACAATCAGAGCCATCGGTATAGCTCTTGTAGTTGCCGTCCTTATCGACGATGTCGATCTGGTAGGAATAGCCCTTGCAGGAGACACCCTGAGAAACAGCAACATGCTTAAAAGGCAGAGTCAAAGTATTGGTGCTTTCGTCATACTTGGCACCGACCAGCAGGGTCTGAGAATCCGCTGTGCCGCCAAAGCCCAAAATGCCGCCAGACTTGCCGCCAAAGCTCAACTCGGAACCATTGACAGGATCATATGTAGCGGAAGGGCGGTTGGGATTGGAAGTGCTGCATCCGGTGAACATGCTGGAACCGGCAACGGCAACTGCTGCAACAGCAGAGTACTTCATAAAGTCACGGCGGGAGAATGTATAAGACATAATAATTCCTCCTTTGAATAAAAGATCATAATAAAGCCTTGCGGCGTTACCTATAAAATAGGCGAAAACGGGGCAAAAGTCAATGCTTTTGGCAAAATAAAAGTATGAAAATTTGAGCAGCAACGTACATTCCGGACGAAATTTCGTCTCAGGAAACCGTTCTCTCAGGCGCGGGTCATGTCGGCGGCGGCCATGTTGAAGGTGATGGTCTTATCCGCCACAAAGGTGGGCATGTAGGTGATCTGCAGGTTCTGCCAGCCCTTGGGGACCATCAGCATCAGCTGCAGATAGCCGCTGCCCTGCGGGGGCAGGTTGGTGGACTCGGAGAAGGTCTGGGAGTTGGAATTGTACAGCGAGATGTTGGCACCGCACTCCACACCCTGACCGTCGCAGGAAGCGGCAAAGTCGGTGGAAGCAGCAGCCAGTGCGTGGAAGTTGGCGTCCACGTTCTCCTGCGGGGGCACAGGATAAGCTGCGTTGATCTCGGCCAGATTCTGTGCGCCGATGTTGAAGGTCTGGTTCTTGGTGCGGTTGACCACGGTGACCAGCACAGCGATATATTCATAACCCTCCTGTGCGGGAGCGGTGTCGATGCGGAACAGGCTGGTCAGCATCACGCCAAGGCCGTTCCAGTTGCTGATCTTATCGCCGACCTTGACATCCACGATGGTGTCACCGCCACTCTGCTGGCAGCCGCCCAGCAGGCCTGCTGCACCCAGAGCAACAGCGGATGCGCCGGTGCACTTGAGGAACGTACGGCGGGAAATGGGATTCGACATAAAGAGATCCTCCTTATCGATCGGAAAAAACGTATTCCAGAATATTCTAATTTGTTTATACCCTTTCTGCCCGCAAGATGCAAGGGTTTCGGGGCTGAATTTACAGCTTTTTCACAGGAATATCACCCTTCGGGAGAAAGGCCCTTCACATGCGTCTCGCTGGTTTTGACCAGATTTAACAGGCTGGGGGTATAAAGCGGGAACTCCCGGGTCAGGCTTTCGGTGGTCATGGAAAGGCAGGCCGGGTCCTTGACGCCCTCACCGCCGTTCACATCCTGCCCAGTCAGCAGGGCTTCCACGTTGGCCTCGGACATGCGCATCACGGCGTCGGAGCAGCCGCGCCAGCGGATGGGCTCGATGCTGAACAGGCTGGCGGCGTTGTGGGGCTCTGCCGAGTACAGCAGGCGGAACATCTTTGCCACGGCCATCATCAGGTAGGTGCTCACCTCGGTGGTCAGGGCCTTGCTGTGGCACTGGCCGATCTTGGCATACAGCACATTCAGGCTGTTGGAGATCAGCTTTTTGTTCATGGTGGGCAGCACGCTGCCGTGGTAGATATTATCCTTCATCTTATCCGGGTTCGGGATGTCCTCTGCGGAGAGCATCATGCCGTTGCGCTCTGCACTGCGGCCCAGAAGATAATCGCAGGAGACATTATAATAATCAGCCACACGCACCACAAAATCCAGACCGCATTCGCGGATGCCTTTTTCGTAGTGGGAAAGCAAAGCCTGCGAAACGCCCAGATCCTCGGCGGCCTGCTTCTGGGTGATGCCGCGCTCCTTGCGCAGCAGCTTGATGATACGGTTGAATTCCATGATTTTTGGCTCCTCAAAGTTCGGTGGAATGGAACATCCTTGTTTTTGGTTTACAGCAGGTTGATTATACACAACGGAAAACCTTTTGTAAAGCAAGAAAAGTGACGATATTTTTCGTTGATTTTCGTCATTTTTGTCAAAAGGCTTGCTCTGGACACCATATCTATGTTAAACTAAAGGTATTAACGCATACATTTTGTGGCGTGCGCAAAGCGGCTGCCGCCGCCAAAAGGTGAAAAATCTGGCAGACGGGATGATTTTCTGCCAGATTTTTTCTCCGCAGCGGACACGGCAGCCTGTTTTCGCGCAGGCCGCACAGCGATAAAGAGAGGCACTACCCATGAAAACTTTCAAGCTTCACCTCATCCGCCACGGCATGACTGCCGGCAACCTGCAGGGCCTGTACATCGGCAGCGGCACGGACATCCCTCTGTGCGACGAGGGCCGCGCTCAGCTGGCGGAGCTGAAGGAGCGGTTCGAGTATCCGCAGGTGGATACCGTGTTCTCCTCTCCCCTGCTGCGTGCAGTGGAGACGGCAAACATCCTGTTCCCGGATGCAAAGCACACCTTTACGGTCCACGACCTGCGGGAGGCCGATTTTGGCAAGTTTGAGAACAAGCCTGTCAAGGAGCTGGTGCACGACGAGGACTTTAAAAAGTGGATCACGCCGGGTTCCAACTATCTGCCGGAAGGGGCAGAGCCCACCGACCAGTTCCACGCCCGCTGCGCCGAGAGCCTGATGAAGCTGTTCGAGTATATGATCCGCATGGACGTGACCGAGGCCGCCTGCGTGACCCACGGCGGCGTCATTATGAGCATGCTCAGCCAGCGCGCCGTGCCCACCCGCCACCCGGAGCAGTGGATGGCAGACCCCGGCTGCGGCTACACCGTACAGACCGATGTGCAGCTGTGGATGCGGGACCGTCTGGTGGAAGCCATCGACATCGTGCCCTTTGGCTATGCCGACACCCTGCGCGGTCAGGCCGAAGCCGAGGAAAACGAGGCCTTTGAATAAGAAGCCGCTTTTACAGCTGAAAGCGCGTGTAAGGAAACAGTTACAGTTTTGGCCTATCCCTTGACAGAAACAGCACAATCCTTTATTGTATAAGGAAACGATTGCTTTAGGAGGAAGTTCCATGTCCCAGTCCATTTCCCGCCGGTCATTCCTGAAATGTGCCGGTTCCGGTGCGGTCAGCCTTGCGGCAGCGCTGCTCACCGGTGTATCTGCTGCGGCGCAGCAGCCGCATCTTGCGGGCGAGCCTGCCCTGCTGGACGGCAAGGCGGCCGTGGAGCTGCTGGGCTATGCCCCTGCGCAGGAAATGGGCAATGTGCTGGTGTATCTCTCGGTGGAAAACCTCTCTGCCGCTGCCCTGCCGGTGGGCGCAAGCTATCTGCAGAGCCGCGAGGTGCGCACCCTCAGCGACCTGTACAGCATGGGCACCGGCGTCACCGCCGTATGTGACGGCAAGCCGGTGCGCTGCGGCAGCTTTGCCGCGCCGCTCTATGGCGAGAACGCGGCGGACGCTTCGGTGTTCACCCTGAACCTGACGGCGGGCCGCGGCGCGCTGCTGCACTGTTTCTGCGCTGTGCCGGAGAGCTGGCAGACGCTGGAACTGACCTACCACCCGGACTTTGCGGCAGGCCGCAGCGTGACCTTTACTGTCCACCGCAGTACCGACAAGGCGGTTCTGGGCATGGTGCCTGCTTCCCCTGCCGAAGTGGGCAGCGTAGTGGACCTGTAAAGGCTCCTCTCAGGCGTACTCAAAATAATAAAAGACCATCTGAGAAGCATTCAAAATGCCTCAGATGGTCTTTTTTGTTCTGTCAGTTCAGCGCATTCTGCCCGGCAGAGTCCAGCACGGTCAGCTCCTGCCCGGTCACGCTGGACACCATTGCGATGTAGCTGCGGCCGGCGCAGATGGACAGCGGCCTGCCGTCTGCATCGTAGAAGACAAAAGTGGAATCGGTCCCCTGCGTCCATGTGATGTGCCACAGCCGCCCGCCGTTCAGCCATACACCGCCGCCAAAGGAAAGGTCGTAGTCCAGCGTAAGGCCGTCGTCCCGCAGGCTGGACGCGGAGTAGAGGACCAGAAGATTATCGAACCGGGCCTGCGTGCCGGTGTTGGCGTCCAGCTGGGCGCTGCCGTCGGCGCGGAGCATCCCATAGCTGCTGCTGGTGGCATCATAGGCAAAGCCGGTGGTGCTCTGCGGGGCAAAGTTTATCAGCACCTGTTCGGCGTCCCGGGAACCGGGCTCCGGCAGGCGGGGCTCTTTGGCCTGCGGCAGAAGGGCGGGCAGAGCGGAAATGGCAGAGCTGTCCTCGGCAGTGCTGGCCGAGGAGGAAGCACTGCTGCCGTGGTCGCCCAATGCGCCGGAAAGGTTCAGGCGGCCCAGCACGGAAGTAATCTCCTCGCCGCTGGTGTGCCACAGCGGCGCGCCGCTCCAGACATCATCGCAGGAAAAGGCATTGCGGCCCACTTCCAGCGCATCTACGGCCCGGAGGTTATAGTAGTCCAGATAGTTGCGGGTAAACTGGCCTGCGCCCCGCTGGATGGGCAGCACCTCCTGCCCGCTGAGCAGCCGCCAGTAAAGGTCCTGCCCCAGCGTGACCGGGCCGACGGTGGGCATGGCCGACACCGACGGATAGGCCAGACACAGGCTGGTGGGCCGGCCGTTTACGGTCAGGGCCTCCAGCACCACCGAAGCGCTGCCAATGCCCCACTGGGTGGTGCTGGCGGGCGCATTGTCGATGACGACAGCGGCGACCCGCTCGCCGGGATACTGCAGCTCCTGCCCGGTCAGCGGGTCAGCAGGCGCAGAGCCGGCCGGTGCGGTGCTGCCGTTAAAGGTGCACCCGCACAGCAGCGCAGCACACAGCACCGCTGTGCCAAGGGCCAGATTCCAGATGCGTTTCATGCTGTTTCCTCGTTACTGATAGCTGAAATTGGACCACTCGTCATCGTCCACGATGGCAAGATAGGTCTTGCCGCGGTTGAAGAGCATCTCAGCGCCGGTCTTATCGTAGACCCGCAGCGGGTGCTCCGGCGAAGCCTTCTCCCAGCGGCCATGCTGCACGCCGCCGCGGCTGAAGCAGTAAGCGTCGCCGCCGGAGATGTAGCTCACCTGCTGCACATCGCCGGAATCACCGGGATAGCGCTCGATGGGCGCAAAGCAGACCAGCAGATTGTCAAAGCTCAGCTGCTTTGCATTCAGCTCGTCCACGGTGTTTTCAAATTTGCCGGAGATGCGGCTGTACATCTGCATTTTATAGGTGCGGGACTGCGGATCATAGCGGAAGCTGGTCTTGTAGTGGTCCGAGTGGGTGATGCTGACCACCTTGCCGGAGGAAGCGCCCGCCATGGCATTCTCCTCGCCGGTGCGGTAGTCCGCAAAGCGGAAGAAGGTGGCGTCGTAATCGTACTTCAGCCCGATGCCGGCGTTGGAAGCGGCCTGCCGGATCTCCTTGCCGGAGGTGAACTCAGTGTGTTCATAGGCCACATCCCGGCCGCGGCTGTCGCGGTGCGCCACATGCGGATGGGTGGGAGTATTAAAGTAGCTCTTGCCGCCGATGTTCAGGCCGGAGTAGTTGTATACACTGATAAACTTGGTGCAGGCGGCACTTTCGCCATCGTGATAGTACAGGGCCTGATAGGGCATCAGCAGCTGCAGAAACTGGTCGCGGCCAGAGCGCAGCGGGCCAATCTCTGGGATGGAATCGGCATCGTGGAACACCGCACAGAAGCGGGTGATGCCGCCCTCCACCTTGCATTCAATGAGCAGGTCGGCAGAAGAAAGGCCGCGCTGCGGGCGGGCGTTCTGCCGGGTGGTGTTGGAAATGTTGTTGACCATCACGCCCACGATGCGCCCATTGCTGCGCTTGGCTTCGCCAGTCAGCGGGTCGGCATCGTACGCCGGCAGTGCGGCAAGGCTGGCAGCGGGCTGCTCGCCTGTCGGCAGCGGGGAGGCAGCCATGGCCTCCGAGGATGCAGCAGAAGAGGCGGCACCGGAAGAGCTGACACCGAAAGTCTGCTGGAGCCAGGCAGAGAAATTACTGCCCAGAATGGCGCTGCCAGAAGCGCTGCAGCCGGAAAGCGCCAGCGCTGCAGCGGCAGTACCGGTAAGACGGAGAACGGCACGACGAGTGAGCTTCATACGAAAAACCTCCTGCTCAAAACAGTATCGGTGTGGCCCGGCAGGACGCCGGTGCCGGAAAAGGCGGACGGGTGCAGCACTGCCGGGCAGAAAACACGGCGTGGAGCAGACGGATTTGATTTGATTGTAACGGTTCTGCCCGCGTTTGTAAAGAGGAAGTTATCGGGAGGAAGCCCCCGCCCTCTGCCGACACCGGAGCATCTTCGACCTGCCGCACGGATGGAAAGCGGAAGCCCACACCGATGCAGGAGCTTTTTGCGCCTTTTTGTCCGGGAACCCTTGCATTTTTGCGCAAGTTGTGGTAATATTATTCGGCAGTATGTTCACTGCAGAAATATGCGCTCGTAGCTCAGCCGGTAGAGCATCTGACTTTTAATCAGAGGGCCAG
>ENA-ORMX01002638-ORMX01002638.1-human-gut-metagenome-genome-assembly--contig:-NODE-2638-length-10083-cov-1.926606_pt1 | contig 10083 bp, 9 predicted proteins | sample MGYA00242108_ERZ509007 | MGnify/ENA primary metagenome ERZ509007 (study PRJEB26280, sample SAMEA2338745) | human gut metagenome | biome: human gut; feature: human-associated habitat; material: faeces...
TATATAGAGCGGTTATCTCACCTTTTATACCGAGACAAACCGTAGAAAGATTACTTTTTTTACACGTAGAATAAGTAGTTACGTCCAAACCCCGAAGTTGCTCCTCGTAGTGTTTAACCGTTTTAGACGAACAAGCAATAAACAGAGTTCCGAAAATTTCTCTTTTTGCTCTTTCTATGTACTCTTCGGTCGTTTTTTCGTCGATTTCAGTATAAGTTTCCGTTTTTGCGCTTATGCTGTCGAGTTGCGAAGAGAAAAGCAAAAAATCGGTATAATCGTCGAAACGAGCCTCGGTTTTATAACTTTTAACGTACCCTTTGGCGTATTTTTTGCCGTTGAATACGGATGCGGAAGGTTCGTATATCAGGGCTTTTACGACGTCGGAATTAAGAATCTTCATATCGTCTACGCCGTTAAAATATATAAAATCGAAATTATTCGTTTTAAGGGATAAATGCGGCGATCCGTATTTAAGCGGAGTTGCGTATGCGTTGCCTACGTATTCGGCGAAAAGCGGGCGCGGATTTTCAACGCCGCACGGTTCGAGTTTTTCCAACTCTTCTACGTAGCCTATCGTTATAGGCTCTTTAACGATCTCGTCAACGTAGACGACGGAAGTAAAATCGGATATATCGCATGTCTTTGAAACGTATTCGTCCAAAGCGTTTTCAAAGTCAGTTAAATTTTCGTATCTTACGGTAACGCCAGCCGCTTGCGCGTGTCCGCCGAAATTTTCGGAATATTTCGTCGCGTATTTTAAGGCTTCGAATATATTGATAGAGTTATTCGATCTTGCGCTGCCGTGCCATACCCCATCGCTTTCGGTAAATAAAATCGTCGGTTTACCCGTTTCTTCCGCTATTCTTGCGGCGACTATACCCACGAGCCCCGTATTCCATTTTTTATCGTACAAGACGTTTACTTTCATGCGCGGAGATTTATTCGAAAGTTTGTTTTTCGCGCTTTTATATAATTCTTCGCAATCGTTCTGTCTTTTTGCGTTGAATTGGTTTAATTGTTCCGTAAATACTCCGACTTCATACTCGTCTTCGGATAAAAATGCGGAAAGCGCGACGTTTGCATTGCCCATTCGTCCGGCGGCGTTGACCCTGGGAGCAACCGAATATGAAAGCGACGTGGCGGTGATTTCCTTTACGTTTGCGTTTTTAAGAAGCGACTTTATCGCGGCTATGCATTTACCCTGCCTTATTCGTTTTAAGCCTTCCGTAACCAAAATACGGTTTTCGCCGATAAGCGGCATACTGTCAGCCATAGTTGCCAACGCAACCATATCGAGAAACTCGTCGGCTTTATCACCTATCAACGCTCTTGAAAGATTATAGGCAACTCCCGCGCCGCATAAACCGTTAAATTTATAATCGTCGTCTAATTTACAACTGATAATCGTACAATCGGGCAACGTATCGGGGATTTCGTGGTGATCGGTAACGATAACGTCTACTCCGAGATCCTGCAGATATTCGACTTCGTTTACCGCGCTTATGCCGCAGTCGACGGTAATCAACAAATCGGGGCAAAACTCTTCCAGCGCCCGTTCGATAACCGCTTCAGATAACCCGTAACCGTCGCTGCGCTCGGGAATAACGGCGTATGCGGTTTTGCCCATAAGACGCAGACACTTAGTTAAAATCGTTGTAGCCGATATTCCGTCTACGTCGTAGTCGCCGTAAACGACGATAACTTCTTCGGGCGAAACGGCGTTTATTCTGTCAACGGCTTCTTTCATACCCGACATTAAAAACGGATCGCCGAGATCCGATAGCGACGGATATAAAAACTTTTTCGCCTGCTCTACGGAGTTTATATTGCGTTCGGTTAAAATTTTTGCAAAACGCGCAGAAACTCCGAACGTTTCCGAAATATCTTTTATTAAATTTTCGTCGCGCGACTGAAATTGTTTTTCGTATATCATAACGTTTATAAGCAAAAAGCGGACGGAAAAATTTCCGCCCGCCCGATTAAATTCAATTAAGCGTTTTCGGCCACGACCGGTTTATCGGTGTTTTTAGCCTTTTTCTTCTTTTGAACGGGCTTTTTGTCAGCCTGTTTGAATAATTTTCTTAAATACACCCACGTCGGAGCGGCAAGAAGTATCGAAGAATACGCACCTGCAACGAGACCGAAAATTATCGGGTAAGCAAACTCTTTGATTGCCTGCGTGCCGAATACCGCGAGAAGAACGATCATTACGAGAGTTGTAATCGTCGTTAAAATAGTTCTCTTTAACGTTGCGCCTATTGCCTCGTTCGCAATATCTACGTCCGTAACTTCTTTGTAAGACGGCTTTTTCATAAGTTCTCTTATCTTATCGAATACGACTATCGTCGAGTTAATCGAATAACCGATTATCGTAACGATTGCGGCAATAAAGGTCTGGTTTACAGAGATTTGGAATATCGACGTCAACGCAAACATTATCAGAACGTTATGGATGAGCGCAAGTATTGCCGCAAGACCGGACAACAGCGTAAACCGTATCGCTATATATACGAGAATTACCGCTATGGCAACCGCAACCGCTATAATCGCGGATTTAAGCACCCATTTCGCCGATTCGTTACCGACGAAAGAAGAGGATACCGTAACGCCCGCATTATACTTTTCCTGCAAATAGGTCGTAAGTTCGGAATTTATCTCCTGCGATTCTCTTTGCGCAACGTAACCCGTAATTTCTTTCTCACCGGACTTAAATTTCGCTTTCGTGGTGAGCATATTAACTTTCTTACCGTTTTCGGTCATCGTCGTTCCGAGAACGACTACGTAGTTGTTGCCGTTAACGGTAACGTTTTTGATTTCAAACTTTTTGTTATCGGGATTTTTACTTTCGCCCGTTTCGCTGACGCCGCGGTCGCCTTCGAGCCACTTTCTGAGAGTGTTTTCGAATTCTTTCTTATCGGTAACGTCGTCCGCCTCGACCGATACTTTAATACCGCCCGTAAACTCGATACCTAAGTTCATACCCTTGACGCAAGTCATTACCACGCCTGCGATAATAATCAAAAGGCTTATCGAAAGAGTAATAATAAATTTCTGAACGTATTTAGCGTTTTTCAATTTCGTGAAGATATTCATGCAGCCTCAACCTCCCTTTTAAGCGAAAGGAATCTGTCGCGTCTGTCTTCCTTTACAAGACCCGCGACGACCGAGGTGAATGCCCTCGTTACGAAAATAGCGGTAATCATAGATACGACCGTTCCGAGGAACAACGTTATCGCAAAGCCTTTAAGCGAACCCGACGTAAGTATCCAGAGTACGCCTGCCGCCAAAAGCGTGGTAACGTTGGAGTCGATAACCGTAACTACGGCGTGCTTATAACCGACCGAAATAGCCGCCTTTCTCGTCTTACCCGACGCATATTCTTCTTTGACTCTGTCGAATATAACGACGTTTGCGTCGACAGCCATACCGATAGAAAGAATAATACCCGCGATACCGGGGAACGTCAACTGTACGAACGGGAATACCGCAAGTACTCCGACGTACAAAAGAACGTATACGAGAAGCGCGATTGCAGCCGCAATACCCATACCGCCGTAGAAAGCGATAAGGAGTAGGAATATAACTATAAGACCGATACCCGCAGCAAGCATAGCGTTATTGAGCGCATTCTGACCGAGAGTCGCGGACATTGCGCCCGATTCAACCATTTTAAGGTCTACTTCCAAAGAACCGCTCGTAATAACCGAAGCAAGCGATTTTGCTTCTTCTGCCGAGCCGCCGTTTAATTGAATCTGCGCTGTTTTACTATCGATTTCTTTTTCGCAAGTAGGAGCGGAAACCTGTTCGTCGCCGAGATAGATATACAACTTCTTGTCCGAACTGCTACTTGAAGAAACGTGTCCGGTAGCGGTTTTGAATTTCTTCTGACCTTCGGCGGTAAATTCGAGAGTTACCGCGGGGTTGCCGTTTTCGTCGTAAATCACCTTCATCTGGATGTAGACGATCGGCATGGCGTTGAACAGGTTCGAATATTTCGCCAGACTTTCCGATTCCCGCTGCCGGGCCGATTCCACGCGATACATCATGCGAATGCGCCACTCGGGATTTTTAACTTCGGGAATTTCTACTCTTATAGAAGTCGAATTTTGTTTTTCGACCGACGCTTCGGTAAAACCGTTATCGCTCAATCTTTTGCGGATAGTATCCATTATACTGCTCATTTCGCTGTCCGAAATGTCAGCCTTACCGTTAGGTTCCAATACGGCGTAATACCCGCCGGCGAGGTCTATGCCTTTGCTTATCGAGCCGAAAACAGACTTATAGTCTTTAACGCTGTTCGGAACAGGTCCCGAAACGAAACACGCAAAGCCGAAGAACCCGACGACTAACGCCGTAACGATAAGTATAATTATCGATTTGACCTTACTCATTCTTGCCTCCTGCATGGTTAGCATTTAGTCTTGTCCCGCGTAATGGGTACAATACGCCCCTACGCAGTTTTACACTCAATTATTATATAACTAAACGCGAGTATAAGTCAAATGAATATCGATTAAAATTTAATAAAATTTACCTGATTTTCATTTTATAAAGCGCAATTACGCCTTGCGCGGAATATTCACGCTGATTACGCCCGAAATAACGCCCATGACTATGCCGCAAAGCGCGTCTATCAGAAGAACCGCGAAAGAGCCGAAAGTTCCGCCGATTACTCCGAAAAGAACGTACGATATTATCGTTACCGCAAGCCCTATAATTCCGCCCTTCAAAAAGCCTCTTTCACCTCTTATCGCAACGGCGCAGCCGCCGAAAATCGCCATAAGTTTAATGAACTGATTTATCGGTTTTATTACTTTGTCGCTTAAAGAAGCAAGTTCCACGATAAACGCGAACAAGAGAACGCCCGCAAGAATGAAAGCGACTCCGAATATCACGCCTTTTACCAACTGCATTAAAAAACTTTTTTGCATGAAAAAACCTCCGCACGATAACTTATGCGAAGGTTTTATTTTTTATTCGGTTTTATTATTCCGCGTCGTTGCCGTCAACGTTTTCCGCAGTGCTCTCTTCTTCCGTTTTCTCTTCGACGGGCGTATCTTCCGACGGAGTTTCAACGTTTTCGCCTGCGTTTTCGGGGAAAACTTCGTCGTCGGACAAAGCCTCTACCTGTTCGCCTTCGGCAGGTTCTTCCTTGCCTTCGTCGGGATCTACCGAGTTGTAAATCGCAAGTTTATCGAAAGTCAGAAGCGAAGGATGTTCGTCGTTGCCCGTTTGCAAAACGAAAGTGTTGTTCTCTTCGTCGACTTCTACGACCGTACCGACTATACCGCCGATGGTGGTAACCTTAAATCCGGGTTTGATCGCGTTACGCTTAGCGGTTTCGGCTTCGGCTTTCGCCCTTCTCTTCTTGTTGGTGAAGTAACTGAAAACGATCCACGCGACGAGAATTACGCCGAGAATAACGTACATAACCCAACTCGGCATACCCAAACAACCGTTCTGAGCCGTCGTATTTGTATTCGTATTCGTATCACTGCCGCTTCCCGTGGCGTCGGCAAGTAAATTAAATAAAAACATTAGTCCTCTCCTTGATGTTAAGTGAATAAATAATATACGATTTTTCGCATAATTGCAAGTTAATTATCGCCGTTTTCCGAAAATTTTGTCAAAATAACACTATTCGCCGTATTTTTGGTAAAATTCCTTGCGAAAATCTTTGAAATAGCCGCCTAATATCGACTTTCTTATGCCTTTCATCAAATTATGCAGGAAGGTAATATTATGCAAACTCAAAAGCATTCCGCCCATCATCTCGTTGACGTTTATCATATGGCGAAGGTACGCTTTCGTATAGTTTTTGCAGCAATAACAATCACATTCGGGGTCGAGCGGAGTAAAATCTTCTTTATATTTTCCGTTTCTTACAACCACTTTACCGCGCGAAGTCATCGCAGTACCGTTTCTCGCTATGCGGGTTGCCAGAACGCAATCGAACATATCAATCCCGCGCATTACGCCCTCAAAAAGACAGTCGGGGCTTCCTACGCCCATGAGATAACGCGGAACGTTCGTCGGATAATTCGGCAACATAGAATCCATAACGTCGTACATAAGTTCTTTCGGCTCGCCGACGGAAAGCCCGCCTATCCCGATACCGTATTTCGCGTAAGGAATCGTTTCTTTAAGCGAAGTTGCCCTCAAATCTTTGAACACGTTACCCTGCACTATCGGAAACAACGCCTGATTCTCGTTTTTATGATGATTGTAGCATCTGTCTAGCCAATCGAGCGTCCTGTGCATAGCCTTTTTGCTTTTTTCATAACTTGCGCCGTACTCGCTGCATTGATCGAACGCCATTATGATATCCGCGCCGAGATTGTTTTCGATATCGATAGCCTTTTCGGGGGTAACGAAATGTTTGCTTCCGTCTACGTTACTCGAAAAAGTAACGCCTTCGTCTTTGATATCGTTGAGTTTTGCAAGCGAAAAGACCTGAAATCCGCCGCTATCGGTAAGAATCGGTTTATCCCAGTTCATAAATTTATGTAGTCCGCCCGCATTTTTAACGATCTCGTCGCCGGGGCGCATAAACAAATGATAAGTATTCGCCAATATGATTTGCGACCCCGCTTCTTTCAAATCGCGCGGATACACGCCTTTGACGGTAGCCTGCGTACCGACGGGCATATACACGGGGGTTTCTATGTCGCCGTGCGGAGTATGAAGTACCCCTGCTCTCGCCCCCGTTTCGCTATCTTGTTTTATCGTTTCGAAATAAAATTTTTCCATATTCGTCCGTATTTCTTTTATCCGAATCGACGCGTTTTACAGAAACAAACAAGCGTCGCCGAAAGAAAAGACCCTATATTTCTCTTTAACGGCAAGGTTATACAATTCGAGTATTTTATCTTTCCCTACGAACGCGCCGACGAGCATAACGAGCGTACTTTCGGGCAGATGAAAGTTTGTTATCATCGCGTCTACGCACTTGAACGTATAAGGCGGATATATAAAAATATCCGTATCCATAGACCCCGCTTTTACTTTACCGTCTGCGGAAGCGAAACTTTCAAGCGTTCTGACGCTCGTCGTTCCTACCGCTATCACCCTGCGACCTTCCGCTTTCGCCTCGTTTATTTTCTTTGCGTTTTCTTCGGATATCTCGCAGTATTCCACGTGCATTTTGTGTTCTTCGGCGTTTTCGACCTTTACCGGACGAAACGTGCCCAAACCGACGTGAAGATTAACCTCGGCAAATTCGACTCCTTTCCGTTTTAACTCGTCGATAAGTCTTAAAGTAAAATGCAGCCCTGCCGTGGGCGCGGCTGCCGAGCCTTCCTGTTTACAATATACCGTCTGATATCTGTCTTTGTCTTTAAGTTTCTCGTGAATATACGGTGGAAGCGGCATTTCCCCGACCCGCGACAATATATCTTCAAAAACACCGTCGAAGCGAAAAGAAATTATCCTGCCGCCGTCTTCGGTTTTGGATACGATTTCCACCGATAATTCCTCGTTTATAACGAGAATCGTTCCTTCGCGGCACTTCTTACCGGGTTTAACAAGACATTCCCAGTCGGTTAAGTTTATTCTTTTAAGTAGTAATATTTCTACTTTCCCGCCGTGTTCCGTGTAAGCGAATAATCTTGCGGGATATACTTTCGTCGTATTTACGACGAGCAAATCGCCTTTTTTAAGATAATCGCCTAAACCTCTGAATACTTTATGTTCGACTTTATCCGTCGCCCTGTCGTAAACCAACAATCTTGACGAATCCCTCGGTTCGGCGGGCGTCTGCGCGATAAGTTCCTCGGGTAAGTCGTAGTAAAAATCACTTGTTTTCACCGTATTTCTCCCCGTCGAAAATCGACGACTGCCCCGCGTTTCGGTCGGGCGTTTTTCTGCCGAGATGCGCGTACGCAAGATCGGTAGCCATTCTTCCGCGCGGACTTCTTGCTATAAAGCCGAGTTGCAGAAGATACGGTTCGTAAACGTCTTCTATAGTATTCGAGTCTTCGTTTATGGTTGCGGATAAAGTATCTAACCCGACGGGACCTCCGCCGAATTTATCGATCATCGAAGTCAACAATCTTATGTCGATGTTATCGAGACCGAGTTCGTCGATTTCAAGCATATCGAGAGCGTGTTTTGCGTCTGCAACCGAAATTTCGTCGTGTTCCATAACGGACGAAAAATCTCTTACGCGTTTTAACAACCTGTTTGCGATACGCGGCGTTCCCCTGCTTCTTCTTGCGATTTCTTCCGCCGCGCCCCTTTCGATATCCGTGCCGAGCGTTCTTGCGCTCCGCGTAACTATTTCAGCAAGTTCGGCGGTCGTATAAGTTTCAAGTCGACAAATCACGCCGAACCTGTCGCGAAGCGGCGAACTCAACATACCGGCGCGCGTAGTCGCCCCGACCAAAGTAAACTTTTTGAGCGGAATTTGTACCGAACGCGCAGACGGACCTTTACCGAGAATTATATCGAGGGAATAATCTTCCATAGCGGGATATAAAATCTCTTCTACGTTATGGTTAAGCCTGTGTATTTCGTCGATAAACAACACGTCGCCTTCGTTTAAGTTGGTAAGGATTGCCGCAAGGTCGCCCGATTTTTCAATCGACGGACCAGAAGTAACTTTAATCTGTACGCCCATTTCGCCTGCGATAATGTGCGCCAGCGTCGTTTTACCAAGCCCCGGAGGTCCGTAAAGCAAGACGTGATCGAGAGGCTCTCCGCGAAGTTTAGCCGCCCGCATAAAGACGGATAAATTCGTTTTCGCCTTTTCCTGACCGATATAGCCTTCCATAGACTTCGGTCGCAATAAATTTTCGACTTCGTCGTATTCGGTTTTCGTGCTGACGATCAAACTTTCGTCGCTGTCAAACATAATTTCGTCCTCGTATAATTACATAGAGCGTAACGCCGCGGAAATAACTTCCTGCGCGGTTTTCGCTCCCGCTTCCCTTGCTTTTTGCACCGCCTTACGCGAGTCGGCAGAAGAAAACCCCAATCCGATAAGCGCGATAACCGCGTCTTCGTCTTCGGAAGACAACACGGTATTAGTCGCTCCGACGGGCGACGACGTTATCACACCGTCTTCATCCGCGCCGATTTTTTCACGTAATTCAAGCACGATCCTTTCGGCAGTCTTTTTGCCAAGACCTTTTATTCTCGAAAGAGTTTTAACGTCCGAAGTAGCGATAGCGGTCGCAAGATCGGTTAAACTCATCCCGGAAAGAACGCTTATTCCCAGTTTCGGACCAACCCCGGAAACGGATATAAGTTTTATAAACATAGCCTTTTCGGCTTTGTTGTCGAAGCCGTAAAGACTTACGCCGTCGTCGCGTAGTTGAAAATAAGTATAAACCGCGCCTTCTTTATTTGCCGAAAGTTTGGCTGCAGCCGTTGCCGAACATAATATCTCGTAACCGATACCGTTGTTTTCGAGCACGACGCCGCCGTCGAATTCATCTATTACTTTACCTTTTACGTATGCTATCATAATTTTTACCTTATTCCGAACGAAGAACTGAATCTGCTCGTCTGACAATGCGTAAGCGCGACGGCAAGCGCGTCTGCGGCGTCGTCCGGCTTTGGAATATTATCGAGTCGCAAAAGCGTTTTTACCATTATCTGCATTTGCTTTTTATCCGCCCTGCCGTAACCGGTCAACGCCTGTTTAATTTGCAACGGCGTATATTCGTACAGTCTTCCGCATTTTTTTACGCAAGTAAGAAGAATTACACCCCTTGCCTGCGCGACGTTAATGCCCGTAGTGATGTTGTTATTGAAGAACAACTCTTCGAGCGCGATTTCGTCGGGATGATATTTATCGATCAATTCGTTTACGCCTTCTTCGAGCATTGCAAGCCTTACGGGCAGACTTTCCTCTTTCGGAGTTAAAACCACTCCGTAATCAACCGTTTCAAACCTGCCGCGATCGCTTTTTAATACTCCCCAACCCAAAGTCGCAAGACCGGGGTCGATACCTAATACTACCATAAATAACACCCGCCGATATATGCGACTATTCTAATATATTTTCGCTTTTTAGTCAAGTAAAAATAAAGCGAGAACGCCGTATTCGATACGAATCGAACATATTAACGTTCCCGCGAG
>ENA-ORMX01002653-ORMX01002653.1-human-gut-metagenome-genome-assembly--contig:-NODE-2653-length-10029-cov-3.482454_pt1 | contig 10029 bp, 12 predicted proteins | sample MGYA00242108_ERZ509007 | MGnify/ENA primary metagenome ERZ509007 (study PRJEB26280, sample SAMEA2338745) | human gut metagenome | biome: human gut; feature: human-associated habitat; material: faeces...
TTCACCAATTGTTTGATTCTCTGCAAAGATATTTTATTATCTGTCTTGTCCTTGTTATTGTTTTTTTGTTAATTTGAAAGTATTATATCACTTTTTTTTAACTTTGCAATAGTTTTTTATAATTTTATTCTCTTTCTTTCTCTTTAGCATCTAATGATACTGTTGGTTCTACAACACTAGAATTTAATTCTAAGCTATCTATTTGAAATGACTTTTTTCTATTTTTAATACTTGCTTCATTTTCTTCAAGTCTTTCTTCTAATTTGGTTATATAATTTTCTGATTTTTTAAAGGTTTCTATCTCTTTGCTTGAAAAATATCCATTTTGTCCTAATGCAACTAAATAATCATTCCATTCTTTGTTTTTTTCTATTTCATCAAATCCAAATAGTTGTCTTAATGTAGTTTTTATATTCTTTAATACACTATTCATAATTTTTATTCTAATTTCTTAGAATCTCCTCTCTTTATAAAATTACTATACCTTATTATACCACCGTTTCCAAAGAAAATCAAGCATTTTAATTGTATTTTAGTCCAAGATTAAGAAATTTATAAAAAAATTGTCACATTTTATTATATAAATTAGGAGTAGAGCACCTACTAGGTGCCCTACTCCTATCTAAGTTCTTTTTACTTAATGTCTCTTTACACTATACACTGCCCTTCTTCTTTTACTATGAAGATTTCTTAAACCACACTTTTTCTCGTGTAAGTTTTCTTTTTTAGGAGTCTTAACTTTGTACAGTTTTGCTCCCATCATTTTAAGAATTCCCCAATGTCCAATTGTAATTGTATGTTCGCTAAGGACTTCCACCCTCTTTCCAATTTTTTCTGCGACAATCTTGTCTTTTAGCATGTACTGAGATTCAATTTGACCATGATTAATCATAATCGTATTGACAATTCCCAGATTTCTCAAAAGAGTAATTAATTCATCACTCTTAGCATGAGAAGAAAATTCTGTAGTTGTATATGTTTCAACCCAGATTTCATAAACATCTTTTCCAATTTTGATTGTTCCATCATCAGAATGTTGAATTTTATAACCAAGACTAGATGGTGAAACATATCCAGGAAAATAAAAGACAAAGTCATCTCTTGCAATTAACTGTGGTACATAAATTCTCGCTGTACCATGGTCTGCCATTCCAGATGTAGTCAAAATAATTTTCTGCTCATGTCCCATTGCAACCTCAGGCCGATTATATTTGTCAACAAATGTAACATTTTTCGGCATAAAGTCAATGTCTGTATACTCCTGCATAGACTTCGTGAAGAATTGTGCAAGAGCACCATCAACATAAATCGGAATATAACGAGGAATACTTCCACAATCTTGCATCTTTTTAATTTCATACAAGAATGTTTGTGCTCTTTCCTGTGCAAATGTCATTTGAAGAATACTTTTTCCTCTTGCAATAATTTGAGGAATATCTTCTTCATAATGATATTCAACTTCAGAACTTTCCATATAGCCATAAGTAGACTCTATGACTACATCTTTAGGAAGTGCTTTTACCCACTCAGGCACATCTTTAATTTCACGCCATAGAGATTTCGCTTTATAATCACCTGTAAACAAGAGATTCAACGTTTCCTCTCCATAATAACTGATTTGTACCAAAATCATTGCAGCACCAGGCAGATGTCCATTATCTAAGAAAGTTGCTTTGATTCTTTCATCAAGGTAGATGGTTTCCTCATATTCACAACCTTCTGTTCTTGCCATCACTTCATCAATGTCTGATTCACTATACATGATTTTCAGCTTTTTGTTCCGAGCGTTACTCATCATGATCTTGTAATCGTCCATAAGAGAATAACGCATTACCTGCTTAGTAAAGTTCGTACAATATATCTTTCCTTTAAAACCCTCCTTTACCAATACAGGTAAACGTCCATTATGGTCTGCATGATTATGAGTAATCAATGCAAAACTAATCTTCGAACTGCAGAATGGTAACTGTTGATTGTTCAATTGTGTATATTCCGCTTCTTGGAACATACCGCAATCAACTATAAAATGTGTAACTTTGCCATCAGGATAATGCACTTTTACAAAAAGACAAGAGCCTGTGACTTCAGGATGAAGTGCAGTTATAGTGTAGTAAAACCCGCCCTTTGCAAAAGAACTCATAAAATGTTTCACTCCTTCAATTAATTAATTAGGAATTTGTTAAGGGGTTTTGCTGCTAATATTATACATTATCTTTAAGCATAAATCAACCATTTTTCGACATTTTCGCAAATTATGTTTACTATAATATTCCACTTGTTGGAATATATGTTTTATTTGGTGGTAATACAAATATATTTTCAGGCATATCAACTTTTTTTATTTCTGTCACTTTTATTATAGGAATTTCAGAATTATGATATTTTCCTTTTGTAATTTCTCCAACAATTTCAATCCACTCATCATTTTCGAATTTTTTTATTTCTTTGTTTTCACATAAAAATCCAACAACTACTGATTGATTGTTTTCAGTATTTATTAACATGTCTCTTCCTAATACAAATTGATTTTCATTAAAGTCTAATATTCTATAAACATATCCTGAAAACTTTATTTTTAAACCAATATATGAATCTAAATCATCATGTACTGCTTGTAATATATTTGTATATTCATCTGCATTAATTTCTTTTATTTCATTCTGTTCTATTCTATCTTTTACAAAGAATTTTCCACTTGAAAAAAATATTTTATATATACTAAATAAAAATACCATAAGCATAAAAAATGACAATAATATAATAATAATCTTTAGTGCTTTTCCTCCATTTATTTTTATATTATATATATGCATAAAAGCCCTCCACTTAAATTTATTTATTTAAGTTTATGAGCTTATTATAAAAAAAGAACATTTTTAGAAAAATCTATTATAAAATCCTTCATCAATTTCTTTTGCAAATATACTTTTTAATATTATTAGAACAATTGGTCCTACTAACATTCCCATTACACCTATTAATTTAAATCCTGTATACATTGCTATTAAAGTAAATATTGGATGTATTCCAATTTTTCCACTTACTATTTTTGGCTCTAGAAATTGTCTTACAACTGACATTATAATCCACAAAACAATTATTGATATACCTAGTTTTAAATCTCCATTTAATGCTGATATTATTGCCCATGGTACCATTACTGTTCCAGACCCTAATATTGGTAGTGCATCGACAAATCCAATTGCTAATGCTATTAATAACGGATATTTTATATCCATTCCTATTACTTTTAATAAATATAATCCTATTACAGATATAATAAATGATATTAATATTAATGTAGCTTCTGCTTTTAAATATCCACCTAAACTGAAAGTTATTTCTCTTATATGTTTTCCTAGTTTACGTACCCACTTTTGTGGCATATGATGTTCCAGCAAATCTAACATATATATTTTATCTGTACACATAAAATATAATGACATTATTGTTATTACTACATATATTGCCATTGCTGGAATTGATGTTATTATTTCTATTAAATTTGTCAAAAATTGTGTCATCCAATTTGATAATTTTACTAATATTTCTTGTGATGTATTTTGAAACATGTTTATAATATCTTTTGATACATTTAATTTTTCTATACTTAGCTTACTTATACTTTCTTGAACTTGTGTATATGCTTTGTTTATATATAAATTAAGCATTTGCAATAAATTTGTTGATTCTGATATTAATGAAACTATTGCCCATGTAACTGCTCCAATTATTATTGCAAATACTATTATAAATATTATTATAGAACTTATTTTTCTGTTTAATTTTGTTTTATTCATAAAAAACCTTATAGCTGGCTCTATAATAAGTGAAATTACAAATGCTATTAAAAATGGCATATAAAATATTGCTAACTTTATTCCAAAATACACTCCCAATATTATTAAAACTATATTTATTATTTTTCTTATTACTGTACAAATATAGCTTAAATCTTCTGACATTTTACCTCTTTTCTATGTATAGCAGTTCTATTGAGAACTGCTTTGCATTATTAACGATTATTTTTATGTCCACAATCACAAATTTCTTCAAATGTGTTACTAAAGTTTTCTTGTCCTGTTTTTTGACTATATTTTGCAAGATCTCCTAATGTTAATATTCCAACAACTTTATTGTTATCTACAACAGGTATTCTTCTTATCTGATTTTCAGCCATTTTTTTCTCTGCATTTTTTACATCATCATCTTGATTACATGTGCAAACATTGCATGTCATTATTTCACTTGCAGTTGTGTTTTGTGCTTGTTTGTCACATGCTAAACTTCTTAATATAATATCTCTATCTGTTATCACTCCTACTAGATAATTTGAACTATCACATACAGGAACACAACCTATTCTGTTTTTTTCCATCAATTTTGCTACTTCTGTTAGTTTTGTTTCTGGTTTTACACAACATACATCTCCACACATACATTCTTTAACTTTCATTTTTTCACATTCCTTTCACTTTATTTTTGGCATGTTGTACATGCTTTTATATATTGTAGTCAAAAAAATTTTAATTTATTCTTATTTTTAATTTTTTATAATATAAAAAGAGACTGACTTTCATCAGCCTCTCATTTGGAATTAGTTTGGAATATCTACAGGAGCAACTTTGTTTCTATCAGGTGTGGCACCATCCTGAAAATGCCACCATTCAGACTTCAAGCTCTTCATACCAACCTGTTTCATTACTCTTGCAAGATATCTTGCATTTTCACAAGCAGGTGCATCAACATTAACCCAATTATACTCAGCAGAGCGATAATCAAGGTTATGCATTGCAGTAGGCATATCCATAATATTACCAGTTTTCAAATCACGCAATGTGATATCAACTGCAATACCATAGTTATGAGAACTTGCTTTCTGTGCCAAGAACCAGCTTTCACCCAAAGTACCAAACCACTTCTTTTTAAAAGAAGAAGATTTAGTATTCAAATATGCTCTATAAGTACTCTGAAATTCTCTTGTCACAGCATACGGACGATATGCATCATTTACAACAATACATTTTCCATCTTTCAGGAAAATGTATTGTGCTTTTGCCAATTTCTTGGCAGCTGCAACTGTAAGCCATGCTTCAGTTCCATTTTCAGAACCAGGTCTGTTATAGAACTTTTCGCCCCAAAGTCCATGAATTCCTTCGCCAGCCATTTGGAAAATAGCCTTGTCAGCCATTACCAAATTCACTTCAATGCTAGGAATATAATCCTTTACATTGATAAAAACCTCATTCGAGTCAATCCAATAGTTTTCTCCGTTTACCTCAATTGCAAACTTACCATTATCTTCACTCAGGATTGTGAAAATATTGTCCTCTGCTACCATAATAGTATTAATACCATTGCTTGCAGATGTTGCATGAGTTGTCCGAATTTTACATCCAACAAATTCCGTTCCTTCTGCATTTGCAGAATGTGCCATAATCATGACCATAATCATAGTCACAATTGCCATTGTCAATTTCTTCATTGCCGTCCTCCTTGGCATAGAATCAAGTAAGAGCAACCACTCTTGTTTTTTCTTAATTCTATATTACATCAATATATCTATATTATAACACTTTTTTTATCCAAAAACAAGAAAAGCTAGCAACCATGCTAGTTTTCTTGACAAATTAATATTCATATATATCATAATCTTGTTCATACATACTTCTATTAAATGGTGGTCTGCCAGGTCCTGGTCCAATTGGAGGACGAGGTGGTCTTGGTGGTCTTCCCGGTCTTGGTGGAGGTGGTGGCGGAACTGGTGGTCTTGGTGGTGCAGGTGGTCTTGGTCTAAATCCAGAATTATTTATTAATTCTCTTATTAATAATATTTTTATTAAATCTTGTAGTCCTTGGTTTCTTATTTGTCTATCTTCTTTTGAACTACTTTCTTGCCTAATTAAATTTGTTTTATTTTCTATAGACTTTGAGCTTGTTTTCACATCAATACTTCTATTTTTGATTTCACTTGTTCTATTTTCATTTAAACTATCATCTTCTATTGCATTATATATTTCATTTGTAAGTTCATCTACTAAATCACTGCTTAATGCTCTATTATTCTTTGAACATGCTTTTTTTACCATTGGATATACTAAATTATATATATCTGGATAACAACTTTCTAGCCTTGATGTCTCTATATTTGTTTCAAATTGTTGTGGTATATTGAAATTAGAATAATTCATGTAATCATTATATTCTGCATCATATGTATCTCTATATCTTATCGGCTCATATCCTAAAACATTTCTCATATATTCTTCATATACTGAACTCATATTATATCACATTCCTTTCTTAAGTTATGATATATAATATGATTTGTTTATTTATATGTTACAAAAAGAGGATACTATTTTGATAATAATATCCTCTTTTAAAAATTAATCTTTTAACAATTCATCCATAGAAACATTAAAAAATTGTGAAAATGCATAAAAATTACCTAAACTTATTCCTCTCTGTCCACTTTCAAATTTACTATAAGATGCTCTATCCATACCTATTTCTTTTGCCAATTCCCTTTTTGAAACTCCTGCTTCTTCTCTAATCCGCTTCATATTCTTTCTCATTGTTTCATACAGAGCTTCTAAGTCTTTCATTTTGTTTTCCTCCAATTTTATTATTATGAATTGTATTATAAGAATTAAATATTTATTTAATTCTCATAAGTCATTTACATAAAATATAATATCATATATTTAAGGTTTTGTCAAAAAATTATTTTTCCTTTGTTGGAACCTTTATTACAACTTCAGTACCTTTCCCAACTTCACTTTTTATATCAATACTGCCACCATTTCTATCTAATAAATCTTTGGCTATTGAAAGACCTAATCCTGTTCCACCCATTTCTCTACTACGAGCCTTATCAACACGATAAAATCTTTCAAAAATCCTGCTTAGATCTTCTTCTGGAATTCCAATTCCATTATCAAAAATTTTTATATATGCATCATTGTAAACAAATCCAACATATATTTTGATTTCCCCACCTTCTTTAGTATATTTAATACTATTTGTCATTATATTTAAGACAACTCTTTCAATATCATCTTTATCTGCATAAACAAGTGGTACATCTGCTGTTACAAAACAATTTACATTATGATTTTTTCTTTTTATTTCTATTGCAAGCTTGTCCTGACATTTCTTAACAAGTTCACCTAAATCAAATTGTTCTTTTTTTACAACATTTCTATTATTATCATTTTTTGATAATGTTAATAAATCTGTAACTAATTTTGCCATTCTTCTAGCTTCTGATGCTATAACATTTAAAAATTTACTTTGTGTTTCTTTATCATATTCTTCTTCTAATAATGTGTCTGCATATCCCATAATTGATGTTATTGGTGTTTTTAATTCATGTGATACATCTGCAATAAATTCTTTTCTCATATTATCTAGTTTTACATGTTCTGTTATATCTTGCAATACTGCTATAACTCCAACAGTTTTATCATTATCTTTTTTAAATGGTGCAAAATATACATTTAAAAATCTATCATCAATATTTATTCTTTCTTCAGTATTTGTCCAGTTTTCAAGATATATTATTTTTTCTAGATTTATATGCAATCTTCCAAAAATATCTTCAAATGTTGTATCTTGTGGAGATATATTCATCATTTGCTTTGCTGCTGGATTTATTAAAATAACAACACCATTTCTGTCAAAAGCAATAATCCCATCTGTCATGTGTAAAAATACACTATTATTTATATCTAAATCATCATTTGTAACTCCTGAACCTTTTATTAGTCTTGTCTTTGGAAATAACATTTTTCTTTTTAAATACTTTTTCATTAAAATTTCACTTATAATTAGTATTATTATGTCTATAATAATCATTAATATTATATCGAATTTCCTTGATTTTATGCAGTTTTTATGCTATTATCTAGTAGTCGATTTATATTGGATTAATATAAATTAGAAGTGGGAGATTAGGGTTATCAAGAATACCACTCGCGAAAAAAATAAAACTAAATTATATAGGAGGTGTTTTTCGTGGCAAAGAATGTTGTAAAGAAAATTAAATTACAAATCCCAGCAGGAAAAGCAACACCAGCTCCACCAGTTGGAACTGTTTTAGGACCTGCAGGAATTAATCTACAAGAATTTTGTACAAAATATAATGATGCAACTAGAGAAAAAATGGGAGATATAGTACCAGTTGAAATTTCTATTTATGATGATAGATCATTTGACTTCGTTTTAAAAACTCCACCAACTCCAACTTTATTAAAGAAAGCTGCTGGAATTGATAAAGGAAGTACTAAAGGTGCTAACAATGTAGTTGCTACATTATCAAAAGATGATATTCAAAAAATTGCAGAAATCAAGATGCCAGATTTAAATGCATATGATTTAAAATCAGCAATGAATACAGTTGCTGGAACTGCTAGAAATATGGGTATCGCAGTTAAGGGATTAAACGATGCTGAATTAGCTGAACAAGAAAAAGAAGCAGAAGAAGCTGAAGCACAAGCTGCTAAACTTGAAGCTGATTTAGAAGCGATGGAAGAAAGTGCTAAAGCATTAGCTGATGGTGCTAATGTTGAAGTAGAAGTAACACATCAAGATACTAAAGAAGAAACAGAAAGCGAAGAATAATTAAATAAAAAAATTATTCGTGAGAAATAGAGATAATCCAAAGACCACATAAGGAGGTTAGTTTATGAGAAAACATAGTAAGATGTATGTGGAAGCATTAGGTAATGTTGAAAAAAATAAAAGTTACGATGTTACTGAAGCGATTAAAGTACTTAAAAGTCTTAAAACTAGAAAATTTGATGAATCAGTTGATGCTGTATTAAAATTAAATATTGATGCTAAAAAAACTGATATGAATGTAAGAGGAAGTTTTGTTCTTCCTAACGGAACTGGTAAGACTAAAAGAGTATTAGTTATTACTAAAACTAAAGCATCTGAAGCTAGCGAAGCTGAATACTGTGGAGCAGAAGATATGTTAGAAAAAATCGAAAAAGAAAATTGGTTCGATTTTGATACAATCGTTGCCACTCCAGAAATGATGCCTGCATTAGGAAAACTTGGTAAAATTTTAGGACCTAAAGGATTAATGCCTAATCCTAAACTTGGAACAGTTACTACAAATGTTAAAGATGCAGTTAGTAATATTAAAAAAGGTATGGTAGAATACAAAAATGATTCTTATGGAAATGTACACTTCTCATTTGGTAAACTATCATTCAGCGAAGAAAAACTTGAGGAAAACTTAAGAGCTATCGTTGCTGAAATAGTTAAAAATAAACCAAGTAGTGTTAAGGGTACATTCGTTAAAGGAATTAGTATTTCAACAACTATGGGTCCTGGTGTTAAAGTAGATAAAGCTTCATTTGGACTTTAATATAAAGCACGAAAGTGCTTTTTCTTTTGCATGAAAAAAGCCATTATTTGTGATGCTCATCAAATGGCTTCATAAGTATTCCTGTTGATACTAAACCACTAATACCAACAAGTGCATAAATAAAATTAGTTAAGAATGTGTCTACTCCAAAAAGAAGGGATACTAAATTAACATTAAATATACCGACCATTCCCCAATTTATCGCACCTATAATAACAAGAGTAAGTGCAATCTTATATAGCGTATTCATTAATTCCTCCTTACATACTACTATTATGTACAAAAAAATAAAATTATATTCATATAAATAATAAATAAAAATATAATTTATTGTGAAGGGGGAATTAATATCAAAAAGATAATAGTATTATTAATGACATGTTTACTTTTAGTTGGATGTAATAAAATGGATTCAAGTTCATCTATTAAAAAATATAAAAAATTACTAAATGATAGCAGTATGTATAAACTAACTGGTGAAATGGACATAGTTAGTAATGAAGAATTATATCACTATAATGTAATAGTTGACTATATGGAAGGAGAATATTATAAAGCATCACTTATAAACAAAGATAATCGTCATGAACAAATAATACTTAAAAATGAAAATGGTGTATTTGTAGTAACTCCAAGTTTAAATAAGAGTT
>ENA-ORMX01002655-ORMX01002655.1-human-gut-metagenome-genome-assembly--contig:-NODE-2655-length-10024-cov-4.819842_pt1 | contig 10024 bp, 8 predicted proteins | sample MGYA00242108_ERZ509007 | MGnify/ENA primary metagenome ERZ509007 (study PRJEB26280, sample SAMEA2338745) | human gut metagenome | biome: human gut; feature: human-associated habitat; material: faeces...
ATATCACAGTAGCTGCAATCGTTCCGTTCATAGAGGAACAGCCCACGGAAAACAAGAAGTTAAGGTTTGCAAAAGAAAAACTCCGCATCTTTTGGTGCGGAGTTTTTTGTCCCCTTACGGGGATGGTACTCAGTGCCATGATGGACAGGATTTTGTGGCAGTGTTTTCGCCCCCTTACGGGGATGGTACGCACCAGTATTTGCAGCTGCGCGAGTTCATGACGTTTTCGCCCCCTTACGGGGATGGTACCCAAACACAGAACACAGAGAGAGGTAAATATTAGTTTTCGCCCCCTTACGGGGAGAACCCTCTCAGTCACGGCTTACGCCGTGCCAGCTCCCCCGAAAGGGGGAGCTTAGTATAAGGTAAGTGGCAGCTGGAAAAGCTCTCCCTTCGGGAGAGCTGGCGCGCAGCGCCTGAGAGGGTTTTGCGGGGAGAAGTTGAAGTCTGGTACAAAGACTTTGATGGCATGGCAAAGAAGTTTCTGTCCCCTTACGGGGATGGTACAAGCTTGACCAGGCATTCGCTCGTGAACTGAAGTTTTCGCCCCCTTACGGGGATGGTACCATCCGTCAGCTTTTACCCGATGGAGGCGGGCAGTTTTCGTCCCCTTACGGGGATGGTACTGCATCTCGATTCGATATGACAGACTCAAACGAGTTTTCGCCCCCTTACGGGGATGGTACAAGTAAAGAAAGGACTGTAGTAATTATGATTAAGTTTTCGCCCCCTTACGGGGATGGTACGAAGTTTTTAAGCGAGCAGTACTGCGGTGATTAGTTTTCGCCCCCTTACGGGGATGGTACAGGGTCGGAAGGAGTTTACCATGAAGAAGTCTAGTTTTCGCCCCCTTACGGGGATGGTACATTTTGTATGATCCTAAAGGATTAGAAAAGGAGGTTTTCGCCCCCTTACGGGGATGGTACCGAGATGAACGCAGCCGAAAAGGCTAGCTTCTAGTTTTCGCCCCCTTACGGGGATGGTACCATGAAAAAGAAGATCGTCAAAAAGTATGCTCAGTTTTCGCCCCCTTACGGGGATGGTACATGACTACTGCAATCGAGCGAAGGTAACTGATGGTTTTCGCCCCCTTACGGGGATGGTACTATGATCCGCAAGCTCGCCGGCTTGGCTCTGCTGTTTTCGCCCCCTTACGGGGATGGTACTATCATGAAAAACATCAGCGTGTCTAAAAGTTTGTTTTCGCCCCCTTACGGGGATGGTACACTAAATATATCACAGAATATCGTAAAATGGAAGAGCTGAATGCCTGAAAACTGTTCACTTTATTGAAATAAAGTGAAACCGCGCGAAAAGGACAACGATAAATCCTGAATCATTATTGTGCCGTGGAGGATAGAAAGAAAACCCTCTTTCAGGGCGAGCCATAGCGGCGGAAGCCTGCAAAGGCGAAGATGCTGCGCTTCAGGGTGCTGCCGTCCGGGTAGGTGGTCTCCTGACTCTTGCGGCGGGAGCAGGCGGCCAGCGTGGGGATGCCCGCGGCTTCCAGACGCTGGACTACCCGGTACACAAAGGTGCACTCGCCCTGACAGAGCACAGCGTCCGGGTTAAGGTGCAGGATGTGGTCGGCGTATACCGTGGCAAGGGAGTCCAGTGCGGCCTCGTCGGCGGCGGGGTCGATGGCGGGAAACGCAAGATCGACCACCGTGCCGTAGCGCTGCGCCGCCGCCTGCTGCTCGGCGCTCCACAGGGCGTAGGGGTGGTTGGAAAAGTTGATGAACATAGCGTGTACCTCCCGGTTCTCCCGGTTCTTTAAAAAAGGCTCCCGTCCGCACAAAACGGACGGGAGTGCTGGCGCGGGGCTCACCGCTTGTCGATGCGGTGGCCAACGTTGTTGCCGGCCAGAGCGCCGGTAACGCCGCCAACGATGGCGCAGGGGATGGTGCCGGCAATGGCACCGACAGGGCCGCCCACGGCGATGCCGATGGAGGCACCCTTCACGGCGCCTGCGACGGCACCGGCTGCGGCACAGCCCAGAGTAGAGATCAGCTCAAACATGTTTTTCACCTCCTTTCACCTACCAGAAGCCCATGGCAGGGGCGCAGTTAAGGCGTAAAAAAATAAATCTGCATAAATTTTTTAAGCCATTGTAGCAGCGGTCTTTTTATGGTATGATGCAAATAATGGATCTTATAAAAAGGAGTGTTGCCCTGTGCTGAAGACTTATATCACCACCGTGCCTTTGCAGGGAAAGCTGGACCCCATGCTGTACCAGCGGGACCATGTAACCCCGCCAGTGGCTACCTGCTTTCCCATCGTGCAGGTGATGCGGGATACCCTTGAACCCGGGGACACGGTGCAGCTGCTGGCCATCCGGCAGGAAAATGCCGATACCGCCCGCAATTATCAGCGCCTGCTGGAAGAGCTGGCGCAGCTGGGAATTGCGGAACATCAGGTGCGGCAGATCGACCTGCCGGAGGATCAGTGTCCGGAAACACTGATCGGCCTGTGCCGGGATCTGGTGGATGCCCTGCCGCAGGTCACCCGGGTGTATGCCTGCATCACCTACGGCTCCAAGAGCATCCCGGTGGTCACGCTGACGGCATTGACCTGCGCCGAAGCTACCCATACGGAGCTGGAAGTAGGCGGTGTGTATTATGGTGAGGTCAAGCGGGAAAACGGGCGGGTGCTCAGCGCGCGGCTTTACGATATGGCGGCACTGTATCAGCTTTCCGGGCTGGTAGGTACCATGCGCGACAGCAGGACCGCCGAACAAGTGTTCCATCAGCTGATCTGGATGAACGAGCACCGGGAGGACTGAGCAGCGATGAATGATGTGAAAACATGGGCGGACATTGATGCTTCGCCGCTGCTGCAGCTGCCGCCGGAACAGCGCAAAAAGCTGCACGATGCCAATGATGAACGGTTCCGCACGTTCTGGGCGGAATGCTTTCTGACCGCACAGGCTCCCGGAAGGGGAGAGGATGCATGGAACAGCGTGGATTTCTGCAAGGCGTTTCTGGATGCGTTTGATTTTTGGGAAGCAAAGCCGGGGCAGACCTTCAGTATGTATCTGCGCGCCGCCGTCCGTCATGCACAGGCACACGACCAGCAGCAGGAAGAAATGGCTGTGACGGGTTTCGGACGCGAGACGAACCGCAAGATCAAAAAAGCGCTGGAGTACATGGAAAAGAACGGAATTACAGAGAGTGTGCTCTGCCGTGACCCGGAAAAAGAACAGGTGATCGCCGATATTGTTGGGGTGGGTGTAAAGACCCTGCGGGAAGCACTGCGCAGTAAGCAGTCGGTGCTCAGTCTGGACGACACTGGCGGAGAGGATTCGGCGCTGGGTGACCGGGTGGTTTCCCAAGAAAAAAGCGTGGAAGAAAAGGTGGAGCAGAGCAGTGAAATGCTGGCATGGCTGCACCGCGGCATAGGGCTGATGAACCTGCAGCAGAAGGAAAAATACGGCAAGACAGCTGGCCCGTTGTGGAGCAGCGTGCTGATGGGCTTTCTGCGCAACAATGACGCGCTGGACCCGGCAGAGGATGCACTCGCGCGGCTGGCAAACTGCGATGACCTGCATCCGCTGGAACAGGACAACTGCCTGTGGGATATCCTGCTGCTGCACCGGTATGTGGAATTTACCGTTCAGCCGCCCTATGCGCCCGAAGCGCTGGAATGCGCCGCGCTCCACGCCCTGCTGGACCCGGAGCGCAACCCGGCGCAGGATAAGACCGTGGCAGAATTTCTTGGTGTGAGCCGGGCGGCTGTATCGCAGCGGCGCAAAACATGGCAGCAAAAACTGGCGCAGATGAAAACGGAACAGGAGGATGGATAAGATGGGACGCGATGTTTTACTTTTATATATGAGCCCGAAAAACCCGAACTACAAGACCCAGACCAACGAGGGCGCGGTGCGGTATCTGATAAAGGAAAAGGAGACCCCGGACTGCATTCTGGCACTGTGCAGCGAGACGGTGCGCAAAAAAGCTGTGGTGGAAATGCCGGACGGCAGCACCTGCACCACGCTGGAATATTTCCGCGATGCGTTGCGCAGGGTGGGCATCCCGGCAGAGCGGCTGGTGGTGATCGAAGTGCCGGACAGCATGGATGACGAGAAAAAGCAGTTTCAGGCCATCTCGCAGCTGCTGGACAAGATCGAAAAAGAGGACACCCTTTCCATCGACCTTTCCGGCGGTATGCGGGACACTGCCATGCTGCTGGTGACCGCTGCCCGCTGTATGCGGGACCTGCGCGGTGTGCAGACCCGCCGGGTGATTTATGCAGAGCTGCGCGGGGAAGAGCCTGTCGCGCACGACCGCACCCAGCTGTATGATCTGTTCGACTTTGTTACCGCCATGGACGAGTTCTTCTCCACCGGCACCGCGCAAAAGCTGAAGAGCTATCTGTGGAGCGAGGGCGAAAAAGACCCGGTGCTGCACACGCTGCTGACCCGCATCAACCAGTTCTCAGATGACCTGGCGCTGTGCCGGGTGCGGAAGCTGAACGACGATTTGAACCAGATCGCTCAGGCGCTGAAAGAAACGCCCAAGAAGAGCCAGAACCTGACCGACCTGTTCTTCCGGCTGCTGAAAGACCGTTTCAGCACCGAGTTTGCAGAGCTGCTTTCCTCCGGCGAAAAGGCGCTGCCTGCACTGGTGAGCTGGTGCGCCAAGCACGGGATGTACCAGCAGGCGCTGACCCTGCTGTGCGAGCAGATGCCGGAATATGTCTGCCAGCATCTCTTTGTGCAGCCCACTGCAAGAGGCTGGGACTATCTGGCAGATCAGAAGCAGAACGAGGGCAAGCCGTGGGTGTACCCGCTGTTCCATTTCCATTTCTGCTGGTTGGCATTGTTGCAGAATGGAAAATTGAAAGAAATTTGCACAACCGATTTGCGCCTGACCAAAAGTAAAGATGATGCGGGCGGCAATATGCTGCTTGGCGTAGCAAATGCCGCAGAAATGCACGATTATCTGGATATGGTGCTTGCCTCTGACCAACTGGCCATCGACCCTGCCATCCGCCCGCAGCTGGAGCAGGCTGCCCTGCTCTACCAGCGCGTGGTGAAGTACCGCAACCAGATCAATCACGCCAGCGGCAGTGACTTGGGCCTGTTGAGCGATCGCGTTCTGCCGCTGGATACCGAGAGCATTGAAGAGACCCTGCGAAAGATCACCGACTACCTGCATGAGATCCGCCCCTTGAAGCGGAACGTCCCGCAGGGCGTCAAGGCGCTGCCTGTCACAAAGACGATCCCGGCAGGCGCAGCTCCCAACCTGTAAAATAGAATATAAGAAAAAGCAAAGCATCTCCGCTGCTGGCAAACGCCAGTGGCAGAGGTGCTTTTTTGTCCCCTTGCGGGGATAAATTGCAATAATGATATATTATAAATGTGAATAATAAGAAAGGTTTCCGTCCCCTTACGGGGATAAATTGCAATCGGTTACCAGGAGGCTTGGGCGGATTACCGCATGTTTCCGTCCCCTTGCGGGGATATATGCAATGCATGGAACAGATTATCACCTTAAAGGTAGATCTGTTTTCGCCCCCTTGCGGGGATATATTGCAACCGGTGCGATGCGGCGAAAGCCATTGACACGTTCCGATTTCCGTCTCCTTACGGAGGATAGTTTTACTATACCACACATTGAGCCAAAAGAAAAGAACTATACACCGGAGAAGCACGGATGGAGCAGAAAAGATAAGGCATAAAGATCACCTCGATTCGGCAGAAGGAGCGTCAAAGCCCTGAATGGGCAGGCCGAGGAAGTATTCCTCGATGCGGTCCCAGAGCTGCTCGCTGGAAAAGCCGCTGGTAAACAGCCAGCTCATCAGCCGCACAGCATCGGTGTGGCGCTGGGCAATGCGCTCCAGCAAGTGGTTGCGGTAAAAGCCGCGGTCAGCCAGTTCCATGGTCTGGGTCTGGTTGATATAGAGGTACAGGCGGCTGTTGGAGCCGCCCAGCAGGGCAAAGTGGAGCAGGTCCAGCTCCTCCAGCACGCCCAGAGCCGGGGTCAGACGCTCACTGCTCTGGGCAGAATCGTTCACCGGCAGATAGCGGCAGGTCTCGCCGCTGTGCAGAACAGCAAAGCTCTGCTCCAGCCAGTGGAAAAACTCGCTGATGAACGGGTCCACCACACTGTACTCTGTGCCTTCCTGCGTAGTGCCGCGGCGCAGCACACGGGTGCGCTGTAGGCGGGGCGAATGCTGCTGCCAGGACTGCACAGCCGCCAGCACTACGCGCACTGCACTGGTGGCACGGGTGCTGCTCAGACCCGTGGCCTGCGCCAGCCGGGCAGCGGCATCCCGGTCGTAGAGATACTGGCCGCTGCGGGCAGCCTCGAAGAAGATCTCCTTCAGGGCGCGCAGCAGTACGGAAAAACGGGCATCCGCATTGGCGTGCCACTCCAGCGTCAGCTGCATGGCGGGGGTCAGGTGCAGCTGGGCATTCAGCGGCAGCTTGTCGCTGTGGGTGTACAGCAGATACTTGAACTGCGGGAAGGAAAAATCGTTCTGCCAGCGGCTGCTCCACAGGCGGGCAAGGTCTACGTCGTAGACCCCGGCAGCCTCATCCTGCAGGGTGGCAGCACCGGTACAGATGCAGTTGACTGCGGCGGCATCGGCGCTGCTGAGCAGAAAATACCCGTGGGTGAACAGAGGAGAGGGCCGCATGATGAAGGGCGCATAGCCGCGTGCTTCGCTGTCCTTCTGGATCAGCAGCATGGCGGTCTTGACCTTGGCCAGTGGGTCCTGCTGGTGCTCGCCGTTAGGGCTGGCAAAGATGTAGGCAAAGCTCTCGGCGTCCACCAGAAGTTCGTTGCGGTGCTTGGTGGCGGTGGCCGGCTGGCTGGCGCGGTGCTGGCGGTACAGCTGCAGCACCTTGCGCATCACCTGCACCAGCTGCCAGGGCTGAATGCTGGAAAGGCCGTGCAGGCGGTTGATGTGCTTGAAGTCGTTGGCCATGTGCTCGTACACGGCACGGCCCTGAATCTCCGGGTCACGGGCGGCGCGACCGATCTCCTGCGTGTAATCACACAGGTTACCGGTGGGGGCAAAGTGCAGCACAAGGGCAATGTCCGGGATGTCGATGCCCATGCCAAAGGCCTTGGTGGCCAGCATGATCCGGCGCTTGCCGCTGCGGAAATCCTCCAGATCCTCCGCTTTGGCTTCGCCGGAAAGCTGCGCGTGGTAGCGGGTCACAGTATTGCCAAGCCGCTGCGCAAGGCAATGGGTGTAGAAGCGCTCCAGCAGACTGACGGTGGGAAAGTAGATCAGGGTCTTCTGCCCCTGCTCCAGTGCGGTGGTGATCTGCCCGGTCAGAGCCTGGAACTTGTCCAGCTCGTACTCCCGGCGGCCGGTCACGCGGGGAACCTCCCGGATGCACAGCTCGATGTTGCGGCGGCGCACGCAGCCCAGATAAACGATGGGGTCCGGCGACATGTGCAGGCTGCGCAGGGTCTCGCGGTACATGTCCTCCTCGCCGCCATAGGTGGCCGTGGCCGTAAAGGTGGCGGTGACAAAGGCATGCTGGTGCGGACCGTTCAGCTGCTGTTTGCGCAGCTTGTTCACGTAGTCACCCAGAAACCAGTAGTCCGGGCGGAACTGCTTGCCCCAAGTGGTCACAATATGGGCCTCGTCCACGATCAGCAGGCCGATGGCACGGTCACCGATTAGGTCGGAGATATCGCTGCGGCTCAGCAGGGATTCCGGCGAAAGATACAGGATGTCGCAGCGGCCTTCCTGCACCTCCTGCGCAATGGTCTTCTTGACCATGGGCGGGATGTCGGAGTTGATGGTGCGGGCTTTGGCGTAGCGGTGCTTCTCCATGCCCTGTACCTGATCGTTCATCAGGCCAATCAGCGGCGAGATCACCAGCGTGACCATCCCGTACTTCTCGGCCAGATCAATGGCCGGGATCTGGAACATCACGCTTTTGCCCGCACCGGTAGATGCGGTAACGAACAGGTCGCGGTAAGTCTGCCCTGCACGGCAAAGCTCTGCCTGCTGGATGAGGTCATCGATGATGTCCTCCTGGGTGATGGTGCGTAGCTTCTTCTCGCCGCGATGCAGAGCGTCCAGGTCGTAGACATCCAGCGGGAGAAAATCTGGGTAACCCCAGTGCTGCTGCAGAAGGGTGCGCGCCTCCGGGCAGACGGGGCGCTCTGGCTGCATCGTCTGCGCATGCGCTCTGGAAAGCTGACCGGGAAAAGCGCCAGCCAGCGCCGCAAGGCTGGCGGCAAGACCAGCTTCATCGCCGATGAAGCTGTCGGCTGAAACGCAGAGCGTTTTGCCGCGACGCAGCTGCTGCACGAGGCAGAAATAATCGGCTTCTCCGGTAAGCGCAAAGGCAGAGCTGATGGCGGAAGTTTCGGGAACCGTATGCGGTGCTGCACCAAACGATACGCGCTCGACCTGCGGGTACTGACGCAGCAGAGCGTCCAAAGGAATGCAGCAGGCAATGCCTTCCTCCGTATGCAGCAGGTTGGAGTAGACACGCAGGCAGGGTTCAATGCCGGGTAGCGGAGTATCCTGCGGCGTTTCCGGGTCAAAGTGGCTCAGAAGGCCGGACTGCATCTCCGGCGTAAGCGTCACAGACACGGGCAGCAGCGTGCGGTAGCAGGTGTTCTGCACCAGAATGATGTGCGGGAACTCCTGCGCAAGGGTATCGGCGTGCAGGGCAAACTCCTCTGCGGTGATCACACAGGGGTTCTGCTGCAGCAGACTGCTCAGGTAGCGGGACAGGCGCTGCTGCAGCAAAGCATCCAGAGAAGGACGCGCAAGACCGGCATCCTCCGAAGAAAACCCCCACAAGACAAACAACGTATCCTCAGCAGCATGGGTGGAAAGATAAGAACGAAGCAATGTATTCATGGCAAAATCCTCCATCAGGTCAAAAAATCAGGCAGCAAAAAGGGCGAATGAGGAGCGGCGCTTCAGCATCTCCCGCAGATGGCGCTCGGCACGCACCTGAATTTGGCGGACACGTTCCCGCGTGACGCCCAGCTGCGCACCGATCTCGTCCAGCGTGCGGCAGCGGTCATCCGGGATACCGTAGCGCAGCCGGAGCACAGTGGACTCGCGTTCGGGAAGCTGAGAAAGAAGCAACCGGACTTCCTGAACGGTCTCGTTCTCGCTCACAGTGTCCACAGGATCGGGGCTGACGTCATCCGCCAGAAGTTCCGCAAGCTCGGTGTCGTGGCTCTCGCCGACCATAAGATTCAGGCTGGTAACGTTGAGGTAAACGAGCATGTCGCTCAGGTAGCGGCGCGCCTGCTCCACCGTGCAGGGGTGACCGCTGCTGGCTTCAGCCTCGGCAATGGCATGCCAGAGATCCGGACCATCTAGCTGCATGCAGGTGCTGCAGACGACACGCACCCGGCAGAGCGTGTCAAAATAGTGTACCGGGATGCGTACCGTAAGGCCGGTGCTGATGGCTTCGCGCAGGATGGACTGGCGAATCCAGTAGGCGGCGTAGGTCAGGAAGCTGCAGCCCTGCAGCGCATCGAACCGCTGGACCGCAGTAAACAGTCCCAGAATGCCGTTCTGGAAGTTGTCCTCCTCGGTCAGGCAGCTATGGGCGAGCAGTTGCGGAACTCTGCGGGCCATCAGGTGGACAAAACCGGCGGTCTTGCGCACGAGGATATCCTTGGCGCTCTCGTCACCCTGCTGTGCCAATACGCAGAGCTGCTCGTTGGTCATAGACCAAAGCTGCTTGGAGGTAAAGTCGCTGCGGCAGAAAGAAGTGGCCTTTCTGCTGCTGGGTATAGCGGCGCTGGTATCCACTAGGATGCCGAGCCCCGCCAGCTCGGCCAGCAGATACTCCTGTTCCTGCTGAGAACAGGAACCAAACAGCGCATCAAAGCCTTGCGCAGACAGGTGATTGCCGTTCGTCAGCATCGGGCGTACACGATTCAAAACTGCATTATAATCCATGGTAAAACCCCGCTTTCACTTCCAACTGTAAGTGTCTTCGCTTAGTAGAAGCCCATGGATGCAGTAGAGTTAAGTCTTTTGAGAAAAAATTTATGGTTATTTTTTGGAAACGTCAGTCAAATAA
>ENA-ORMX01002656-ORMX01002656.1-human-gut-metagenome-genome-assembly--contig:-NODE-2656-length-10021-cov-9.948826_pt1 | contig 10021 bp, 6 predicted proteins | sample MGYA00242108_ERZ509007 | MGnify/ENA primary metagenome ERZ509007 (study PRJEB26280, sample SAMEA2338745) | human gut metagenome | biome: human gut; feature: human-associated habitat; material: faeces...
ATTTCCTTACCCTATCTCTGATGTCCGGCATCAATGCTCCTATCGGCATCATGGGCATCATCCTGCCAATCTATACCATCATCGACATGATTGAAACGGCAGAAAACGTATGGTCTGATTCCTGTGTCTGTGCCATGGTGGATAGGGATTTGAAAAGATAGAAACAATAGTGAGCATGCAAAAATATCACCATGATTGTAGGATAAGGGCAGAAAAACTTTGTGCTTTCAAGATTTATTCGTACTTTTGCAGTCAAAAACAGAAAGGGAGGGATGAATGCTGATGCAGAAATCCCTCTTTAAGTATAACAAAAAAGAAGAAAGCCTATGTTCCATATCGCTCAATACTTCCCTATCACAGACCCTACGTTGATATTCTTCGTAGTGCTCCTCATCATCCTCTTTGCCCCTATCATCATGGGTAAACTCCGTATCCCGCACATCATCGGAATGGTGCTGGCAGGTGTGCTCATAGGCAAATACGGACTGAATATCCTGGAGCGCGACTCTTCGTTTGAGCTCTTCGGAAAGGTGGGACTCTATTACATCATGTTCCTCGCCGCCCTGGAGATGGATATGGAAGGCATGAAAAAGAACAAGTCGCGACTGCTTATCTATGGCCTGCTCACCTGTTTTATACCGTTCTTCCTCACATACGGCATGAGTATCTGGTTGCTCCACTACTCTGCCAAGGCTTCCTTCCTGCTGAGCTGCATCATGGCATCCAATACGCTGATTGCCTATCCTATCGTTTCGAGATACGGACTGCAACAGAAACCGAGCGTTACGCTGAGTGTGGGGTCGAGCATGATTTCGCTGCTCATAGCCCTGATAATGCTTGCCGGACTGGTAGCATCGTTCAGCAAGCATGACGGCATACTGTTCTGGGTATTCTTCACCCTCAAGTTTGCTGTCTATTGTGGCGTGATGATCATACTGATTCCCCGACTTACAAGATGGTTTTTGCGAAGATACAGCGATGCGGTGATGCAGTTTATCTTCGTACTTTCGATGCTCTTTATGAGTGCGGCACTTTCGCAGATAGTGGGCATCGAGGGCGTTTTCGGTGCTTTCTTCGCCGGTCTGATATTAAACAGATATATTCCGCATGTTTCGCCACTGATGAACCGCCTCGAGTTTATCGGCAATGCCCTCTTCATTCCTTATTTCCTGATAGGTGTGGGCATGCTGATCAATATCAATCTGCTGTTTCAGGGCAGTCATATTCTATGGGTCGTGTTCTGCATCGCCTTCTTCGGAACCCTGGGCAAAGCCATCGCAGCCTATATCGCCTGTCTGGGTTTCAGGTTGCCACTTTCTTCGGGTCACATGATGTTCGGACTCACTTCGGCTCATGCTGCCGGAAGTATCGCCATGGTGATGGTGGGTATGCATCTGCCCGTAGCACCGGGCACTTATCTCGTAAACGATGATATGCTCAATGGTGTGGTTATGATGATTCTGATTACCTGCATCATCTCATCCATCCTTACCGACCGGTCTTCGCAGAAGATTATCCTGAGAGACAAGGAACTGCCTGATGCGGAAGACGACAAGAAGGTGAGCGATGAGAAGATTCTGATTCCGGTGAAATATCCTGAATATGCCGACAACCTGATGAGTCTGGCGTTTCTGGTGAGAAACCAGAAACTGAACAGGGGCCTCATCTGCCTGAATGTGGTATATGAAGACAAGGACATGCGATACAACCAGGAACAGGGAAGACGGATTCTGGAACATTGCAGTCAGCTGGCTGCAGCCACCGATGTGATGACGCAGACCCAGGTTCGTATTGCCGCCAACATCGCCAACGGCATCAAGCATGCCTTCAACGAGTTCCAATGTTCTGAGATTATCATCGGAATGCACATGCATCCTGAGGTTTCACCGAAGTTCTGGGGAGAATTCCACCAGAGTCTCTTCAACGGATTGAGCCGACAGATCATCATGGCACGCATCAGACAGCCGTTGAATACATTGAGAAGAATACAGGTAGCCGTACCTTCGAGAGCAGAGTTTGAGCCGGGTTTCTACCGCTGGCTGGAACGCCTTGCCCGACTTGCCGGCAACCTAGACTGCCGCATCCAGTTTCATGGCAGAGAAGAGAGTCTGGCGCTCATCAATGAATATATCAAGAACCGGCATCCGGAAGTACGTGCCGATTATACCCAGATGATTCACTGGAACGAGTTGCCGCAGCTGGCTTCGCAGATATCTCCAGACCACCTGTTCGTGGTAGTAACCGCCCGTAAGGGAACCGTATCTTACAAGACAGCACTGGAGCGTCTGCCGGAAGAAATCACGAAATACTTCTCAGGTACCAACCTGATGATTATCTTCCCCGACCAGCATGGTGATTCCTACGGCGACCAGCTTACCTTCGCTGAGCCTCAGCATCAGGAAGAGATCAGTGCTTACGAATCATTCCTGCAATGGTTTAAGAAATTCAGAAAATAAAGAGAAAACAGAGGATACTACTAAAAAAGGTCGCCAAAATGCTGGCGACCTTTTTTAGTATATAAACATTCAAAACGATTCGGATTAATCAAATCGATTCGAATGATTTATTTCTTCTTACAATCGTCTTTCAGGGGAAACTTACTAAGCATAGTCAAATGTTAAAAAACACCCTAAATACGAAGAATTCCACAACAAAAGCCTTTAATATCAATCTTTTTCCTTACCTTTGTGTTCTATATTTGGCAATTCTTAAAAAGAAAAGTCAATCGGTTTTTCATCTAACCTCTGGATATAACATTGGAAGATAAAATCAAACAGCCTTTAACGGCTAATGCTTCATTGTATAATGGGCAACCTACCGACACAGGTTCATCGTGTCCAAGTGCAAGACTTACCTCTTGTACGACCCCCATCTCAAAGAACAAAGGTGGGGTGTCGGTAGAGAATGTGCCATCCGGAAACAAGCAATGGTTTGTTCTTCGAGTTTCGTATGGGCGTATTATCAAGGCAAAAGCATTCGTAGAAGCTAAAGAACTCGAATGTTACGTTCCTTTGCGATATAAAGAGGCAAGGAAGCAAGGTAAGAAGCGAATCATAACGGAGCCTCTTCTCCCCTCTTTTCTCTTTGTTCATGCATCAGCAGAGCAAGTTGATTCTCTTTTGCAAGATAAGAACATCAAGGCTTTTGAAAATAGAGCTTTGTTGAGTTACTATTACGACCACACTTCACATTGTGAAAATGCGCCAACCAAGAATCCTCCTCTTATCATTGCCGATACAGCTATGGATAATTTCATCCGTTTAACCTCCATACATAATCCTCACATCATCCCTGTTACTTCGGATAATATCAAATATAAGTTAGAAGATGAAGTAGTGATTACAGAGGGTGAGTTTAAGGATATACATGGTAGAGTGACAAGGATTGCTGGACAACAGAGAGTGGTGGTAGAACTTTTTGATGGTTGCTTGGTGGCTACGGCGTATATACCGAAGGAGGCAATGAGGATAGATGAGCTTTCTTATAAACAAAAGAGGGCATCGGGCAACTTTTAAGGCATTTGAAAACCTAGTTGTTCGCATTTGTTTATATTATGGAAAATGTGGCGTTTTTTGTAATGTAACTATCTTAGAATATAGATAGAACTTATTTTAAGAAACTTGCAATTGTGCAACAAATAAATAAAATAGTAAAATAAATAACGAATAATTAGCTGAAAGCAAATCAGTTTTAGCTTTGCTGTAGGCATGAATTAATAATATAATTATATATAATATGATAGATGAATTAAAATTATTCCGCAGCATGATAAAGTATCACCCTACAATGATAGGATGGCTTATAAAAAATAAAAAGGTTGAAAAACTTGATGACAAACTAGTGATATATTCTCCTAAAAAGGTTCTATCTCCATATATTCAGTCTTACAGAGGTGAGGTTTATCTCACAAACAATGATGGAAGTAAAAGAATTCCAGGAGGTAACTGGGATAAAAATTTTACAGAGATAAAACTTCTTTGTGGCAACTTTAAAGAATTGGTTGTAGGAGGGTTTGAAATTTTTGATTTAAATAATAGTTGTGACCGATATTGCCTAACATCTCAATTAGGGAAATTGCTTGTAAGTCATTATGATATTCTTGGAGACATTTGGTTTCCTAAAGATTTTCCGAGGTTTAAAGGAAAGGAGGCTTTAGCATATATCAAATGGTTGGAGAACAAACATGAATATTTGAAAAAGAGAGATTATAGATTTGGCTATGATATTTTTTATAGCAGATATATTGGAGCAAGTGGTTTTTCTAATATTCAGCCAGTTGTAGTAGAGAATATTAAAAAATTCGGAATATTTGCATACGAACCAATTTACAAAGAAATAGAGTGGACTTTTGATTTGGTTGAAAAATATAAAGATAAGATAGTTTGGGAACGTCTTATGGATGATTCAAATCTGATTTGGGAAGAAGAGATGCTCGATAAATATGAAAAGTATATACCATACCAAAAATACGAAAATGCCCCCAAATATGCTTATGCTGATAATTCCAGTCAAAGATTAGAAGACTATTCACACTTAGGCTTTTTAAGCAACAACTTTTTGCAAAAACATATGGATGTTTTAGATTGGAGGAAAGTTTTAGAAATATGTAAATTCAACTGGGATAAAGATGATATAGTTTACTTTTGTAGTTATATACTCAGCCATGACGAAAAATATAAATTGTATGATGTAGAAGTCTTGTTAGACAATGCATACTTTATATGGGATGCTCAAAAATTATATGCATACTTGTCACTTAATAATGCTTTTTGGAATGACATTAAACGACATAAAAAAATACATGCAATCTTTATGCAAATTCCAAATGTAAAGAAGTTGGCTGCTCCATATGTAAAAGATGAAAACTTTTGGGATATTGTTAGTTATGCACATGAATTTGATTATGATGAATTAAGTAAAATTTTCACAATAGATAAAATAAAAGAAAATTTAACAAAATGGTCAAATCCAATAGAAAATAAGTTTATTGGCATGCGCAGAACACCTGACACGAATTACCACTATTATATGGTGATTACAAAATGGGATGAATTGTATATGCATAAAAATGTTCCGCTGACTTATGAATTAGCAAAATATCTTCAATCTATACACATTACTATAGGTGGAACTTATTGTGAGTCTGATGGTGGGTATTTGGAAGAAGATTATAGAAATCAAGTGTATAATGGGCTAGAGCTTTTTACGAATCATCGCATAGAGAGCGAGGAAGACATTGTAAAGATTGTTAATGATATAACACTTTTGGAATCTTTTCTAAAATTGGGAAATAGTTGTAATGAAGACATCATCTCTTATATGATTAATGTTTTTTTTAGTAAGACTAACTTACATGACTATCTAGATATTGTCAATCAAATGAAAGAATGGGATACTATTAGGAATTTTGAATAATTTCTCCTATTTATCAATGTCTTGCGATTCAACTCAAAAAAAATATCATGAGTTTATAAAAAAATAAATATGAAATACAAAGATATAGATTTAGGTTTTAACCATATTACGGAAACTCCATTACCAGAAAGAAAGTCTATTTCGATTCTTTTGGGGGCAGGTTTCTCTGCTCCAAAGGGCTATCCTATAGGGAATGAATTGAATGAGAACTTATTGAACTTTGAACATAAAAATGTATTTTTTTCACCATCAGGAAATTTGTCTATTTGTACAAATGGATTTGAAACTGAGTATCAAAAAAATACTAAATGGAATATCCACCAGAAATATTTTATTTTTTGTAAGCGGTTAATAAAAGAATATGCAACTGCTCATGATAATAATTTTGATTATGAACAATTTTATGATTTTATTAAGTCGGATGAAGTAAAGGAAAAACGCTATAAAGTTTTATGTGAAGATTTGTTGGGTGAATTTGAAAGTTTTGAAAACTATATATTCAATATAATTCACATTTACAATCAGATGACAGAGTATTTACTTAAAGACCAAAATGGAAAGAATCATTATGATGATGAACCGTTTAAAATTAATAATGTAGAGGGGTATAATGGATTTCTAAAATACTTGTCACAATTAAGTTGTAAGTACATCATAAATGTACATACATTGAACCATGATTTGTTATTTGAGTCATTTAATAATACAAATTATATAAATGGTAATATTTCTGATGGTTTTGATGAGTTCGGGTCAGAATATTATGGAAAGCTGATGCATGATAATCGAATTTATCATTGTCGTTTGGAAAGATATACTGGTAGATATAATACCCCTATACGTTTATTTAAACTTCATGGAAGTCTTGATTACGTTCCATTTTATAAAAAAGTTGGCAATGGCTGTATGGTACCAGATAAATATATAAAGATAAAATGGGGAATGAGAGTTGATGATATAATGAAAAGTCGAAATCATAAAACTGGATATGATGTATCTGCTTTTGTGTATCATGCAGATTTTTTAACAGGAACAACTTCTAAAATACAGCGTTATAATGAGCCTTTATTGTTTAAAAAATTGTTTAAGCGATTTAAGAAAAACCTAAGAGAGGCAGAGCAATTGATCATTATAGGATATGGCTGTAAAGATAAGGGAATCAATGAAATCATAAAAGAGAATTTTGATTATCAACATAAACCATCATATATAATAGATAAATATGCTGGCAATCAGGTTGTGGAGTTTGGAAAAGAAATTAATGCAGTTATTCATAGGACAGATTTAAATTCAATAAATTCCAATTTATTCATATAATATTTATTTTAGTATGCTCGAACTCGAACTACAACAATACCTCCTTCGCAACTACCCACAAGAGAATGCTCGCTGCGAATGGAAGGAATTTAAGAATCTGAAGAACTCGTTCTGTGGGGACGAGAAGGATGATGTTATTTCATACGTGTCAGCTATTGCCAACATGGAGGGTGGACATCTTGTGATTGGTGTAAAGGATAAGACGCTTGAAATTGTCGGGACAGATATTTCAAGGCTTACTTTCAATGGGCAACCTGCAAACACTCAGTCGGCAACGTTCAAACTCACAGAACAATGCACTTATCTTTCATCTGAAGATCTAAGCATTGAGGAGTTTATAACCGATGATACAAACAAGCGAGTATGGATAATACATATTCCAAAGCACTTGCCTCGTCGCCCTGTCCTTGCCCACAAGAAGGCATGGCAACGCATAGAAGATTCGTTGGTGGAATTGACCCAAGAAAGAATGGCTGTCATTCTTGAAGAACCAATCTATGCAGCAAAGGACTGGTCTGCAGAAATTGTACCTGATGCAACAATAGACGATTTGGATGAGGTTGCTATTGCCAAGGCTCGAATGATGTTCAAGAAAGTCCATAGCCGTATTCCTGCAGAAGAAGTGAATGCTTGGAATGTTCAAACTTTCTTGAGCAAGTGTGGATTAACGAGAAACGGAAGTATTACTCGGGCAGCTATCATTTTGTTGGGTAAATACGAATCCGCTTTCAAACTGCGTCCTGCAGTTGTACAGGTTACTTGGACACGGCGAGACAAGAACCAGGAAGTGGTTGACTACGAACACTTCACAGTACCTTTTATATTAACGGTGGACGAAATCCTCTCAAAGATAGAGAATCTGACATTGCGTGAAATGCCTGGAGGTACGCTTTTCCCCGACACGATGAAGCAGTATGACGACTATACCATCCGTGAGGCCCTTCATAATTGTATTGGCCATCAAGACTACACTCTCCAGCAACGCATCAATTTCGTGGAGAATCCAGGATATCTGTATTATTCCAATGCTGGCACATTCATTCCTGGCACTTTGGAGAATGTTTTGAGGAACGAAGAGCCTCAGACGCATTTCCGCAATGAATGTTTATGTAGGGCAATGGTAGATTTCAACATGATTGATACCGTAAGCCGTGGTATCAAGAAAATGTTCAATGAGCAATGGCGCAGACACTTCCCTATGCCTGACTATGAGATTGACCAGATCAAGAAGAAAGTAGTTGTCCGCATCTATGGCAATGAAATCAATAAACGATACACTGATTTGTTGAAGACAAACGACACTCTATCTCTCTGGGATTGCATCTCTCTTGACGCAGTACAAAAAGGCAGAACTATTCATGAGAATATAGCGCAAGACTTACTCAAACGTGGACTGATAGAAGGTGAGGTCCCGCATTACAGCATTTCTCTTAGCATTGCCAAGAACACTCACCAACTGCCTTCTTATACAAAAACAAAAGGATTGGATAAGGAGAGGTTGCGTCAAATGGTTCTCCAATATCTCAGCAATGCAGGAAGTGAAGGTGCCAAGCGAGATAGTATATACGAATATCTGAAGGATGTTCTTCCGCAAAACAAGACGGAAGAACAAAAAATTCGTATGCTCGGAGATTTGCTCAAAAACATGAGCAAAGAATATTTAATAAAAGCGGAAGGACGAACTTGGTATGTCATGTCTCAATCATAGAGGACATATTATAGCGGATTATAGCGGAATTATAGCGAATTCGGCATTCTTATAGCGGAAAATCCGTCGAATTTCGACGGATATAGCGAAATTAATACTAAAAAAGGTCGCCAAAATGCTGGCGACCTTTTTTCATATTTATTTCGTATTCAGAACCAGCTTCTTCGTTTTCATCTTTTCTCCCGCTACCGAAAGTCCTACCTTTCCAGGCTTATCACCGGCGCACAATATTACGAGGGCGGAACCCTGGAAGAGATGGCGCTGAATGGTTTTCTCCAACTGGGTCTTTCCGATATGAAGTTCATCCGATGTGATGTTTCCATTATCCACCGCCACGATATTCGCATCGCCTTTTACGGTGAAAGTCAACTTATCGAATGCCTTGGTATTCTTATCTAAAAATATTTAATTTTCACCCAAATAGCCAAAACTACTGCCAATTAACAAGATATTTAAAATAGAGAAATATCAATCTAACATCTCAAAGAAATGCAACTTTAAAAAAATGTAAAGGTAGCTTCATTTCTTAAAATATGTTTAAGAAAAGCAGAAAAACACCCTTCACGCCCTTCACCTGTAATAAATTGATTTACAGAATGTTAAATAAAAAGGTGAAGGGTGAAGGTTTGAAAACTCTATTTATATATGTACGCGTGGGTAAAGAAAAAAGAGGGTAATTCCAAAAAAGACCCTAGGGTCAAAAATCGAAAAAGCCCTAAAAAAGAATATAATATAAAGATTTAAAATATACCCTTCACCCTTCACCTCGTCACCCCAACACGGTTTCCATATCTTCTTTATCGGAGATATTTTGCTATCTATTGGAGATAATTTCTTATCTATCGGAGTTATCTTTTTATCCTTCGGAGATATTTTCAGAATGATTTCATGGTATTTTCTGTACTTTATTTCCCGAATCCACGCAAATCGCACAAATCGCATAGGTAGGAAACGGAAATGTTGTATCTTTGCAACGTCAATCAGAAGTAACAACGAAATGCAGGATTGCTGAAAAAAACAACATAAGAATTTGGAAGTTAGAATTATTCAGCGTAATTTTGCAGATGAAATAAAACAAGAAACAATATGCAAACAAGCAAATACCTATTAGCAACGGATTGAAGATCACAGGCGATGCCGACGGGTTGAAATAGCACCTACATTTTATAAAAAGTAATACAGAATTGAGTACAGAAACGAGCTTAATTTGCAAGAATAAGGCGCGTTTTGTTTTTTTATATCCCTCCTTATTTCTTTTTATCTCTTAAAATTAGGCATTTCCAAATATTTTGCTTAATTTTGCCTGCAAAATAATTTTGAGTAAGAAAATGATAGATATAAAAGGTATAACCAAGAGCTTCGGCTCCCTGCAGGTGCTTAAGGGCATCGACCTGCATATTGACAAGGGCGAGGTGGTAAGTATCGTCGGTCCTAGTGGTGCCGGAAAGACTACCCTTCTCCAGATTATCGGTACCCTCGACAAGCCTGATAATGGCAGCATAGAGGTGGATGGTGTGGATGTGCGCAGCCTCAGCACCAAGAAACTGAGCGATTTCCGCAACCAGCATCTCGGTTTCGTCT
>ENA-ORMX01002658-ORMX01002658.1-human-gut-metagenome-genome-assembly--contig:-NODE-2658-length-10015-cov-10.814157_pt1 | contig 10015 bp, 6 predicted proteins | sample MGYA00242108_ERZ509007 | MGnify/ENA primary metagenome ERZ509007 (study PRJEB26280, sample SAMEA2338745) | human gut metagenome | biome: human gut; feature: human-associated habitat; material: faeces...
GATATGTATATGAATCCGGATCTGAAGGAAACTCTGACTATCTGGGATATGCAGCTGGTATCCTACGGAAGTAAGATCATAGAGCGCAGAAAGCTGTTCGTAGAACAGCTCAATGAGATCATTTATGAGATTCATAAAAAGCTGTCCGGTGGCAGGGAAGAGATCCGTATCCAGTATGAGCCGGATGTGGAGCTGGATGAATTTGAAAGAAAATTAAAAAACAGCCAGGATCGTGATATGCGGGCCAAAATGACATCCGTGGGACCCCACAGAGATGACTTTTCCTTCCTGGTAGGTGATGTGGATATACGAAAGTTCGGATCCCAGGGTCAGCAGCGTACTGCTGCTCTTTCTTTAAAATTATCCGAAATTGAATTAGTAAAAAGGATCACGAAAGATACACCGGTTCTGTTACTTGACGATGTATTGTCTGAACTGGACAGTAACCGGCAAAACTATCTGTTGAACAGTATCGGAGATATTCAGACGATCATTACCTGTACCGGTCTGGAAGAATTTGTAAATAACCGGTTTGAAATTAACAGAGTATTCAAGGTATCCGCCGGAACAGTTACCTGTGTAAATGAAAATATGGGTCTGAAATCGGATATAGAAGAATCTCCGTCAGATGAATATAATTTTGGCAGCCTGTAGGGCAGAATGTGAGGAATCATGAGCGAAGAAAATAGGAATAATACCGCGGTAGAACATGAATACGGCGCGGATCAGATTCAGATATTGGAAGGTCTGGAAGCTGTAAGAAAGCGTCCGGGAATGTATATTGGTACCACATCCAGCAGAGGACTGCATCACCTGGTGTATGAGATCGTTGATAATGCGGTAGATGAAGCACTGGCAGGATTCTGCGATACCATTGATGTAACAATTAACGAAGATAATTCTATCACTGTTATTGATAACGGAAGAGGAATTCCTGTAGGTATCAATCACAAGGCAGGTATTCCCGCAGTAGAAGTCGTATTTACGATTCTGCATGCCGGCGGTAAATTCGGCGGTGGGGGATACAAGGTATCCGGTGGTCTGCACGGTGTAGGTGCGTCTGTTGTAAATGCCCTCTCTAACTGGCTGGAAGTAGAAATCTGCCAGGGCGGCAAGGTATATAAGCAGCGTTACGAGAGAGGACATGTGTGTTATGCACTGAAAGAAATCGGCACCTGCCCTATGGAAAAGACAGGTACCAAGGTTACTTTCCTGCCGGATGATACGATTTTTACCGAAACAACGGTCTATGATTTTGATGTACTGAAGAGAAGACTCAGAGAGATGGCATTCCTGACTAAGGGACTGCGCATCATCTTAAGAGATAACCGTACGGAAGAGGAAGCTTCTCTGGAGGCAATGTCTGCGGAACATGAAAATGAGCAGATCAGCGAACTGTTACAGAGAGCACAGGAAGATGCCAAAGATACATCTGCATCTTCAGATGATTCTGTTTCCGATGCTGCGGCAAAAGAATCCGTTAAGGATGACTCTGAGGCGTTTGCAGATGCTTTTGCTACTTCTGAGGAATCTACCAAAGCCCACACCGGCGGCAAAATCGGGAAGATACATACCATTACTCTGGAAAATGGTAAGAAACAGAAAGTTGTTGAGTTCTACTACGAAGGTGGTATCAAGGAATTTGTTGCTTATCTGAATAAGAGTAAGGAGCCTTTATACGAAAATATTCTGTATTTTGAAGGCGAGAAGAACAATGTGTACGTGGAAGTATCTTTCCAGCACAATGATTCTTATAACGAGAGTGTATTCAGCTTTGTAAATAATATCAATACTCCTGAAGGAGGTACTCATTTACAGGGCTTTAGAAATGCTATTACGAAGACTTTTAATGATTATGCCAGAAGCGCAAAGCTGTTAAAAGACAGTGAACCAAATCTGTCCGGTGAAGATATTCGTGAAGGTCTGACTGCTATTGTCAGTGTTAAGATTGAGGATCCCCAGTTCGAAGGACAGACCAAGCAGAAACTGGGTAACAGTGAGGCAAGAGGTGCAGTTGACAATATTGTCAGTGAGCAACTGACTTATTTCTTAGAGCAGAATCCACAGATTGCAAAAACAATCTGTGAAAAATCTATTTTGGCACAGCGTGCCAGAGAGGCTGCCAGAAAGGCAAGAGACCTTACCAGAAGAAAGACCGCATTGGATACTATGGCTCTGCCCGGTAAGCTGGCAGACTGTTCTGACAAGGATCCGAAGAACTGTGAAATCTACATCGTAGAGGGAGACTCCGCAGGAGGAAGTGCGAAGACAGCACGTTCCCGTGCAACCCAGGCTATTCTTCCCTTACGTGGTAAGATCCTGAATGTAGAAAAGGCAAGACTGGATAAAATCTATGCCAACGCCGAGATCAAAGCAATGATCACAGCGTTTGGTACCGGCATTCATGAAGATTTTGATATTACCAAGCTTCGTTATAACAAAATCATTCTGATGACCGATGCCGATGTAGACGGTGCACATATCAGTACTCTTCTGCTGACCTTCATCTATCGGTTTATGCCGGAGCTGATCAAGCAGGGACATGTGTTCCTGGCGAAACCGCCTCTGTATAAGCTGGAGAAAAACAAAAAGGTATGGTATGCCTATAGTGACGAAGAACTTGACAGTATCCTGACGGAAGTAGGCCGTGATCAAAATAACAAGATTCAGCGTTATAAAGGATTGGGTGAGATGGATGCGGAGCAGCTTTGGGAGACCACCATGGATCCCGAGAGACGTATTCTGCTCAGAGTGAATTACGATGAAGAGACGGAATCCGAACTGGATTTGACCTTTACTACTCTTATGGGCGATAAGGTAGAGCCTAGAAGAGAATTCATCGAAGAGAATGCTCAGTTTGTTAAAAATCTGGACATCTAGTAACTATTTTTCAAATCAGAATTTGAATAGTTACGGTATTTAATAATAGAGAGTCGTATTTTACGACAGATTGTGAGGAAACATGAACGACGATATTTTTGATAAGCCTTCGGAGGCTGAGATTGATAAAATCCATGAAGTCGATCTGAAAGAGAAAATGGAAACTTTCTATATCGACTATGCCATGAGTGTTATCGCATCCCGTGCGCTTCCGGATGTGAGGGATGGTCTGAAGCCGGTACAGAGACGTGTACTCTATTCTATGATCGAACTGAACAATGGTCCCGACAAACCGCATCGTAAAAGTGCCCGTATTGTCGGCGATACCATGGGTAAATATCATCCTCATGGTGACAGCTCCATTTATGGCGCATTAGTTAATATGGCACAGGACTGGTCTACTCGTTATCCTCTCGTAGACGGTCACGGTAACTTCGGTTCCATGGATGGTGACGGTGCCGCAGCAATGCGTTATACCGAGGCAAGACTTTCCAAGATTTCCATGGAATTATTGGCAGATATCGGCAAGAATACCGTAGATTTCGTACCGAACTTTGATGATACCGAAAAAGAGCCTGTAGTATTGCCCAGTCGTTATCCGAATCTGCTGGTCAACGGTACTACCGGTATTGCCGTAGGTATGGCTACTAATATTCCGCCTCACAATCTCCGTGAAGTGGTACAGGCTGTCGTAAAAATTATTGATAATCGTGTGGAAGAAGACAGAGATACAACGATCGATGAGATTCTTCCCATTGTAAAAGCTCCCGATTTTCCTACCGGAGGACTTATCCTGGGTACCAGAGGCTGTGAAGAAGCCTATCGTACCGGTCGCGGTAAGATCAGAGTCCGTGCGGTGACCAATATTGAGACACTTCCAAACGGCAAGAGTCAGATCATTGCTACTGAACTGCCTTACATGGTCAACAAGGCCAATCTGATCATCAAGATTGCCGAGCTGGTAAAATTAAAGAAAATCGATGGTATCACAGATATCCGTGATGAATCCAACCGTGAAGGTGTCCGCGTGGTCATTGAGCTTCGTAAGGATGCCAATGCCAATGTTATTCTGAATCAGCTGTACAAGCATACACAGCTGCAGGATACTTTTGGTGTGATCATGCTGGCGCTGATCAACAATCAGCCTAAAGTTATGAATCTGCTGGATATGCTGACTTATTACCTGAAGCATCAGGAAGATGTCGTTACCAGAAGAACCAAATATGATCTGAACAAAGCAGAGGAAAGAGATCATATTTTACAGGGATTGTTAAAAGCTTTGGATTTCATTGATGAAGTCATTACTATCATCCGTGGCAGTCAGAATGCACAGATTGCAAAAGAAAGACTGATGGAAAGATTTGAGCTGTCCGATGTCCAGGCACAGGCAATCGTAGAAATGCGTCTGCGTGCTCTGACAGGTTTGGAAAGAGAGAAGCTGGAGAACGAGCATAAGGATCTGGTAGTAAAAATTGCGGAGTTGAAGGCTATTTTGGCGGATGAAAAACTGTTATTGGGTGTCATCAAGACAGAGATGACTGCGATTGCTGAAAAATATGGTGATGACAGACGCAGTAAGATCGGCTATGATGAACTGGATATCTCTATGGAGGATCTGATTCCGAAGGAGAATACTATCATTGCCATGACCAGTCTTGGTTATATCAAGCGTATGACCGTAGATAATTTTAAAGCACAGAACCGCGGTGGTCGTGGAATCAAAGGAATGCAGACGATTGATGAGGATTATATAGAAGATCTTCTGATGACGACTACACATCATTATCTGAATTTCTTCACCAATATGGGAAGAGTTTACAGGTTGAAGGCATATGAAATCCCAGAAGCCGGTCGTACAGCAAGAGGTACTGCTATTGTGAATCTTCTGCAGCTGGCACCCGGTGAGAAGATCACTGCTATGATTCCGATTCATGAATACAGTGATGATAAGAATCTGTTCATGGTAACTAAGACCGGTATTGTGAAGAAGACCCCTCTGATGGAGTTCTCCAATGTCAGAAAGAATGGACTGACTGCGATTAACTTACGAGAAGAGGATGAGCTGATCGAGGTGAAAATCACTGACAGCAGCAGTGAAATCTTCCTGGTAACCAAACAGGGTATGTGCATCCGCTTCCAGGAAACGGATGTCCGGGCTACAGGCAGAGCTTCCATGGGTGTTATTGGTATGAACTTATCTCCCGGGGATGAGATCATCGGTATGCAGTTACAGACTCAGGGCAGTGACCTGTTGATCGTATCTGAAAATGGAATGGGTAAGCGTACCAATATGGATGAATTTACCGTACAGAAACGTGGCGGTAAAGGCGTAAAGTGCTACAAGATCGTTGAAAAAACCGGTGATGTGGTAGGTGCCAAGGCTGTAAATGACGATAACGAAATTATGATGATAACCACAGAAGGAATTATCATACAGCTTCGTGTTCAGGATATCTCCACTTTGAGCAGAATCACATCAGGTGTAAAACTGATCAATCTGGATGAGGGTGTTAAGGTTGCGCAGATTGCCAAGGTACGTGAGAAGCTTTCCAACGGAGACCATGAATTCGACAATCTTGAGGAAGCCATGGAAGAAGTAGCACAGGAATCCGTTTCTGAGGATGAGGAGGAAACAGAAGAAAATCTGATTTTCCCCACTGAGGAAAATGAGGATGATGAGTAAATTATTTTTAAAATAAAAGAGGCGTGAAAAATGGAATCTTATAGTATTTTCAGAGATCTGGCAATTATTATTATATTTGCCAAAGTATTTGGTATTATTGCAAGAAAATGTAAAGCACCACAGGTGGTAGGTGAGATCATTGCCGGTCTGTTGATCGGACCCAGTGTACTTGGACTGGTGCAGCAATCGGATTTTCTGATCCAGATGGCAGAAATCGGTGTTATCCTGCTGATGTTCTCCGCCGGTCTGGAGACGAATCTGAAGGATCTGATGAAGACGGGATTTGTGGCATTTCTGATCGCATGTATGGGTGTATTTGTTCCTTTGGTAGGCGGAACATTATTATACATGGGATTTTACGGAGTGGCACCCTGGGGCTCTGAGAAATTCTATGAAGCCGTATTTATCGGTGTCATTATGACGGCTACCAGTGTAAGTATTACCGTGCAGTCTCTGAAAGAACTGGGAAAACTGAAAGGTAAAGTCGGTACAACGATCATGAGTGCCGCTATTATCGATGATGTCATTGGTATTATTGTACTTACTTTTGTCATCGGATTTAAAAATCCGGATTCCAATCCCGGAAGTGTAGTAATTTCTACTCTTCTGTTCTTCCTGTTCGCAATTGGTGTCGGATTTGTATTGTTCAAGGTATTCCAGTATCTGGATAACAAATATCCGCATACAAGACGTATTCCTATTTTAGGTCTGGCGCTCTGTTTTATTTTCGCTTATGTAGCAGAGGTATTCTTCGGTATTGCGGATATTACAGGTGCTTACGTGGCAGGTATTATCCTTTGCTCCATTCATGATTCGGAATATATAGCCGAGAAGATGGATATCAATTCTTATATGATCTTCGGACCGATTTTCTTCGCAAGTATTGGACTTAAGACCAGCTTTGATCATCTGAACGGGGAATTTGTGTTATTTTCTATCGGATTCGTCGTTGTAGCATTACTGTGTAAGATCATCGGCTGTGGTCTGATGGCAAGAATCTGCAAATTCAAGGGACCGGATGCTCTGAAGATCGGTGTCGGTATGATGACCAGAGGTGAGGTTGCCCTGATCGTGGCACAGAAGGGATTGTCTGTTGGAATGATCGGATCCGAGTATTTTACCGCAGTCATTCTGTTGATCATCGTATCCAGTATTTCCACTCCTATCATGCTTAAGATTCTGTATACGAAGCATGCCGAGATTGATTAAAAATGGATCACATGGATCAGAAGCGTTTTGAAGAAGCTAAGAGAAAAATAATAGGCGTGGACCGTCAGAGACTGGGAATCGGAACTCTCTCAGAGAAGACGGTTCATGCTATTTTTAAGGATTATTATGAGCCGGATGAGGACCATCAGGAGATTCCCATAGAGAATTATGTGGCGGATATTTACAAGGATGGGGAGATCATCGAGATCCAGACGAGACAGTTCAACCGTATGCGGGGAAAGTTACAGGCGTTTTTACCTTTGTATCCGGTGACAATTGTCTATCCCATTCCTTATGAAAAATGGCTGATCTGGATCGATGAAGACAGCGGTGAACTAAGTAAAAAGCGAAAATCCCCAAAAAAGGGATCCACTTATCAGGCATTTAAGGAACTATATAAGATCAAAATGTTCCTGAAGGATCCGAATATCCGGTTTAAATTTGTATTGGTGAATATGGAAGAATACCGGCTGTTAAACGGTTGGAGTCGTGACAAGAAAAAAGGATCCACGAGATATGACAGGATTCCTACGGATCTGATCGAAGAGGTGGAAATCAGACAGCCGGAGGATTATCTGCAATTTGTACCTTATGAACTGGAAGAACCATTTCACAGTAAGGATTTTGCGAAAGCAGCCCATATTCCTCTCTCACTGGCACAGACGGTATTGAATATATTATTTGAAATGGGGACAATAGAAAGGGTAGGAAAACAGGGAAACAGTTATTTATATCGTGTCATGGATATATAGATTATATAGATGAAAAAAGAGGATTAGGCCGTATGGCTTAATCCTCTTCGTCTTCCTGATGGGATTTCGGCAGGGAGAAGATAAATTCACTTCCAACGCCGGGAGTACTGATCACATTGATATGTTCATCGTGAGCATTGATAATCTCTTTTACAATGGAAAGACCCAGCCCGGTTCCCTTTTTATCTTTGCCTCGGGATAGGTCGGATTTGTAAAATCTGTCCCAGATCAGCTTCAGATCTTCTTTCGGAATACCGATTCCTGTGTCTTTTACGGAGACAAACAATTTATTTTTCTTCTCCGAGGTCTCAATGTGGATCACAGAATCATGGTGACTGAACTTAATGGCATTGTCCATGAGATTATAGAGTACCTGCTGGATCTTACCCATATCTGCATGGACATACATTTCATTGCCGGTCAGGATCATCTCGATAGCAATGGATTTGTTATGACAGGTGCCCTCAAAGGTACTTGCAGTATTACGGATCACTTGATTGATATCAAAATCTGTTTTATCTAAGAGCATTCCTTTGGTGTTAAGATTATTCAAGGTTAAAAGACTGTTGGTCAGCTTCGTCAGTCGTTCTGTTTCATTCAATACGATAGTAATGTATTTTTCGTGCATTTCCGGTGGAATTGTGCCGTCCAGCATGGCCTCCAGATATCCCCTTATAGAGGTCAGAGGGGAACGGAAATCGTGGGATACATTGGCTACAAACTTTTTCTGATCATCCTCGGAACGGGCAATTTCGCTTGCCATATAATTCAGACAGGAAGCCAGATAACCGATTTCATCCTCACTATCCACCTGAAATTCATAATGCATATTACCGGCAGCATACTGCTCTGTGGCATGAGTGATCTTCCGCAGAGGAATATATACGATCTCGGTGAAAAAGATCAGAATGATCAGGGATAGCAGGAACAGGATTGCCAGGGTGATATAGGAAATATTCAGCAGGTTGTTACAGGATTTCTGAATATCATTCATATCGGTATGAATGACTACATAGCCTTTTACCTTGTAGTTGGAGGTAATGGGAGCAAATACAGTAAGTACATCTGAATCAAAATTACCGAAGAAATCACCAACAATGTAGTAAGAGCCGCTGGTTACAGTCGAATCAAAATTCTCAATGACTACCACATTCTCCACATCTAAGGGACTATTGGTATCCAGTACCAGTCGTCCGGAGGGATTGATGATGCGAATCTCGGAATTCAGGTAGACCGCCAGGGAGTCCAGCTGCATTTTAACGGTCTCCAAAGTTGTTTCACTGGTGTACAATCCGCCGGCATAGGTTCCGGCGATCAGGGTTGCTTCGGAATAGAGACTTTCTGCCTTTTCCCGGATCAGATGTTCTTTGGTCATATTGGGAACAAAAGTTGTAACAATGATGAAACCAAATACACCAAAAATAAAATATGCGAGTATAAATTTTAGATAAAGTGTTTTTTTCATAACAAATCCTGCTTTTGGTATGACTTAATTACGTACTTCGAATTTATAGCCAATGCCCCAGATGGTGCTGATCTTCCAGTTGGCATGATCCTTGATCTTCTCGCGGAGACGCTTGATATGCACATCCACGGTACGGGTATCACCGATATATTCATAGCCCCAGATCTGATCCAGGAGCTGTTCTCTGGTGAATACATGATTCGGTGAGGATGCTAAAAAGTAGAGAAGCTCCAGTTCTTTCGGCGGCATTTCCACGGTGTGTCCCATATAGATGACGGAATAATTGGTCAGATTAATGGTCAGATCCGCATATTCCACACACTTGTCGTTAGGATTCTCTGTGGGGGCATTGGAGGGCTTATAACGTCTGAGGACTGCTTTGGCGCGGGCCACCAGTTCCTTTGAATCAAAAGGTTTTTCCATATAATCATCCGCACCCAGCTCCAGTCCCAATACCTTGTCGAAGACTTCACCTTTTGCGGAAAGCATGATGATGGGAACGGAGTATTGTGCCCGGACTTCTCTGCACACCTGATAACCGTCAATGCCGGGAAGCATCAGATCCAACAGAATCAGATTCGGAGCAAAGGTCTCCATAGCCGGCATCACGGATTCTCCGTCATTGACGATCATGGTATCAAAACATTCCTTCGTCAGATATAGGGAGATCAGTTCCGCAATATTATTATCATCATCTACAATGAGAATTTTCTGTTTACTTACCATGTAGTATAGGCCTCCTGTCAGTTATTATTTAAAAGTAACAATGGTTACGCCGGCATCACCTTCACCGTATTCACCCAACCGGTATTCTTTGACGTATTTCAGACGTTTTAAGTGAGACTGTACGGCATTGCGCAGAGCACCGGTGCCTTTTCCGTGCACGACTCTCACACTGGGGAGATGAGCCAGATAAGCGTCATCCAGGTATTTATCCAGTTTTGCAATGGCTTCATCTACCGTACATCCCAGAAGGTTGATCTCGGAGGACACGGAGAAGGACTTGGACATTTTCAACTTGCCGGT
>ENA-ORMX01002663-ORMX01002663.1-human-gut-metagenome-genome-assembly--contig:-NODE-2663-length-10001-cov-2.959180_pt1 | contig 10001 bp, 8 predicted proteins | sample MGYA00242108_ERZ509007 | MGnify/ENA primary metagenome ERZ509007 (study PRJEB26280, sample SAMEA2338745) | human gut metagenome | biome: human gut; feature: human-associated habitat; material: faeces...
GTCCACAAGTTAATCCTGATTTGTAATCGTTCGCTATAATATACCTAAACTCAAGCCGTACATAACTATATTATGTTTAATTAAAGCGTTATGTTAAACATTTGTCTTCTATACATCTGTAAGCACATAACTATATTATATTTAATTAAAGCTCCTGTCATTATCCTGATATTAGTCAAGATAATCCTTAAGCTTACGGCTTCTGCTTGGATGTCTTAACTTTCTTAAAGCCTTGGCTTCAATCTGTCTGATACGCTCTCTTGTAACGTTGAATTCCTTACCAACTTCCTCAAGTGTTCTTGCTCTTCCATCATCCATACCAAAACGAAGTCTTAATACCTTCTGCTCTCTGTCTGTAAGAGTTCCAAGAACTTCTACAAGCTGTTCCTTAAGAAGTGTTGAAGCTGCTGCCTCTGCTGGAACTGGAACATTATCATCCTGAATAAAGTCACCAAGGTGGCTGTCTTCCTCCTCACCGATAGGTGTTTCAAGTGAAACAGGCTCTTGTGAGATTTTCTGTATTTCTCTTACTCTCTCAACAGGAATATCCATAGTTTCTGCTATTTCCTCTGGAGATGGTTCTCTTCCTAACTCCTGTAAGAGCTGTCTTTGTACTCTTACAAGCTTATTGATAGTTTCAACCATATGAACAGGAATACGTATAGTTCTTGCCTGGTCAGCAATAGCTCTTGTGATAGCCTGTCTTATCCACCATGTTGCATATGTTGAGAACTTATATCCCTTACGGTAATCAAACTTTTCAACAGCCTTTATAAGACCAAGATTACCCTCCTGAATAAGGTCAAGGAACTGCATACCCCTGCCCACATAACGCTTTGCAATACTTACAACAAGACGTAAGTTGGCCTCGGCAAGTCGCTTCTTAGCTTCCTCATCGCCCTCTTCCATTCTCTGGGCATACTCTATTTCTTCCTCTGCACTAAGAAGAGGGACTTTGCCTATCTCCTTTAAGTACATTCTTACAGGGTCTTCAAGACCGATACCATCTGGAACTGAGAGGTCAATCTTTTCAATATCAATATCATCTTCATCAGAAAGAATGATATCATCCTCTTCCACCTCATCATCGTTCATCTTGACATCTATATTACAGCCTTCAAGGAACTCAAACACCTTTTCCATCTTATCAGCTTCAAAGTCTGTATCCTGAAAATAATCCATAATCTCCTTATAATCAAGGACATTTTTCTTCTTTCTGGCTATTGCAAGGATACCTCTGCACTTATCCATGAACTTTTCCTGCATTAATCTTGCTGCTTCTTCCTCTGAAAGCTCCTGCTGTGCCGGTTCTTCCTTCTTAGACTTCTTAGGCTTCTTAGCAGCCTGCTTTTCTGATGAAGCTGTATCAGCCTTCTTTTTAGTTGTCTTCTTAGTTTCCTTTAATTCTTCTTCGTTTAAGTTTTCCTTCTTTACTGCCATTACAATGGTCCACCTTTCGCATGTATTACAAATTAATGTGAATATTATTTAACTTCATCTGCCTGCCTATGATATCCTGCATCGTCTTAGCATCTGTCGCATGTTCAAGCTTATAATCAAGACTGCTCTTCTTAACCCTGAGTACTGTATCATTCAGTGTCTTCTCTCTTTCTGACTGGCTGAGAGAGTCGCTTAATTCTGCGCTGAACATAGCTGCTATCTCACTATGCATTTCACCATCACTATATGAGCCTATAATCGCCGCCGGATTAATGCTGCCACTCTCATACTGTTCGTATATTTTAGCTGCAACATCCTTAAACAGCGGGTCTATAAAGTCTTCTGGCTGTATATATTCCCTCACCTTATCATATATATCGCCATCTTCTATCATCCACGTAAGCAGAATTTTCTCTGCCTGCCTTACACCATCTTCTTTTTTCTTTCTTACCGGTTCAGCCCTTCTTACAGGAGTCACATTATTAGTGATAATTCCGCCCTGACTTCCAATCCTGATAACCATCTGGCGCATACCATCCTCTGGTATCATAAACTGCCTGCATACAGCCTTCATATAGTTATCTCTCTCAAGCTTCTCACTAAATGCAGCAAGCTTCTTAGCTACTTCTCTTTCAAATGCGGTTTCACTCTCAGGGTCGCTTCTGTTATAATTCTTCTCTATTATACCGATTTCATACATAAAGCTGTTCTCCGCCTTATCTATACGCTCCTGAAATGCTTCTGCGCCAAGTGCCTTGATGAATTCATCAGGGTCTTTATATGGCCGCATATTAATAACTCTCGTTGAAAGTCCCGCTTCCTTTAATATAGGAATAGCCCTTAAAGCTGCCTTAACACCTGCTTCATCACTATCATAGGTTATAAGCACATTATCCGTATATCTTTTCATAAGTCGTGCATGTCCCGGTGTCAGTGCCGTACCAAGCGATGCCACAGCCTGATTAAAACCTGCCTGATGCATAGATATAACATCCATATAACCTTCACATATTATAAGATTATTCTTTCTTGCACTCCTTGCCACATTAAGTCCATACAGATTCTTACTTTTATCAAAAAGCTTCGTCTCCGGTGAATTCAGGTACTTGGGCTTTCCATCCCCCATAACACGGCCACCGAAGCCTATAACTTTATTATTGATATCCATAATAGGAAATATGACCCTGTTCCAGAACTTTTCTCTTACACCTTTTTCGTAAGTAAACAGTCCCGACTCCTTTAATATCTCGTCATCATATCCCTTTTCCTTAAGCATCCTGTACAAATCACCAGTAAGCTGGGGTGCGAAGCCTAATCCAAATGTATTGATAGTCTTATCCGAAAGCTGTCTTCCCTTAAGATAAGCAAGTCCGTCCTGTCCGGCAGGCGACTTTAACTGATGATAATAAAATGTAGCTGCTATCTTGTTAATCTCAAGCAGCTTTGTCTTAATATCTCTTTCACGCCTGTCATCCCCTGAGTACTCCATAACAGGAATGTCAACACCTGCCCTGTCCGCAAGCAGCTTTACTGCCTCTGGAAATGTAAAGTTCTCATATTCCATAACAAATGTTATGACATTACCACCAACTCCGCATCCAAAACAGTGATACATCTGCTTTGTTCCTGACACAGAAAATGATGGTGACTTTTCATTATGGAATGGACATAATCCAACATAAGAACTTCCACTCTTCTTAAGCTTTATATAACCGGAAATAACATCAACTATATCGTTGCGTGACACAACCTCTTCTATTACTTCACTTGAATATATTGGCATATTAACTCTTCTTTCCTTATGTAATAGTAAGACTTAAAAACTGCCTACTTTTATTGTATTCAATGTTATTGTCGAATTTCCTTTTTTTATTTTACATTTTTAGATAATTTTTTATTTTCTGGTAGCTTATTATAATAATATTATACTAGTTCATCTGTCAAGCTCTCGGTAAGCATTTTCTTTATTAATTAGTATAATAATTATAATATAATTGCTAAAAACAAATTCTACCTATCAATTATATATTTGTATCGCTATATTCGTCCACAATTCATGTTTTTTATATCATTAATCAGCATATAAAGCTCTCATAGCATAAATATACATTTAATATGCATTTAATAAATATCACATTTTCCCTATACTATACAATCGCATTTAACACATATTTTAATTAATATTGAAAATTCGCGTATCATAAAATCACATTTTAATGAACTCCAACCTAAGATATAACACCTCCAACTGCTCCGCATAATATGCACAGTGCTGCACTCTTTACCATCTGGGCAATATCCGATGACATACCTTTATTCACAGCTATCGAAACAATAAATAATATAATAAAATATATCACTCCATACAATGCGCCCCACATAAGCCTGTTGCGTTTCATACTTTTGGCAAGCAAAAGACCTCCGCACAGAGTTGAAAGACCATATGTAACATATATCCCTACTGATATTATGCTGTCTGAAACCCTGAACTTATACAGGCAGAATGAAAGCAGCAGAAGTGCCGCAACTGTTATAACATAGCCCGCTATAAGTGTCTTTAATATAACTGATACTTTATTCATACATACTCCTGACTGCACCACTGAACCTGTGGATAACAGCCATCTACATTCATTATTCTCTATATAATATGAGATATCTGTACGCTATAGACTACATTTTGCAGTTCTGTTAAGGGCTAATCTTTAAAATGCTATATATGGCTGTAAACAGTAACATTTTCTACTTTAACAGCAGTTATCATCCCTTGACAGTCCTTTACCAATACTGTAAAATGTTAAAATATAACACTTAAATGTGTTAACTATATTTTATATTAAGGATTGGAGGAACATTTCCTTGGACACTGACAGTTATATTCAACTTATAACTATTATTATTTTATTATTTCTTTCAGCTTTCTTTTCATCTGCTGAAACCGCATTTATGACGGTAAGCCGTATAAAAATCCGCTCGCTTATGGACGAAGGTAACAGGCATGCTGCTTTAGTAGCTAAGATTATCGACAATTCAGGCAAGATGTTAAGTGCTGTACTTATTGGTAACAACATAGTTAACATATCATGTTCTGCTCTTGCAACAACATTTACTATTAATGTATGGGGCAGCTATGCTACTGGTATCGCAACTGGTGTTCTTACTCTGTTCGTTCTTATATTCGGAGAGATAACCCCTAAGAATCTTGCTTCAAAGTTTAACACTAAGCTTGTATTATTATATGCGCCTGTTATATATGGACTTATGATTATACTGACACCTGTTATTTTTATAGTTGACCATCTTGCAGGCATAGTATTAAAACTCTTTGGCGCTAGCTCCAAAGGCAACTCCAACACTATAACAGAAGAAGAGCTTCGTACAATAGTTAAGGTAAGCCATGAAGAGGGTATCATAGAAAAAGACGAACGACAGATTATTGACAACCTTTTTGATTTTGGTGATACTTCGGTAAAGGATGTCATGATACCTCGTATAGATATGACAGTCGCTGATGTTAACTCATCATACGATGACATTATCACACTTTTTAAGAGCACTATGTATACACGTATTCCTATATATGAAAATGATACTGACAACGTTATAGGTACACTTAATATAAAGGATCTTATAGTTACTAACGTTGATGATTCATTTAATATAAGGAAGATTATGCGTGAGCCTTTCTTTACATATGAACATAAGAACACGTCTGAGTTGTTTAAAGAAATGCAGCTTAAGCGTTACAGCATAGCTATTGTGCTAGATGAATATGGTCAGACAGCCGGTATGATAACAACGGAGGATCTTTTAGAGGAAATCGTTGGTGAAATACGTGATGAATATGATACTGACGAAAAAGATGACATGACTAAGATTCGTGAAAACACTTATCGTATCAATGCTTCATGTAAGCTTGATGACATAAATGATGAATTAGGAACCAAACTTTATTCAGAGGATAACGATTCACTAGGCGGATTCATATCAGAAAAACTTGACCGCATACCTAAAGCAGGCGATAAGCTTACTATAGATAATGTATGGCTGTTTGTCGAGAGGTCATCTGCTAACAGGGCAGAATCTATTATACTTAAGCTGATTGATAAGCCTTCGGATGTGAAGGCGTAAGTCAAAAAACTTCGTAACTATACTATAACTTATTGTCTGTCTATAATCATAAATTTAAAAAGCCGTAATTCAGGTCTGGATATAATATTTCAGACTGTATTACGGCTTTTTATGTATATCCTAGATTTCGCACAGTGCCGTACAATAACATATTACACCGCACATCTACATATACTAATATACAAAAAGGGATGCAACAATTTGCTATAAAATGTTGCATCCCATTATAAATTCTTGTTAATTCGTATTCTTAATTACGTTTTATATATCGTCATATTCCCTCAACACTTTAGTACATTTTTAAATAAAATTATTTCTAAATTATTTATTAACCATTATCACATGTCAGTTAATAAATATTCAGAAAACTATGCACTAAGAGTAACATTTACAGATTAACTTTAAGAAACACAGAGTCCCTGTCATCCTGCTTTATGCCAAGATATCTCTTGGTTATCTCATATGATGAGTGATTGTATATATCCATAAGCAGAGCCGGCTGTGTTCCGCACTTCCATGCACAGTAGCCGAACGTCTTTCTCATAGAATGACAGCTTATTCCCATCTCCATATTAAGCACATATGCCGCGTGCTTTATTATCCTGAATGCCTGCGAACGGCTAAGGTGTGTCCCCTCGTATCTTCCTGTAAATATATAATCTCCTTTTTTCACATAATCAAGCGACTCCATATACTTTCCAAGACCGCTTTTAATACTGCCATTAAGGGCTATTCGTGACTCTTTTCCCGTCTTCTTCTCATACATTATTATATGCTTCTTAAAGCACTGCTTATCAAAGTCGTATACTTCTCCCCACTTTAGTGCAAGCAGGTCACTTATTCTCAGCGCTGTATTAACTCCCATACATATCATTGCATAATTCCTTAAATTAGGCTCCTTGTCAAGATAAAATCCACGAAATGCCTCCAGTTCATCAGTACTTCTTATTGGTTGTGATGTACTCATATGTTATTACCTCCATCTATATGTTTTGGGATGCAACATTTTATAGCAGATTGTTGCATAGACAAGGAGGTTAATGTGTTAAAACTCACTATCAAACCCGGCGAATTCATCAACATAGGTGATGACGTAAGGGTCATATACTCAGGTGGTTCAGAAGGTAATATCCATCTTCTCATAGATGCACCAAGAGAGCTAAATATCGTACGAAGCAAGGTTCTTGCAAGAAACAGCGCAAACAGCTCTGATTCTGATAAGAAAACTTCAAGATTCATATCACCTTACTACGCTGAGCAGGGACTTTCTCCTGAAACACTAAACAAGATACGCCGTCTTATCAAAGAAGATAAGCAGGCACGCAAATCTAATGATAATACGCAGGGTTAGCATGGTAACACTGCTTATTATATATCTTTCATAAGGGGAACGGATTCCCCTCTGACAAATATTTTATTTACACGGAGGTATGTATTATGGTAATACAACACAATTTAACAGCAATGAATGCTAACAGAATGCTTAATGTAACAACTTCAGCTCAGTCTAAGTCAGCTGAGAAGTTATCTTCTGGTTATAAGATTAACCGTGCCGCTGATGATGCTGCTGGTCTTTCAATCTCTGAAAAGATGAGAAAGCAGATCCGCGGACTTACACAGGCTTCTTCTAACGCACAGGATGGTGTATCTGCTGTTCAGACAGCTGAAGGTGCTTTAACAGAGGTTCACTCAATGCTTCAGAGAATGAACGAGCTTGCTGTTCAGTCTGCTAATGGTACTAACTCTCAGACAGACCGTAAGGCTATCCAGGATGAAATAGATCAGCTTACATCTGAGATTGACAGAGTTTCAGAGACTACTAAGTTTAATGAAACTTATCTTTTAAAGGGTGATCCTACTAAAGCAGATAAAGCTTTTTTCATGAAATCTGGCTATAATGTTCCAGCTGACACATTATACGCAGAGGGTAGTGATACCGCTCTTGATGCTAATACATTAAAAGCAGCTCTTGAAAAAGGGAAAAAAATCTATACAGATACTAGTGCTAATGGTCAGAATGAGGGTAATTTAGCTACAAAAGGTAAGGACTATGCATATGTAACAAAGCTTTATGATGCAGAAGGTAACGAAGTAACAGCGAAAAATATCCAGGATAAAAAGAAAGCTGATGGAACCACTACTGCAGATAAATATTATACAAGCAAAGCTGGTAAAGCAGGAAAAGATGCTAATACTAATATGGAAATCGCAGCAGATGCTGCACAAAATTTCACAATAGGCTATGATGTAGCTGGAGCTATCTCTTTCAGTCTTCATGTTGGAGCTGATTCTGCTGAAGATAACAAGATTGCCGTTAAGATTGAATCAATGAGTGCCACAGGTATCGGTGTTAAAGGGCTGAAAGTTGACACAGAAGATGATGCTACAGCTGCTATCGACCGTATCGCAGAAGCTGTACAGAAGGTATCTTCACAGCGTTCAACTCTCGGTGCTGCACAGAACAGACTTGAGCATACAATTGCTAACTTAGACAACGTTGTTGAGAATACAACATCTGCTGAATCTCGTATCCGTGATACAGATATGGCTCAGGAAATGGTTAACTACAGCAAGAACAACATTCTTGCTCAGGCTGGACAGTCTATGCTTGCACAGGCTAATCAGTCTAATCAGGGTGTACTTTCACTCTTACAGTAATCATCTACAATTTAATGTTGTACAAAGCAAGAAGAGCTCGAAAGAGCAATGTCATTAAGTTAAGAATTTTGACATAATTATAAAACACATCATATTTGCAATTGTTTGATAAATATGATGTGTTTTTTTCTTTTGTCTATTTTGCAGCACAACAAAAAGACAGATTGTTTATCTGTCAAAAAAACCTTATAATTATCTATGATTAAGCCACTCTATATAGAAAGCTTACAGATGCCTGGGGTTTGACTTTGCGAGGGCCTTTTCGACCAGGTCTTACTGGTAATACATGCTTTTCTATTAGGTTAATCACATCAGGTGGACTAAGATTGCGTTTATTACGGAGATATTCTCTACAAATATAAATGGCGATTGTAAAGTTCACCTGTTTTGTTTTATCATTGTTTTTCATTTGTTTTATTACATGTGTTGTTATTAATTCACAATAGTTATACAAAAGTAATCGCGCATATATTTCTTGTTTAATAAAATCTGGTTTTCGTGCATGGAAACTTGTTAATCCTATGGCATATTTTAATTCTCTGAATGAAGTTTCTATTCCCCATCTCAAATGATAGATTTCCTTTATTTTTTTTACATCAAAAATATTTCTATCAAGATTTGTAATTATTATTTCATAAGAATTAGACCCTATAGGAAATCTAATAATACGAAATGATAATTCGTATGTTTTATCACTTTTTCGTGGAAGATAATCAAACACTTGATTTACAGGCATCCACTTATAGCCTGCATTTTTTGTGGTCTTTGTATTTTTCCTCGAAAAAATCTGAGTGATATCTATATCAAACTCATCATTTGGAGGAAGATTTAACCCAGATACAATTCCATTACTATTTTTATCTTTGACACGTATAGCGAATTTCCATCCTTTTTCAATTGCATGTGCAAAAATGTTATAGTTTTCATATCCTCTATCAGCAACAAGAATAACATTCTCTAGTTTTGATCTGTCAATCATTGTTGCACATGCTCTAAACTCGTTGTAATCCGCTGCTGTTTGCACTAAAACATCGGTGTATATACGATTCAAAACATCATAAAAGGCATTTAGATGTAGTTTATTAACAATTGAACCATGCTGATTACGTTCCCAAAAAGTTTCTGGATCCTTTTGATTGGTTGCAATGGTCAAGTTACTTCCATCACATGCAATTAAACGATAACCATGATAATTATTAGTAGTTGGAAGGTTGTCATCCGTAAAAGATTTAAACAAATATTCAAAAGCCTCTGGAAGTACTTTTGAACGTTGTTGCGTAAATGCTGACACAGACGGAGTATTTTTGTTAAAATCAAAGAAATCAAGTAGTTCTTTACTCATAGTAGCTCCACCCGAATTCATCATGATTCCTATAAAAGTTTTGAAATCAATTTTCCGTTTTCGAGAGAAATCGACATTGGGGTTTCGAAGAAATAAACATGGATTGTTAGCTAATTCCGAAATATGATTCTTTAGAGAATCTGAAACTTGATTAATATAATTGCTCATATGCGTTACCTCCTTGCAATCAAGATGTTCTTAATTACAAGGGCCGCTTTCGCTACCTCATTATCATTCAATAGCGAAAGCGGCCGCACATTTCGAATCATATGTCAAGCATTTATTACAAAATAAAAAGACCCTAGCATCATTTCTGATGCTAAGATCTTGATTGGTCATCTTAACTTAATGACATTGGTCATAGAGGCTTTTTTGTCATAGATTGACCAGCTGCATCCGGAATCCGGAGACAGGCTGATCAAGGCAATCA
>ENA-ORMX01002666-ORMX01002666.1-human-gut-metagenome-genome-assembly--contig:-NODE-2666-length-9999-cov-2.282683_pt1 | contig 9999 bp, 9 predicted proteins | sample MGYA00242108_ERZ509007 | MGnify/ENA primary metagenome ERZ509007 (study PRJEB26280, sample SAMEA2338745) | human gut metagenome | biome: human gut; feature: human-associated habitat; material: faeces...
TAATAACAATATGAAAAGTATATGTCAATATAATTTATAAAATATATTATACATCAATATTCTCAATGGTAATCATGAAGAAATTATGAAAAACGGCACGATTTTAAGGATGATACAGATACTGCTGTATGTCTAAATAAAATAATCAATCACATACATTTTACAAAAACTTTACGAACGTGAGATTATGCATTTTACATAACATTGATAACATACCCTCTGCAAGCAGATGCAGAGGGTTTTCTTTTTTGAGACGACTCACATATCATTCGGTCAGGAAACTGATTCAAGCCCCTATGAAAATCTTCTGTTAATGCTTGCAAATAAAAAAAGAGGAAGGTAACGAAAGTTATGAGAAAAGGAATTAAAAAGTTACTTACAGTTGCATTAACAGCAACATTAGGTCTTGCAGCATTAGCAGGCTGTGGAACAGGTACATCATCAAATGGAGATGGCTCAGCAAACGGAGGCACAACTAAGGAGCTTTCAGGAAAGATTCAGTTAGCAGGAAGTACATCAATGGAAAAGATGTGCGGCGCTCTCATGGAAGCATTCATGGAAGAATATCCTAATGTAACAGTAACAACAGAATATACAGGTTCAGGCGCAGGTATCGAGTCAGTAACATCCGGAGCAGTTGATATTGGTAACGCTTCAAGAGCTTTATCAGATAAAGAAAAGTCAGCAGGTATTGAGGAGAATATCGTAGCAATTGATGGTATCGCAATGATTACTGATAAGAACAACAAGGTTACTAATGTAACAAAGCAGCAGCTTACAGATATCTACACAGGAAAGATTACTAACTGGAAGGACCTTGGCGGTTCAGACGAAGCTATCGTAGTAATCGGCAGAGAGGCAGCTTCTGGTACAAGAGGAGCATTTGAGGAACTTCTTGAAGTTAAGAATAAATGTGCATATGCACAGGAACTTGACAGTACAGGCGCTGTACTTGCCAAGGTAGCAGCAACTCCAGGTGCAATCGGATATGTTTCATTAGATGTAGTTGATAAGACAGTTGCAGCTTTAAAGCTTGATGGTGTAGATGCAACAGAGGATAACATTAAGGCTGGTAAGTATACACTTTCAAGACCGTTTGTAATGGCTACTAAGGGTTCTGTTTCATCACAGAGTGAACTTGTTCAGACATGGTTCAACTTCGTAAAGTCTGACGCAGGCAAGAAGGTTATCAAGGGTGTAGGCTTAATCCTCCCAGAGTAAGCCGCGGTTAATATAGATTCTGAATGGAGAGATTGACATGGATGAGGTTATAAATGTTGGTATGAATAAAATAAATAAAACGCCAGAAGCTGTTAAGGCAACAGCAAACAGTTCGTTAAAGGGTAATAAAAAGTCAAAGCATGCAAGTGAAAGCGTGGCACGGTTTATATTCCTTATATGTGCGGTAGTAGCTATCCTGGCAGTCTGCTCCATTACCATCTATATGTTTATAAAAGGAACAGAGAGTCTTAAAAGTGTCGGAATAGCAGACTTGCTCTTTAAAACAGTATGGGCGCCAACTGCTACACCGCCTGCATATGGAATTGTATACATAATTCTTTCATCAATAGTAGGAACAACACTTGCGATTCTTATCGGAGTTCCAATTGGATTATTAACAGCAGTTTTTTTGACAGAGATAGCAGGAAAAAAACTTGCAGCAGTAGTTCAGCCGGCAGTTGAACTGCTTGCAGCAATTCCTTCTGTTATATACGGACTTCTCGGATTAATGCTATTAAACCCCCTCCTTTATAAATTAGAAAAGCATGTATTCGCGAATTCCACAACACATCAGTACACAGGAGGAGCCAACCTCCTGGCTGCAGTGCTGGTGCTTGCAATTATGATACTTCCAACAGTTATCAATATGAGCGCGTCAGCAATCAGGGCAGTTCCAATGAATTTAAGAGCAACATCGCTTGCTCTTGGTGCAACTAAGATACAGACAATATTCAAGGTTGTAGTTCCGGCAGCCAAGTCAGGAATTATAACAGGAATCGTTTTAGGTATAGGAAGAGCCTTAGGTGAGGCAATGGCTATTAATCTGGTAGCCGGTGGTTCAGTAAATCTGCCGCTTCCATTCAACTCAGTCAGATTTCTTACAACACAGATTGTAAGTGAGATGAGTTACGCAGATGGAGTACACAGACAGGTTCTTTTCACAGTAGGACTTGTTCTTTACATTTTCATAATGATTATTAACCTGATAATTACTTTAATGCAGAAGAAAGGGGAGAAAGCAAATGGATAATCTTAAAGCTAAAAAAAGGCATCCGGAAGAGATTGCAGTATACTCAGCGATATATGTGTGTGCAGCATTTTCAGTTCTCCTGCTTTTAGGAATTATTATATATGTGTTCGCAAAGGGCGCAAGGCGTGTAAACTGGGCATTTCTTACAGGTGTTACATCAATTCTTCACGGAACTGTGGGAATTGCCGGTAATATTCTGAACACATTGATAATAATATTACTTACTATGATAATTACAACGCCAATCGGTGTAGGTGCTGCTATTTATTTAAATGAGTACGCCAAACCGGGAAAGCTTGTTACAGTTATAATATTTGCAACAGAGACACTTGCAGGAATTCCATCAATTATATTTGGCTTGTTTGGAATGCTTTTCTTCGGACAGTTATGTCACATGGGATATTCACTTCTGACAGGTTCTCTTACACTTACATTAATGGTGCTTCCGCTTGTTACGAGAAATACACAGGAAGCGTTAAAGACTGTACCTGACAGTTTCAGAACAGGAGCGGTAGGTTTAGGCGCAGGTAAATGGTACACAATCAGAACAATTCTTCTTCCGTCAGCAATGCCTGGAATTGTAACAGGAGTAATCCTTGCAATAGGAAGAATTATTGGTGAATCAGCAGCATTGCTTTTTACAGCAGGAAGTGCACATCTTCTTCCAAAGACTTTCGATGCATTTCTTGAGAAAATATTTCATTCGGGCGGAACACTTACAATCCAGCTTTATTTAAGCGCAAGCAAGGGTGAATTTGAGGTGGCATTCGGCATAGCGGTTGTACTTCTTGTAATTGTACTTCTTATTAATTTTGGTACAAAGAGGCTCGCTAAGAAGCTCGAAAAGCACTAATTGGGAGGAATATATGAGTAATAAGATTAAAGTTAAAGTTGAAAATCTGAACCTGTATTACGGTGAAAATCATGCCCTTAAGGATGTGAACATGGATATACAGGAAAATGCAGTGACAGCATTTATCGGACCATCTGGCTGTGGTAAATCAACATTTTTAAAGACATTAAACCGTATGAACGACTTGGTTGACGGTGTAAGAATAGATGGCAAGGTGCTTCTTGATGGTGAGGATATATATGATCCATCAGTTGATACTACAATCCTTCGAAAGAAGGTTGGAATGGTATTCCAGCAGCCTAATCCTTTTCCTATGAGCATATACGATAACATCGCTTATGGCCCAAGAGTTCATGGAATAAGAGATAAGAAAAGACTTGACCAGATAGTCGAGGAGAGTCTCCGTGGAGCAGCTATATTTGATGAGGTTAAGGACAGATTGAAAAAATCGGCCATGGGTCTTTCAGGCGGACAGCAGCAAAGAATCTGTATAGCAAGAGCTCTTGCGGTACAGCCTGAAGTTCTTCTTATGGATGAGCCGACATCAGCTCTTGACCCTATATCTACAGCCAAGATTGAGGAACTGATGGAAGACTTAAAGAAGAAATACACAGTAATCGTGGTAACACATAACATGCAGCAGGCAACGAGAGTTTCGGATCAGACAGCATTTTTCCTTGTAGGGGAGATGGTGGAGTTTGGAGATACCCGGAAGATATTTACGAATCCCGATAAGGTGGAGACGCAGAACTACATCACGGGACGCTTCGGGTAGCGGATTGTTCCATACAAGCAAAAATAAGTTGTACAAAAGTAATCTTAAAATAGAAACATTATGGTGAAGTTTATCGAATCTGAACTCGTCTTGCTGAAAAAGGAAATAGACGAAATGTGGACCCTGGTATATAATCAGCTCGACCGTGCAGGTGATGCCGTGCTTACGCTGGACCGGGAACTGGCCCAGCAGGTATTGGTGCGCGAACGTCGCGTCAATGCTTTCGAACTGAAAATAGACAGCGACGTGGAGGACATCATTGCCCTTTACAACCCCGTTGCCATCGACCTGCGCTTTGTGCTTGCCATGCTCAAAATCAATACGAACCTGGAGCGTCTGGGCGACTTTGCAGAAGGCATCGCCCGCTTTGCCCTCAACTGCCACGAACCGGCATTGGACACTGAGCTGGTCAAGCAACTCCGTCTCGAAGAGATGATAGCCCAGGTGCTCTCCATGCTCGAGCTTGCCAAGCAGGCACTTCAGGAGGAGAGCCAAGAATTGGCTACCGCTGTGTTTGCAAAGGACAATATGCTGGACGAAATCAATGCGGAGGCCACTGCCATTCTTGCCGACTACATCAGCCGGCATCCGGAGAGTGCACTCTCTTGTCTGAACCTGGTGAGCGTGTTCCGCAAGTTGGAGCGCTCCGGCGACCACATCACGAATATTGCCGAAGAAATAGTGTTCTTTATCGACGCAAAAGTGTTAAAACATAGCGGGCAGACAGACGAACACTACTTAAATGATAAGAAATAAACAAAATTTTAGGATAATTTCAGTGTTTCATGGAAAATAGCCTTATATTTGTCCATTGAAAACGATTGCAGGTGTAGAAAAATGCTTTGAAATGATAATAAACTTAAATGATTTTTCAAAAAGATGTTATAAGACATGTTTTTTAATTTGGTTAGTATCACGAAAAGCGCCTATATTTGCATCGTTATCCTGAAAACAATCTTTTTACCTTAAAAAAAAACTAATACCTATTGAAAACTTAAAAAGGGGGCTTTGTGAAAAGACCCCTTTTTTATTTGCTGCATAATGGTTCTTCCGGTGTTAAATTTCACCTATTTATTGGTCAATATGTAAGATTTCTGTATTTATTAGCTTATATTAGCAACTTTCTTTTAAGTTAATGCTTAACTTTGTTCCCTCATAAAAATAGCGGTGAAAAGAATGAAGACAAAATATATCAAGTCGTTTCTACTATTTTTGTTATTAGGATGCTGCATTTCGGTGTCAGCTCAAAATATACAAGGCGTTGTAACAGACTCATTGACGAATGAACCCATACCCTACTTGTCAGTCTTTTATGAAGGAAAAGGCGTAGGAAGTATTACCGATAATGATGGAAATTATAAGGTCGAAACCCGTAAAGGCTGGAATAAACTCACCTTTTCGGCGGTGGGATATGTAACAAAAGTGGTGAATATAATTCCCGGCGTCACCAAGAACCTGAATGTGAGGATGAGACCGGATGATATCATGCTGGACGAAGTGGTGGTGAAGCCCAAACGAGAGAAATACTCCCGTAAGAATAATCCGGCAGTGGAACTGATGAAGAAGGTGATCGCTCATAAAAAGAATAATAAGCTGAGCGAGAACGATTACTATCAGTACAATAAGTATCAGAAGATCACGATGTCACTGAATGATGTGACTCCCGAGATGCTGGAAAAAGGCATGTATAAAAAGATGCCTTTCCTGAAAGACCAGATCGAACTTTGTGAGGAAACCAATAAATTCATCCTTCCTATTTCGGTGGACGAGACCGCTTCGCAGAAAATTTACCGTAAACATCCCAAGAGTGAGAAGACCATTATCAAAGGAATGAGCTCTACGGGTGTGAACGAGCTGTTTGCAACGGGAGATATGCTGAGCACGGTGCTGAAGGATGTATTTACGGATGTGAATATTTACGACAATGATATCCGTCTGTTGCAGTATCCTTTCATCAGCCCTATTTCGTCCAGTGATGCCATCTCTTTTTATAAGTTTTACATTATGGACACCACATTCGTGGACAAGGACAAGTGTTTCCATCTCACCTTCGTTCCCAATAACTCGCAGGACTTCGGTTTTACGGGGCATCTTTACGTATTGGCCGACTCGTCTTATACGGTGAAGAAATGTACAATGAACCTGCCCAAGAAATCGGGGGTGAACTTTGTAGACAATATGGATATTATTCAGGAGTTCGAGCAATTGCCCAATGGGGAGTGGGTGTTGAAAACCGATGACATGATTGTGGAGATGACCTTGATGAAGATCATGCAAGGATTCCAGATACGAAGGACTACCCGTTACTCTGATTATGCCTTCGATGAGCTTCCGCAGCAACTTTTCAAGCGTAAGGGGGCCGAGATCAAAGAGGCGGACGCCATGATGCGCGGAGACGATTTCTGGAATCAATACCGGCCGGTTCCGCTTACGCAGACCGAGAGTTCTATGGATATGCTGGTAAAGCGTCTGGAGCAGATGCCGGGATTCAAATATGTGATTTTTGTATTGAAGGCGTTTATCGAGAACTTTGTGGAAACCGGGACCAAGGAGCATCCCAGCAAGGTAGATATCGGTCCGGTAAACACCATGATCTCCAATAACTATATCGACGGATTGCGTCTGCGTATGAGCGCGCAGACCACGGCCAACCTGAATCCGCATCTGTTCTTCAAGGGATATTACGCTTACGGATTCAAGGATCATCGTTCCAAGTATATGGGTGAGGTGGAATACTCTTTCAACAAGAAGGAATACCTGCCGCGCGAGTTCCCGAAGAACTCCATCACGTTCAGCTATCAGTATGATGTGATGTCTCCCACGGATAAGTTCCTGAAGACAGATAAAGACAACGTGTTCGTATCTTTCAAGACTTCTACGGTAGACCAGATGTCCTACGTGCGGAATATCGCCTTGAAGTACGAGAACGAGACACAGTTTGGCCTGAAGACCACGGTGGAAGTGAAACACAGCACAGACGAGCCTACCGGCGGTCTGGCCTATATAACCAATGATGACCAGAAAACGTTGGTTCCTGAGATTCAGACCATGGAAGCCTCCCTGGCCTTCCGTTACGCTCCGGGTGAGACATTTGTCAATACCAAGCAACGCCGTATTCCGGTTTCTTTTGACGCTCCGGTATTTACGCTGTCGCACACGGCCGGTTTCAAGGGCGTGCTGGGCGGAGAGTATAACTATAACTTGACAGAGATCGGGCTGTACAAGCGTTTCTGGTTCTCGTCATGGGGTAAGATCGACATGTTCGTGAAAGGCGGTGCGCAGTGGAACAAAGTTCCGTTCCCGTTGCTGATCATGCCGGCGGCCAACTTGTCCTATATCCTGCAGCGCGAGACTTTCAACTTGATTAATAATATGGAGTTCCTGAACGACCGTTACGCCTCTCTGGATGTATCGTGGGATTTGAACGGTAAGATTTTCAACCGTATTCCTTTGCTGAAAAAACTGAAGTGGCGTGAGGCTATCGGCTTCAAGATGCTGTATGGTCATTTAACCGACAAGAACAATCCGATGAAGCATCCGGGTGACAGCGAGCTCTTCCTGTTCCCGACCCGTGACGGACGTCCTACCAGCTTTGTGATGGACCCGAAGACCCCGTACATGGAATGCTCTGTGGGTATTCACAATATTTTCAAGATATTGCACATAGACTATGTCCGCCGTCTGAATTATCTGGATCATCCCGATGCGAACAAATGGGGCGTGCGGTTTATGGTGATGATGACGTTCTGATGCAAGGAGAGCTCTGATGGAGTGTGAAATGAAGAAACCGAGGTAAGAACTTGTATCGTTCAAATAAAAAGTTTATCTTTGTTCCAGTACCTAAAGTTGGTGAAAAGTATGTTATGCTTAGATGAATGTAAGGCAAAGTTAGTTAGTTTCAAACAATGTTTTGGGCATGAGTTTGGAATTAAATCAATTGGTATCTTCGGTTCGGTTGCACGTCAAGAGAACAGGGAAGATAGTGATTTGGATATTGTTGTAGATATTGATAATCCTACTTTATCCACTATGTACACTTTGAAGACTGTTTTGACGGAAATGTTTCATTGTGAAATTGATTTAGTGCGTTTCCGTTCCTCACTGCCTCCATTTTTGAAACAGAATATTGAAAAAGAAGCCATTTATGTATAAAGGAGGACGACTAACCATTTGCGACAGGTTAACCCAGATAAAAGAATCCATTTACTATATACAGCAATGGAGTAAAGAAATAAATTGTGCTGATGATTTTTTAGCCTCCATGGATAAAGTGATGGTGTTCAATGCATGTGTTATGCGCCTTCAAGTAATAGGTGAACAGGTAGGAAAGTTGTTGTTTTTACAACCATCACCGCTTTCTGAATATAAGGAAATTCCTTGGTTGGCTATTTATGATATGCGCAATCTTATTTCGCATGAATATAGTAATGTAGACGAGCAGATAGTATTTACTACTATAAAGAATGACCTTATAGAATTGGATAAGGTTATTACAGTCCTATTGAATAAATATTTGTAAAACTTGAATCTTTTATTGTGATTACGAAATATACCCATCTCTTATTTTCTTATCAAAAGTAAGTTTTCCCATTTTTTAAGCGCTTTTATTGTGTAATACACAATTATAGTGTATCTTTGTGCCCTCAAAAAGTTTCTAAATTCCTTTTATATAAAGGGTAAAGAACCTTTTTTGAGGGTATAAACATGTCTATAAAAAGCAGACAGAAAAGACGTCTTCGGACGAAAGAAACAACAAATAAAAGATTTCAGAAATACAAAATGAAATCTGTGTAAAAAGCTATTTATCAGCCAGTTATAAACACTGTGCTGATATGGTCTTCCAGTATCGGTCAGCGTGGATTTCTGACGATAAACCTCATGAAAAAGCTATCCCATCAGTTTGATAAACCGAAGCGTTCTGTGGCATCTCCCGAAGCGTTGGAGGCTTTGCGGAATAACAATGCCGTGCGTTGGTATGTGTTGTCGCTTCCCGACTGTCATCGGGGAGGAGTGCGCGGTTTGCAACGGGAACAGGACCGGCGCATACAGGCAGGCGAGCCCTCATTCGGCTTTTTTGCTCCTTCCTATCAGGAAGTGAGGCGTATAGACGGCAAATTCGTCAATACCCAGCGTCCCTTACTCTTCAACTATGTATTTGTCCGTGCCTCCGAGCGTGATGTTTTCCAACTGATGCAACGTTTTCCTGTACTCAGTTTCCTGCCTCGGGTGAGGGAACGGAAGCGGGAGTATTTTCCCTACCTTTCCGATGCCGCAATGGAGAATTTGCAGTGGGTGGCCCGTTCTTATTCCAATACACTTCCTGTTTATATACCCCAGCCGGATGGTTTGCGCAAGGGCGACCGGATACGCATTACCGAGGGACGGTTTAAGGGGGTGGAGGCGACTGTTGTCATTCAGCCGGGAGCCGGGCGAAAGGATGTGATGGTATGTGTGGAGAACTGGATGTGGGTTCCGCTGCTGCGTGTGATGCCGGGTGAGTACGAGGTAATTGCCCTGAATGATGAGGACAAGCATGTATATACCCGTTTGGACAATGACTGTATGTTGAATGGTTTGCACAGTGCTCTTCAGCGTTATCACAGTGCGGAGGGGGTGAGTGAGGAAGATCGTTCCCTGGCTGCCAGGGCGTTGAAAGAATATGGCAATCTCCAGATGGATACGGATGTGATGCGTTGCAAGCTTTATGCCATTTTGCTGCCGGCTTATACTATATTGGGTATGGAAGAAGAGGCGGCAAAGCTGGTTGGCGTTATGCAGACGATGCTTCCTCTCGTCAAGGCGGAGCAGTCGCGTGCGCTTGCTGTGGTTACACTTTATGGTTGTACGGATAGCAGTATCTATTATCATTTGGCTCACGAGGCGGTTGATCCGTGGAAGAAAGAGGAAAAGCCGAAAAAGAGTAAGCAGCAGCTGATCAACCGGTTGGCTGATTATGACCGGTGGCTGAGGCATTGAAATGGAAATAGGGTGGGTGTTGGACGAAGCTGGGAGTTAAAAAAGAATGCTGGAATAGGATTATTAATATTTTTGCTTATCTTTGTATGTGAATAATATTAATATTCAAGGAAATATGGAAAAGGAAAGCACTAAAAAAATGAC
>ENA-ORMX01002686-ORMX01002686.1-human-gut-metagenome-genome-assembly--contig:-NODE-2686-length-9936-cov-4.096448_pt1 | contig 9936 bp, 10 predicted proteins | sample MGYA00242108_ERZ509007 | MGnify/ENA primary metagenome ERZ509007 (study PRJEB26280, sample SAMEA2338745) | human gut metagenome | biome: human gut; feature: human-associated habitat; material: faeces...
ATTTTTTTTAAAAAAATATTAAAAATCACTTGACAAAATCCTAAAAGTATGGTATAATAGAAAGAACGCCTCGCGGCGATCAATCGCGAGGCGTCAAATTTACAACTCATCCGGGCGTATCATAAATAAATAAAAATAAAAAAATTACGCAATTGCGTATTTTTTAGCTTTAGGGTTACGACCTAATTTTTTATTAGTTTTGCCCTTTCTTGCTAGGTTTGCAGCAGTTCTTGCAAATTGTGCTGCATTTTTGTCTACAAGTACCTTTGTTACATTATTTTTTCTTTTTGCCATTTTAATCAACTCACTTTCTTTTCTTTGTGAGAGTGGCTATCTCTCACTTACATATATATTATAACACTTTTCAGTGGAATTGTCAATATCTTTTTTAACTTTTTTATATTTTATTTGCGGTTGGTGTCGGTGTAGGTTGCCATTAGGCAACCATTTCCGCATTTACATTTACTTTTGAAAATAGAAGTTTATCCATTTTTTTATGTTGTTTTATACAATAAGCAAGGATTTCTTTTTCAATAAGTGTATCTTCAAGTCCTGTATGACTTTCTTTAAAATCTTTATCTTGTGTGATATATTGATAAATAATTTCAGCAGTATATCTTAAACTACCATTTTTTGTAAGATAGCCATTTTTTTCACAAAATCTTTGATATGTAGGCATTTTACCTAATACAGAACGAGCCATTTTTAAAGTGTCCCACCACTCAATATATGGTAGCATTGAATACTCTTGAAGATATTTTTTTGTTGTGCCTAGAACTCCAAAATCAAATCTAGCATTGTGAGCAACTACTGTTGTGATATTATATTCTTGTAAAACTTGTCTTATAATATAAGATATTTGTTTCCAAGTTTTTACAACTCTTGAACCAGTAGCAATTTCTTGAAAGTAATTAGGTATCTTATTTGCATAATATGAACTTTGCATTTTTTCATAGTGTTCTCCAAAAAAAATTTCACTAACTATATAAGAACCTGTTTTATATACATTCCCTTTTTTATCTACTATACAATAACCAATATCATATACTAGCATATTTTCAGGAGTTACGCCATCAACTTTTCTATCAATAGGGCAAGTTTCAGTATCTAGTACCATAAAATATTTTTTTCTTTTATCAATTTTTTTCATTTTCAAATCTCTCTCTTTCTTTATTACATTATTATTATATCATTTTTTTATACAAAAGTAAATTAAATTGTAAACATTGATAATATTTAGAAATATTATCAGCATACTCTAAACTTATTATAAAAAATAATGTGCTTTAAAAATTTAATCCAGTAATACATTCTATCTGTAATTAAATTTTATAAAGCACATATATAATATTTTAACTATTTATTCTATCTCAATAGTTTCTTCATTTTCTAAAATTTCATATTCGACTTCATATTTATTAAACATTTCTTTAATATATTCAAAATCAGGAGGAAAACTTGGGTTATCCATATGAATTGGTATTGTTAATGTTGCTCCTACTTCTTTTGAATATAAAGATGCTTCAAACGCTGACATTGTTAGTCCATGTCCTGTTACAGGAATACATAAGATATTTGCTTTATAGTCATTTTTGAAACAAATTGTATCACTTGTTGTATATAATCTATTTTCTCCATCATCAATAATATATCCTATATTTTCATTTATTTCTTTATCTCCTTTTAATAATGGTTGATAACCATGTATAGCATGTACTACTTCTATTTTTATATCATCTAATTCTATAATATCATTTTCTTTTACAACACTTATATTTAAATTTTTATTTGCATCTTGTACTTCTTTACTTGAGTAAATTTTAATTTTATCATTTATTTTTTCTAATACTTCTGTATTACAATGATCTGGGTGCTTATGTGTTATTAAAATAATGTCTACTTTATTCCAAATATCAAAATATTCTTCTTTATATTTTAATGTACCTGGATCTATTAATATTTTCTTTTCTTTTGTTTCAATTAATAAACATGATTGTGGAAATTTTGTTATTCTCATAACCTATACCTCTTTTCTATTTTTTATATCATTTTTATAAACACTTATGATTCCTATAATCAATAATATTACATCACCCATAACAATAAACCAACTTTGATAATATAAGTAATATAAACCATATAAAATTCCAGTAGTAATTCCTGATATTCTTACTAGCTTCATATCTGTTTGCCATAAACAATATGTTCTAATTATTGAACCTAATGTTGGTAATAATGATATTAATCCATTCCATGTGTATATACAATTTATAATAATTATACCTTCAAATATGATAAGAATTAAAAAATATATTTTTCTACTTATTTTTTCACTTTGTATAAATATAAAAGTTCTTATAAAGTTAATTATACTTAAAAATGCACCTGTAAAGGCATTTATGAAAAAACCATATATTGCTTCAAAAAAGCAATTAAGTGCTTGTACATATAATGATTTCTTTCTATTTTTTATACAAATACTTAAAATTAATGCTATAAAAGCTAAAATACTAAATATCATTTCTAGTTCTCCAATTGTTTTTATATACAATACTGCTATTTGATAACTTAATAAAATTTATTGCAATGCTATTTCATATAGTTTTATAATTTGTATTCTTGCATAATATTATCTTTAAATTCATAATGCCTACTACAAATCTTTTTTATTTCATCTCTATGAGTAACTATAATAACAGTTTTATTTTTCAAATATTTTTGAATTAAATTTACAATCAATTTCTCTGTTTCTTTATCTAGATTAGAAGTTGGTTCATCTAGAATATATATATCTTTATCTAACAAAATTCCTCTTATTATATTCAATCTTTGTTTTTGTCCAACAGATAATTTCAGACCTCGTTCTCCTACTACTGTATCTAATCCATTTTCTAATTTAATAACCCAATCTTCCAATCCTGCTTCTTTTAAATACATCATTAGTTTATCATCTTCTATATTTTTTCCTAAACATAAATTTTCCCTAACTGTTAAATCAAATAAATCAATTTCTTGAGAAATATATGCTAAATTTAAATTACCTTTTATTATATTTCCATCTATTTTATAATTTTCATCCTTTACCTCTATATCTCTTGAAAATATATTTAGAAATGTGGTTTTTCCTTGCCCTGATTTTCCAACTATACTAATCTTTTCTCCCTTATCTATTTTGAAATTTGGTATTGTTATTGCTACTTTTGATTCTTCATTATACTTAAATTCTAAGTTACTAATTTGTATAGTTTTCCAGTTATTTATAGTGTCACTTTCATCATCATTTCCTATTATTTCTTCAACTTGATTAGTAGCTGCTTGAAATTTATTATAATGCATAAATAGCCTAGACAAATCTTTTAATTCACTACTTAATCCACTAAACATTGTAGCATAAAATAACAAGTATGATAAGATATCTTGTCCATTTTTCATTTTAAAATATAAATTTATAAGAATTATTACATACATAAAATATACAAAAAAACTTATTCCATTTGACCTCAAAGAATAAAAGAAATTTACCTTATCTAATCTTGGTATTACATCTTTAAAAGTTTTTTCATTTTTGAAATTGGCATATTTAACTGCGTTCAATCTTTTTACAGTTTTTATATTTTGTAAAAAGTCAACATATGTAGAGTTATATTTTGAATATGAATTATTATAATTTTCTTGTTTTGTAACATACTTTTTTCCAAGCCATATATTATAAAGTACCATACAAATTACCATTCCTAAACAAACAAAAAACATATTTAAATCTTGATTTTTTACTTGTATTAAAAATATTACAATTGATATTAAAAATCCATTTACTGTTTCAAAAATATACTCTATAAATTCTTTTGCTTCTTCTGAAATAATATCAATTTGTTTTTTTAAGAATCCATTATGTACTTTGTTTAATTTATAAGGTTTCATTCTTGCTACTCTATCAAAGTAAGATAATTGTAAATCTTTTGCATATTTATTTTCAAATCTTAAAATATATACTACCCAAACATGATTTAATATTATTTCTGTTATTTTCAAACCTATAATAGATATTATTAAGTATTTAAGTTTTTGTAATGTAAATGGTTGTGTTGTAAAAATTGCTAACACTACTGGTATTAAATATATACATAAATTTACTATAAATGCATTTATATAACTTAAGATGAATTTCTTTTTATCTAAAATTTTAAAAGGGTATTTCATTTATTCTCCTCATTTCTTGTTACTCGATTCATTATATGTATTTGTGTTACTCCATATAAATAGTATTATCCCAAATTTCTATAGGATATATTTTATTTTCTTCTAGAGCCTTTATAAAATTAATGCTCATATTATATCCTCTTAATTCATCTTCTTTCATGCTTTTTACTTTTTCTATATCTATCCACTTGGCGTCTAATATTTCTTTTTTATCGAATGTTATATTTTCCTCTACTATCTCGGCTACAAATCTTACCATTACAATAGTATCGTCACTTAAATCTACAGAACATATTGGTAACATTCCTTTAAGCTTTACTTTACAACCAGTTTCTTCAAATACTTCTCTAATTGCTGCATCTGTTATTTTTTCAAACTTTTCTACATGACCTGCTGGAAAACTCCATTGTCCATAACATCTCTTTTTACCTTCTTTTACCATTAAAATCTTATTATCTTTAACAATTAAACAACCTGATACAATCTCCATATGTTTCACTCCCTATTATTTACTCTATTTTAAAATTATAAAATCTTTTATTTATCACTATATAGTTTTTACAATAACTCTTTTAATTTATATCATAAATCTAGTAAAATTCATATTATGTTCTACAATAAAATTATTTATAATATAAAAATACGCTATCTTCTAATGTTGTTTGGACATATCGAAGTTAGCGTATTATGTATGGTTTTTGCTATTGTGATCTGTATCACGGCAGATACATCTCAAGAATGTGCTGTAGCTTAGGCTCCAGTGTAGCTCTCTGGTTTTTACGTGGATTTAAGTCGGCAAAGTAATTTGCATCGCGTACATCGAGAAAATTACAGTCATCTAAAACCAGAGTAAAGGATGATTCATCAACAACATAATCTTCAATAATAGAAACTGATTCTTCAATAGTTGCTATTATTATTTCTTTTTCGTCTTCATCAGTAAGTCCATTAATCTGTGAAAAATGGCCTATGCTGAATGTTCGAAACTTCATTCCTTCTTCTTTAGCAAGCTCTACAATCTGCTTCTTGCTTATAGTAGCACCTTCACTAAGAAGAATAATTGTGGGCTTTCCAAGGATTTCTCCTTGATATGGATTTTCCTCGACATGAAGTCTTGCACGTAATCTTTCTTCGCTCCAATCCATGTTGGCAGGAATTCCTATAATCTGAATTTCATCTCTTTGGAAATCTGCAATCTCACGTGTATTATAGAGCTCAAAAATGACATTTGCAAGAATATCATCACGATTGCGGCCCTGAAGCTCGAATACGATTCCAGGATATTTGTTTCCATCTAATGTCCGAAGAGTAGTAGACGAAACAGTCTCAATTTGATGTAAACTTGCCTCTACAGCAGAGTTAATACCAAAAGCCTTTCCGCCCTCAATACCATCTATCGTCATTGGCATTGTGAAACAAAACTTGATTCCCTCTTGTTCGAAATGCTTATGAATCTCGGCCATTTGTCTTGAAGAGCCATCTCCTCCTGCTAAAAAGATCCATTTAATATTGAATTGTTTACAACATGTAATGGCTCTTTCCAGAAGAACTGTGTCACTTGCCAAGTCAATTTTTCTAGCAGTACCAAAGTAACCGCCAAAAACATTGATGGTTTTTTCATACATCCTCTGATTCCACTCTTTGATAAGTCCCTTCTCTGTAAGGCATCTAAACGAATAGAAACCTACATAGGTCTTTTCAAAAAGCTCTCTTTGTGATAGCCTCTGCGCTAACTGTGAGATATAAAATGCTGCACAGTCACATAAACCTCCCCCATAAAAAACAAGGGCATTACCATACCGGTGATTCATAGTGAATCCTCCTTCTTAAAAATTTTATTGCATACAATGCAATTGGTAACATTATATATTGTTTTACATAAAAAGTCAACGTTATATTGTCTAATTTTAAATAATGCCATTTAGAATTTTAAAATGGATCTGCAATCTCAAATTCTATCGGTTCTTCATTTAGTAATTCTCTTTGTTCTTCTGATAAATATTTTTTATCAATTACAATACTTAAAACAAATTCATCAAAGAAATTGTCATTCATTATATAATAACCATTAACTTTTTCTTTATCACCATAACTATCTTCTACTTTCCATCTTTGTGGTTTTTCATCTATTAAATTAACCCCTGTAAATACCATAACATGATGTGCTCTTATATCATATAAATTCAAGGCTTCTTCTTTTGATAATCTTTTAAAATTTATAGTTTCTTCATAATTATATAATCTTGTATCTAAAATTCCTGATTTTGTATCTCTAAATTTTCTAATATGCGCTCCCATATATACAGGTAGTCCATCTTTTAGTTGTTTTATTGTCAATTCTTTTAAATTATCTATTGGTAAATTTAGATATTTTACAGTAGAGTCTTCATATACACTTCCAACATACTTTTTCTTATATACTTTATTAAATTCCCTGCAATACATTGGAAAGTTTCCAATTGTTACAAAGTCCTCTAGCTTTATACTTAGAAATTTATTTTTAAATTCTATTGGTGTTAAATTGTTAAATACTTTATAATCACCATTTCTATCTTTATATTCAAACTTGAAATTTTCTTGTGGTTCACCAAGTATTTTAGAAAGTAAATTATAGTTTTCTTGTAAAAATTTATTTTTATATTCTCTTAAAACTCCAGAAATTGCTCCATTTTCTCTTAATTTTATTAATTCTAATACATCTTTTTTTACTTTTTCAGTAAAAAGCATTGTTAAAATAGAAGAATCTTTACTATTAACAGTTTCAGGCATTTCTAAACTAGGTACTATACCATATTTATCTACTACAGCAACAAACCATTCAAACCAACCGCCTTCTGATACACTATATTTAACAATATTTTCTTTATTAATATAATCATAGTCTAAGTTATTTAGGCTAATTATATTTTCATAAGCATTATTAGATTTTTCAAGTTTATCAAAAAATATAAGATAATTAATGGATAAATCTAATTCCTCAGGCTTTATATTTAAATTATTGGAAATGTCATTCTTTATCATATTAATTCCTGCATGACACCAGCATCTAGCACTTCCAGTTTGATCGTATACTCTATAAGTAGGTATTTCAATATTAAATACATTTTTTGCTTTTGAAAGAGCATCCTGATTTAAACAAACTGCTTGTATCCCATTATTAGTGATTGCATTTTCAATAATTTTATTTATAGGATTGCTATCATAAGTATTTTTAAATTCATTAATTTGTTCTAAAGATATATATTTCATTTTATCACTTCCTTACAAACAAATCATATCATATAATTAAAAAAATTGAAACAATATATATATATTTAATGATTTAACTAAAATTTAATATATAAACTTGTTTTTTTTACAAAAACACTATATAATAGGACATAAATTTAAAAAGGAGATGATTAAATGCAAGTATCAAGAGAAGAGATTTTACATATTGCAAAACTAGCACATCTAAATTTAAAAGATGAGGAAGTGGATAAGTATTTATTACATTTGCAAGATATTTTAAATTTTGCAAATATTGTAAATAATGCGCCAGTTGAAGGATTAGATGAGACAATAGGTGCTAATGATAATTATAATGTATTTAGAAAAGACGAAATTAAACAGTTTGAAGATAGAGAAGCTTTATTACAAAATGCACCAGAGCAAGAAAGAGGAATGTTTAAAATACCAAAAGTAATACAATAATAAAAAGTACGAATGTAAATTGGAAAATATACTTTAGAGAGAAGTAAGAATATTAAGAAGTATAAAGCGAGAGAGGAGACGAAAAGAAAATGGAACTTTATGAATATACTGTTCATGAACTAATGGACAAGTTACAAAAAAAAGAGATTACAATTACAGATATTACAAAAGCATATGTAGATAGAATAAATGAAAAAGAAAAAGATGTAGAGGCATTTGTTACAACTCTTACAGATAAAGCAATTGCTAAAGCACAAGAAGTGGAAAAAAAGGTAAAAGAAGGAGAGCAGGCTTCAAAATTTGCTGGAATTCCTATTGGAATTAAAGATAATATGTGTACAAAAGGTGAAAAAACAACTTGTAGTTCTAAAATGTTAGAGAATTTTATTGCACCATATGATGCAACAGTTATAGAAAAATTAAATGAAGAAGGAATCATTAATTTAGGAAAACTTAATATGGACGAATTTGCAATGGGTGCTGCAACAGAATATTCAGCTTTCAAGAAAACAAAGAATCCATGGAATTTAAATACTGTTCCAGGAGGTTCTTCTGGTGGTTCTGCAGCAGCAGTAGCAGCAGGGCTAGTACCATGGGCATTAGGTAGCGATACAGGAGGCTCTATTCGTCAACCTGCATCTTTCTGTGGTGTTGTAGGACTAAAACCTACATATGGATTAGTATCAAGATATGGTTTAGTTGCATTTGCATCATCACTTGACCAAATTGGACCAATTACAAAAGATGTAAGAGATGCTGCTATGTTATTAAATTTAATTGCAGGACATGATGAAAGAGATACTACATCAATAGAGCGACCAAGCATCGATTATACAGCGTGTTTAAAAAATGATGTAAAAGGATTAAAAATAGGTGTTCCAAAAGAGTTTTTCGGAGAAGGTATAAATCCAGAAGTTAAAGAGAAATTACAAGAAGCAATAGAAAAATATAAAGAATTAGGTGCACAAGTAGAAGAATGTTCTCTAGACATTGCAGAATATTCTTTAGCAGCATACTATATTATTGGATGTGCAGAAGCAAGTTCAAATTTAGGAAGATTTGATGGAATTAGATATGGATATCGTACACAAAATTTTGAAAACCTAAAAGATATTTATAAAAATTCAAGAAGCGAAGGATTTGGAGAAGAAGTAAAAAGAAGAATAATACTTGGAACATATGTATTAAGTTCAGGATATTATGATGCATATTATAAAAAAGCACAACAAGTTCGTACACTTGTAAAACAAGAATTTAATAAAATGTTTGAAAAATATGATGTACTACTTACTCCAACATCGCCAACAGTAGCTTTTGAAATAGGTACAAGATCAAATAATCCATTAGAAATGTATTTAGCAGATATTTGTACTGTTTCTGTTAATGTTGCAGGTCTTCCAGGAATATCTGTACCATGTGGTGTAGATAGCAAGGGAATGCCAATTGGAATGCAATTAATTGGTGATAAATTCCAAGAAGAAACAATATTAAATGCAGCATATACATATGAACAAGCTACAAACTTTAGAGAAAAATATAAACCAGAATTTAAGAAATAGAGAATTTGACTAATAATAGAGCAAAAAAAATGTAAAGAATATATTATTAAAATTTAAATAAATATAACCACTTTATAAATAAAAACAATTTGGCAAAATTAAAAAGGGAGGAAAATATATGTCAAGACAAGATTATGAGATAGTAATGGGACTTGAAGTTCATGCAGAACTTTCTACAAAAACAAAAATATTTTGTTCTTGCCCTACAGAGTTTGGAGGAGAGCCAAATACACATTGTTGTCCTATTTGTATGGCAATGCCTGGAACACTTCCAGTATTAAATGAAAAAGTAGTAGAATATGCAGTAAAAGCTGGTCTCGCTACAAATTGCGAAATTTCAAGAGATAGTAAAAATGATAGAAAAAATTATTTTTATCCAGATCTTCCAAAAGCATATCAAATATCACAATTTGATAAACCACTTTGTGAAAATGGATATGTAGAAATTGAAGATGATAATGGTGAAAAGAAACAAATTAGATTA
>ENA-ORMX01002690-ORMX01002690.1-human-gut-metagenome-genome-assembly--contig:-NODE-2690-length-9929-cov-3.048309_pt1 | contig 9929 bp, 6 predicted proteins | sample MGYA00242108_ERZ509007 | MGnify/ENA primary metagenome ERZ509007 (study PRJEB26280, sample SAMEA2338745) | human gut metagenome | biome: human gut; feature: human-associated habitat; material: faeces...
GAGCCAATATATGATACCAGCCTCCCCTAATACTTCCTGATAACTTTTTCTAAACTTTTCTCCCGATTTTCTTGCATGTTTCGAAATATTGTTGTACTTTTGAAGGAGTAAGTGTATTGAAAATGCACTTTTTGTAGCGTAACTATCTGATTATTAGGTGAAACTTATGGAATTGATTAAGGTTATAAACAACGTTTCAGAACGGGTGGTAGATGATTTGAAGACCAAATTATCTAAAGGATCTCGTGTGTCAATAGCTGCAGCCTCTTTTTCCATCTATGCTTTCGAAGCATTGAAGGAAGAACTGGAGAACGTTGATGAGTTGCGTTTTATCTTCACTTCGCCTACCTTCATCAAGGATAAGGTGAAGAAGGAGAAGCGTGAGTTCTTCATTCCAAAACTCAACCGTGAGCGCAATCTTTATGGCTCTGACTTCGAAATCAAACTCCGTAACAAACTGGAGCAGAAAGCCATCGCCAAGGAGTGCGCCAACTGGATAAGACGCAAGGTGAAGTTTAAATCAAATGTGTCACAGGAGTCGATGGGCGGCTTTATTTACGTAAACGGCACTGCCCCTTATGCCTATGCACCTTTTAATGAGTTTACCACCACAGAGTTGGGATGCGAGCGAGGAAACAGCTTGTATTCCATGGTTCAGGTTGTGCCCTCACCTTTCGCCGAGCAGTATCTGAACGTATTCAATGAACAGTGGAAGAATGGCGATAAGTTTGAAGATGTAACTGCCAAGGTGCTGGAATACATAGAAACCGTTTATCAGGAAAATTCACCCGAGTTTATCTACTTCATTACGCTATATAATATCTTCAGCGAGTTTCTCGATGATATCAACGAGGATGTTCTTCCTAACGAGAAGACCGGCTTCCGGGAGAGTGTGATTTGGAAAAAACTTTATAATTTCCAAAAAGATGCTGCCCTGGCTATCATCAATAAACTCGAAAAATACAATGGTTGTATCCTTGCCGATTCTGTGGGTCTGGGTAAAACCTTCACGGCGCTGAGCGTCATCAAGTATTACGAAAACCGCAATAAGTCGGTTCTCGTATTATGCCCTAAGAAGCTCTATGACAACTGGAGCACCTTCAAGACTAATTACAAAAACAACCCTCTTGCGGCCGACCGCCTTCGCTATGATATCCTGTTTCACAGCGATTTAAGCCGAGATAGAGGTATGTCAAACGGAATTGATCTAGAACGAATCAACTGGGGTAACTACGACTTGATAGTCATAGACGAAAGCCACAATTTCCGTAATGGCGGTAATGTGGATGATGAGGATGATGAGGCTGACAACCTGGATGTATTGGATGATGGTAAGAAGAAGGAAAATCGCTATCAGCGACTGATGAACAAGGTAATTAGAGCAGGAATCAAGACAAAAGTCCTGATGCTGAGTGCTACTCCCGTCAACAACCGCTTCAACGACCTGAAGAACCAGTTGCAACTGGCATACGAAGGTCATGCTGAGCAAATCAACGAGGTTCTTGACATCGACCGCAGCATAGATGATGTGTTCCGCTCTGCACAGTTGGCATACAACCGATGGACCAAGTTGCAGCCCAAAGAGCGCACCACACAACGCCTGCTTGAAGAACTGAACTTCGATTTCTTCGAATTGCTGGATGCGGTTACCATCGCCCGAAGCCGAAGCCACATCGTGAAATACTACGATACGAAGGATATCGGTAAGTTCCCTACCAGATTGGCTCCTATATCCCGCCGCCCAAAGTTGACGGATTTGAGCGATAGCATCTCTTTCAGCGAGATTGCTGAACAGCTGAACAGGCTGAATCTGAGCATCTATACGCCGTCACTCTATATCTTTGATAGCGTGAAGGAGGATTATGAAATCAATATGGAAGGCTCGGGTATCTCTATAGACGGACGAGAGAAAGGTCTCCGCAAGCTGATGGCCACCAACCTGCTCAAACGTCTGGAGAGCAGCGTCAACTCCTTCCGTCTTACCTTGCAGCGCATCCAGGAATATATAGACGAAACGCTGAATACCATTGATAGCAATGGGTGCAACGGTTCTGTGGATGTTACCGAATTTACGGATGATTTGGATAGCGCAGATAGCGATAACGACCCATTTGTGGGCAGAAATTCCAAAATCAACCTCCGGGATATTGATGTGATTCGCTGGTCACGTGATCTTCGCAGCGACCAGGAGAATCTTGCCCTGCTTCAGATCATGCTCCAGGATATTTCTCCCGAGCATGACTCCAAGCTTCAGATGCTCATCAAAGATTTGAAACACAAGTTTGAGCATCCCATCAATCCGGGCAACAAGAAGGTGATTATCTTTACAGCCTTTGCTGATACCGCCAACTATCTGTACGACCAGCTGGCAGCACGCATCAAGGCGGATTGTGGGTTGAATGTGGCACTTATCACGGGTTCTACGGATGGCAAATGTACCATACCGAAGTTCCCGATGAGTTTCAATAATGTGCTGACCTATTTCTCGCCCGTATCGAAAGACCGGGCAGCTCTCTTCCCTGATGCCACCGAGGAGATTGATGTGCTCATTGCCACCGACTGCATTTCCGAGGGCCAGAACCTGCAGGACTGTGATTTCCTCATCAACTATGATATCCATTGGAATCCAGTGCGTATCATCCAGCGCTTCGGCCGTGTGGACCGTATCGGCAGCAGAAACGATGTCATCCAGCTGGTTAACTATTGGCCGGATATGGAGCTGGACCAGTATATCGAACTGAAAGGTCGTGTAGAGAGCCGTATGAAGGCCACCGTCCTCACCAGTACGGGCGACGACAATCTGTTGTCGCAGAACGAGAAGGGCGACCTAGAATACCGCAAGAACCAGCTCAGGAAGCTTCAGGAAGAGGTGATAGACATAGAGGATATGGATACCGGCATCAACATCATGGATTTGGGCTTGAATGAATTCCGCCTCGACCTGCTGGCTTACGTCAAGGAAAATCCGAATGTAGAGCACTCGCCGTTTGGCATGAATGCGGTGGTGGCCAGTTCGGAGAACGCCAAGCCGGGTGTTATCTTCATCCTGAAGAATAGGAACAAGAATATCAATATCGACAGGAAGAACCTGCTGCATCCGTTCTATATGGTGTATCTGGGCGAAGATGGCTCCGTCATCTGCGACCACCTGCAGCCTAAGAAACTGCTCGATGTGATGCGCCACGTTTGCCGAGGCAAGAGTCAGCCGGATAAGGAGTTATGCGCCATCATCAACCGGGAAACGGCTGATGGCCGCCAGATGAGCCATTATAGTGATATGTTGGCGAAGGCGGTTGACAGCATCATTTCTGTGAAGGAAGAGTCGGATATCGACAGCCTGTTCTCCATGGGCGAGACGAGTGCCTTGCTGGGAGATGCCAAGGGGCTGGATGACTTTGAGTTAATAACATTCTTAATTATCAGATAGTATGATAGATTTACATTATCCTCCAACCACGTTTGTTGGCAAGCCCGTTCCCAAGAACGCTTTCTACAGGCATCTGGAAGTGAATGCGAAGATGAAGCAGCACTTCGTAGATGATGTGGTGGCCATCAAGTGGCTCTATAAGCTGGCACCTTCCACCCTCAATGTGGCAGATGGCAAGGAGGTTCACGAGATTGTGGTCTTTTCTGCGCAGCTGAAGTCACAGGATTGTCCGGATGATGTCTTCCTATTCATCGATAGGAACATGCCTCGCCACGTGGTGTTTGTTCTGGAATATGAGGGGCAGTATAAGCTGCTGCTCAACTATAAGGAATGGCTGGATGCCTCGGCAGGAACCTTCAGGATAGTGAAGTCTTTCGCTTCGGAATGGCTCCGTGAGGCAGATTTATCTTTGCCTATCCAGGGGCTTACGATGGATGCCATCTATGAAAATATGGCAGGCGTGTTTTCCGGCTATGGCACGAGCCGTAGCGAGGAAACCAAGCGCATGGTGGAGCTGGAGTCCTTGATACAGAAGGGCAGGAAAGAGATTGCAGCCTTGCAGAAGCGGGTTCGGACTGAAAAGCAGTTTAACCGGCAGCTGGAGCTGAACAACGAGGCTCGGGCGTTGAAGAAGAAGGTTGCGGAATGGGAAAAAGAAATGAAGAATAATTTATAAAATATAGATAATATGGATAGACCCAATAGAATGGAATTGCAGTCGGCAGATGGAGCGCAGCTGAATCTGGATGCGCTTTACCAGATTGCGCCTTCGTGCTTTACGGAGGTAGCCGACCCAGATATGGGGGGGGCAAAAACGTGTAGTTAATTTTGACGTACTTCGCCAGCTTCTTGGTGACAACGCAGTGGAAGATGCTCCTGAGGCATACGAGTTCAACTGGGTTGGCAAGCAGGCAGCTCGTGCCGAAGTTTTGAAACCTACTAAGAAAACATTACGTCCTGTAAAGGAGGATAGTGTGGATTGGGATAATACCCAAAACCTTTATATTGAGGGAGATAACCTCGAAGTGCTAAAACTTCTCCAGAAGTCTTATCTGGGTAAGGTAAAGATGATTTATATTGATCCGCCTTACAACACAGGTAATGACTTTGTTTATCATGATGATTTTGCGATGTCTGCTGATGAGTATGCAGAGGCTTCGGGAGCAGTAGATGAGTTGGGTAATAAATATATCAAGAACATGGATTCGAATGGACGTTTTCATTCGGATTGGTGCTCTATGATGTATTCGAGATTGATGGTGGCGAGAACGCTGCTGACCGAGGATGGTGTGATCTTTATCTCGATTGATGAAAATGAAGTTCATAATATGAGAAAAATTGCAGATATGATTTTTGGGGAAAGCAATTTTATCTCGCAATTAGGATGGCAAAAGGTATATTCTCCAAAAAATCAAGCACATAATTTTTCTAACGATTATGAATTTGTCTTGTGCTATGCACATAATTATGAGAAATTCAATATAAACTTGCTGCCTCGAACAGAAAAGATGAATGCTAGATACAAAAATCCTGATAATGATCCAAGAGGTCCATGGAAACCAGGGGATTGCGTAGGTAATGGTGTTCGAGCACGAGGATATTATGAAGTGAAAAGTCCTAAAACTGGTAAGGTCTTTAATGTTCCTCAAGGAAAACACTGGGTTTATGCACCAGAAAATATGCAAAAAATGATTGAAAACAATCAAATTTGGTTTGGAGTAGATGGTAATGCATTCCCTTCTGTTAAGCAATATTTATCAGAAGTATCAGGTAGAAGACCATCAAGTTTATTACTTTATGAAGATTATGGTCATACAGATATGGCTAAAAAGGATGTAATAAAACTATTCCCAGATTTTGAAAAAGTACCTTTTGATACTCCCAAGCCAGTAAAGCTTATAAAAATGCTTTCGCTAATTGGGTCTAATGAAAATGACATCATTTTAGATTTCTTTTCTGGTTCTGCAACAACTGCACAATCGATAATGGAATTAAATGCAGAAAATACAGATAGTTGTCGAAAGTGGATTCTTGTTCAAATAGAAGAAGAAATTCAAGATCATCCAGAGGCTATAAAAAAAGGGTATAAAACCATTTGTGACATTGGCAAGGAGCGTATCCGCCGTGCCGGCAAGAAAATCAAGGAGGAATCTCCTCTTACCACTGCCGACCTCGATACCGGTTTCCGTGTCTTCCGTCTCGACGAAGGCAATTACGAGTCCGTAAGCCGTTCTCCAAAGGAATTCAAGCAAGACCAGCTCGATCTGTTCCTGAACAATATCAAGACCGACCGAAATGACCTCGACCTGCTCTTTGGTTGTATGCTCGACTGGGGCGTTCAGCTCTCTCTGCCTATGACCCAGGAAGTGGTGGATGGCAAGACCATCTATACCGTGAACGACGGCGACCTGGTGGCCTGCTTCGCCGAGAACGTATCAGAAGACGTAGTAAAAGCCATGGCAGAAAAGATGCCTTTGCGTGTCATTTTCCGTGACAGCTGCTTTGCCCAGGATGCCGACAAGATTAATATCTACGAGACCTTCAAGCAGAAGCTGGATTGGAGCGACCAGGAAGTAGTGAAGAATATTAGAGTGATTTAAGCCTATGAAACTCAGATATAAACATCAACGCTTCCAAACCGAAGCGGCGCTGGCTGTGGCTAATGCCTTTACAGGTCAGCCCAAAAGCGACGGACAGAGCGACCATATCGTGGACCAGGGAGTTCATCAAGACCTCTTTGTAGTAAAAGGCTTTGGTAACAAGAACGTCATCCTCGCACCGGAAGCCGTCTGCGAGAATGTAAGAGCCATACAGACAGAACAGGGTCTGAAACCTGTTGAACAGCTGCAGCAGCTGCAAGGCGTAGGTACCGCCCTCACCATCGAAATGGAGACGGGTACGGGTAAGACCTATACCTACATCAAGACCATGTATGAACTGAATGCCCGTTATGGCTGGACCAAGTTTGTGGTGGTGGTGCCAAGCATCGCCATCCGAGAAGGCGTATTGAAGAGCTTTGAGAGCATGCAGGAGCATTTTGCCCAGGAATACGGCAAGCGCATGCAATACTTTATGTATAACTCCAAGCAGCTCAGTAAGATAGATGCTTTTGCCAGCGATGCAGGCATGCACGTGATGATTATCAATACCCAGGCATTCAACGCATCTATGGATGAGGAGAAATCAACCGATAAGATGGAGAAAGGCAAGTTGAAGAAAGCTGACAAGGCAGCCCGCATTATCTTCGAACGGCGTGATGAGTTCGGTTCCCGCCGTCCTATCGACGTGCTGGCACAGACCCATCCTATCATGATTATCGATGAACCTCAGTCGGTATTGGGTGTGGACAAGAAGAACAAGACCCGCAAGGGTATTGCCATGTTCAAGCCGCTCTTTACCCTTCTGTATAGCGCCACCCACCGCAAGGGTGATATATATAATATGGTGTATAAGCTGGATGCCATCGATGCCTACAACCAGAAACTGGTGAAGAAGATTGAGGTGAAGGGTATCAGACAGATAGGCAGTACTGCCACCAACGGCTACGTCTATCTGGAAGAAATCGTCATCGGCAAGGGCAATCCGCAGGCTCGCATCAGCTTCGACATCAAGACGCAGACCGGAACGAAACAGGTAAGCAAACTCGTGGATGAGCGCTTCAACCTGAAGGAACAGAGTGGGGGACTTGCCGAGTATGACAACAACTTCATCGTAGAACGCATAGACGGAAGACAGGGAATCGTCCGTTTCCTCAACGGCTTGACTCTGCATGAAGGCGATGCCGTGGGCAGTGTGAACGAAGACTATATCCGTCGTATTCAGATTCGTGAAACTATCCGCACCCATCTGGAGCGTGAGCGCCAGCTGTTCAGTCAGCATATCAAGGTGCTCAGTCTGTTCTTCATCGACCATGTGGATAGCTATCGCCTCTATGAAGGCGAGGATAGCAAGGGTAAGTTTGCCAAGATGTTTGAGGAAGAATATAACCGAGTACTTTCAGAAATGCTGCCATCGTTTACGGATGAAGCCTACCTGCGCTATCTTTCAGACCCTCGCAATGCGGCATCCAAGGTGCATCAGGGCTACTTCTCCATGGATAAGAAGGGCAAGGCGGTGGAATCGAAGGAAAGGCAGGGCGAGAACGAAGAGCGTGCCTTCGACCTGATTATGAAGGATAAGGAGCGTCTGCTTTCGCTCAGCGAGCCAGTCCGCTTCATCTTCTCGCACTCCGCCTTGAAGGAAGGTTGGGACAACCCTAACGTGTTCCAGATCTGCACCTTGAAGAACTCGGACAATGAGACCAAGAAGCGCCAGGAAGTGGGACGAGGAATGCGCCTTTGCGTGAATCAGAAGGGTGAACGCCAGGATGCGGATGTATTGGGCGACCATGTGTTTGATACCAATATCCTCACCGTGATAGCCAGCGAGAGCTATGATGATTTTGCCAAGAAACTGCAGACGGAAATGGCTGAAGCCTGTGCAGACCGACCAATCGTTATCACCGCCCATCTTTTCGAGGGTAGGTCATATACGATGGCAGATGGAACCAATGGCAAGTTTGATATCAATCAGGCAAGAGTTGTCTATAATGCCCTCATCCGCAAAGATTATGTGGATGATAACGGTGCTTTGACTGCTCAGTATTTTGAGGATAAGCGCAATGACAGGCTCGACTTCGGTAAGGTTAATGATTGGAGGGAGGGCATTATAGTAGCCCTTGATACCGTCTTTGATCCTGCGGCTGTAAGACCGGAGAATGGTAGAAAGCCTAAGCTTGCCAAGTTGCAGAAGGACAATTTTGCCAAGAAGGAGTTCCAGAATCTCTGGAAGCGCATCAATCGTCGCACCTACTATCAGGTAAGCTTTGAAACTTCTGGTCTTGTGAAGAAAGCCATCGAGGAACTTGATGAAAAGTTGAGGGTTACGGAAATCCGCATCGTGGTAGAAGGCGGTTCGATGGATGAAATCAGAGATAAGGAGTCGCTTGAAGCAGGTGTGGCAATGACTCAGGGTGATGTCCGGACCATCCATGTAACGGAAGCAGTGGGCAAGGAAGTGACATACGACCTGATAGGTCAGCTGGTAACTGCTACGGGGTTGACGAGAAAGACCATCGTGGAAATTCTGAAGGGTATCAAGCCTGAAACATTCAGCATGTTCAAGATGAATCCTGAGGAATTTATCATCAAGACTGGTCTGATTATCAACGACTGCAAGGCTCTTGCTGTTATCCAGTGCATCAAGTATGAGAAGCTGAATGATGAGTTCTCTACCGACATCTTTACGGTGGATGCTCTGCGAGGCAAGTTGGGCATCAATGCCATTGAATCGAAGAAATCGCTCTACGACCTTGTAGTGCTCGACAGCATGGGTGTAGAGAAGAACTTTGCCGAGTCTCTGGAACGTGAAGATGACGTGGTGGTTTATACCAAACTGCCTCGTGGTTTCTACATCAATACGCCTATGGGCAAATACAATCCCGACTGGGCTGTGGCATTCCGTGAAGGCAGCGTGAAGCATGTTTATTTTGTGGCAGAAACCAAGGGTAACGATCTCCAGGGGTCACATCTACGCGGTATCGAGGAAAGCAAGATAGCGTGTGCCCGCAAGCATTTTGCTGCCATCAGCGAGAATGGTTACATTTATGATGTTGTCACAGACTATCAGGCATTGTATGATGCAGTGACGAAATAAGGATTGTGCAGAGCGATGCACCTACCGTAAATTTGTAAAAGTAAGGGGAAGAAGGCGAGTAACGTAAATTGCTCACTTTTTCCCTTTTTTTGTATACTTTTCTGAGAATCATTAAAAAAGTAGTACTCTTTTTACGTCCTAAAGGGACGTAAAACGCTTGTGGGTTCCAACGATTATTGTTAATTTTACACGAACAAAATAAAATTAGCAATGGTTGAAGAAACAAAAGAAATAGAAAATTCAGAATCTCCGGCTGTTAGATTGGTGAGATTATCATATATAGAGAGGATTGGATCTCTTCTCAGTATCATGATTGGTGAGGATATTTCTCCTCGAAAATCAATCGTGAAGGAGTTTCATGTCTCTTATGATACGATTCGAAAGTTCCTAAATTTCGATTCTAAAATAAAGTTTGATACCATTGCAAAATTTTGCCACATTATAGGTCATTATCTTCATGTTGAATATGAGGCTGTCGACAACTACAAATCTAAAAAACATATCACAGATAGAGACGAAAGACTTGCACTCATAAAAAATCTGAAAAGACAATATGAAGAAATCTTTGGGGCAGGGGCAGAAGTGGTTAAAGACCTGAATAAGAAGAAAATTGATTTGCGTAAATTCGTAACGCAAGGAATAAAATAAATATAACTGGGCAGAAGAGATTATGTCGTCTGACACCAGTAGAGAGTAATAAGTTCTTATAAATAACAACAACTTAACCAGTGTAAAAATGAAAGATACAACATGAAATTTAGGGGAGACATTCCTCATACTGCTCTGCAGCTCAATGTCTCCGAAGTAA
>ENA-ORMX01002698-ORMX01002698.1-human-gut-metagenome-genome-assembly--contig:-NODE-2698-length-9906-cov-3.228099_pt1 | contig 9906 bp, 8 predicted proteins | sample MGYA00242108_ERZ509007 | MGnify/ENA primary metagenome ERZ509007 (study PRJEB26280, sample SAMEA2338745) | human gut metagenome | biome: human gut; feature: human-associated habitat; material: faeces...
ACAGATATACATCTCCACCAAACACACTCTGATAAACTGCTGCCAAAATACCTTCAACATCTAATCCACCATATAGTCCCATATATCCGGCATTTTGAAAAATCGCAAATTCCTCATTCGTAATAACTCCTGTATTATGTGCTGTCTCTGCCAACATTTGATTCCACTGTTTGATGTCTCCCCTGACAACAAGTCTTCTGTTATCTTCGTCCAGTTCATTAAAATGGTCAGCAACCTCCTGCCTGTATGTCTGGAATACTGTGCCCGCTGTTTTCACATGCGATCATTGCTCTTTTAATTACTTTTGCAAAGTTCTCCCATTTTGCATAATCAATTGCCTCATTTTTATAGCTTTTATTGTGTGCAAAATAATATCGACCACAAATAAAAATAACAACAGTTATAGATACTATTATGAAAAACCAAAAAGTGTTCAGAAATTGAATACATTAAGTCCTGTTTCTTCATCATAAACTCTGTCAACTTTTCCATCAATGACCGTAATTACCATCTCACAGGTTGCACTCACGACAGCTCTGTTCAGATGCCCTCCAAACGCTTCACCTTTCTCATTTCCGACACTCATATGAAGATGCGCATAATATTCTCCATCCATTGTATTGATCGTACCTGTCAGTGATGTAATTTCATAATACCCTTTAAAACTGTTTGAGTAATATTTCTTCTCATCTGTCTTATATACTCCGATTGTGAAATCATTGATAGCTCCAAGAGCATTGATACTGGCAAGCTTTATATTCTCATTTATAGCAATTGCTTTCAGTTGCTCTAAAATCTCCTCCCCTTTGTCAATTCTCGCTATTATTACATTATCAAATTTTCTGTATTCCATTATGTTTCCTCCGTAACTTTCGAATTGTTATTCTTTATTCGTGAATTTCCAAGGGTAGATTGTCCGGATCATGAAAGAATGTCATTCTTTTGCCTGTGTAAGTATCGAGTCTAATCGGCTCAGTTATGATGCCCCTTTTATTCAATTCCCTTACGGTATTATCGACCGAGTCTACAGCAAAGGCAAGATGCCGGAGACCGTAAGCTTCTGGATAACTGGGGCGCTTCGGACAATTTTTAATGATAAAAAGTTCTAATTCTATCTCATCGAGTTGAAGATCAATTTTATAATCATCACGTTCCGGTCTGTAATTTTCTCGAATAATAGAAAAACCTAACAGATCCACATAAAAGTGCTTTGATTTCTCATAGTTGCTCCCAATAATGGCAATATGATGAACTTTTTTCAAATTCATGGTGTATTTACCTCACTCCTACTTTGTTTGAATACATGAAATTTAGTATCACAATGATGCTATTTTGTAATATATTTTTTCAAAAGCTTATAGGTATTCTCCACGCCATCCATATGTGAGCGCTCATAGTTATGCGATGCATAAACTCCCGCACCTATAAGCCCATGACGGATATCATATCCGCTGTGCAGTGTTGCCTCGACATCTGAGCCGTAGTGCGGATAAACATCGATTGCATAGTCAAGCCCCTCGCTCTTTGCCAGATTTGAAAGCTCTGTAACAAGCTCGTAGTTGTAAGGTCCGCCTGAGTCCTTCGCACAGATTGAAACCATATGCTCCGTACAGCCGAGGTCGGCTCCAACGCAGCCCATGTCTACGGAAATCATCTCCTCAGTATCAGCCGGTACAAAGCTTCCGCCATGGCCTACCTCCTCATAAACCGTAAAGAGCAGTGTGACCTTGCGGTTTAGCTTCCAGCCCTCCTCCTTTACGGCATGAGCCACACCGAGTAAGATGGCGGCTGACAGCTTATCATCAAGGAAACGGCTCTTGATATAGCCGCTCTCCGTGATGACTGTACGTGGATCCATGGCGATAATATCCCCTGTCTGGATGCCAAGTGCCGCTACGCCCTGCTTGTCATTTACATTTTCATCGAGCAGGATTTCCATATTCTCTTCCTTTGTCTCAACCTTTTCGTCTGCCACATGTGCCGATGGCTCTGTATTTAGCACCACGCCTGTGTACATTCTGCCATCACGCGTAAAAACCATGCAGTTTTCTCCATCTGCTGTGCTCCACTGATGACCGCCAATGGTGGTCGGGCGCAAACGTCCGTTATCCTTTATTGAGCGAACCATGGCTCCAAGTGTGTCCACATGCGCTGCCAATACCAAAGTTGCTCCCTCTCCACCGATTTCCACGCTGACATTTCCTTTATTTGAAAGCTGTGGCGCATATCCCATAGCCTCAAGCTGCTTCATCAGATAGTCTGTGGCATTTTTTGTGAAACCTGTAGGGCTTGCTATTGATGTGAGTGCTTTGAGCTGTGTTCCGATATATTCTTTAATCTCTTCTGTTGACATAATTGTTATCTCCTGCTTTATTACTGTTTATTAACTGCATTATAACATCTCATTTTTGCGCATGCAATCCGTATTAACCGTTGTTTGTAGTTGTTTGTAGTAGTACACCTGTTCGCAAACCGCGGGTACCATGGTGCACACACTATCCCACGTTCGCTACGCTACGCAGCTAAGAGGCTGTACGAATTGTGCCCAAGGTTTTCTTAACTCGACGAAACCGTCGAAACTCGCCATCCATGGCTCGATTTCTCCTTGCCTCGGCGTCCATGCCTCGGCATTTCTGCTTTACATAGCACAATTCTACAGTCTCTAAGCAGCTCCGCTATTCGCTCACCCGAGAGTATATTTGCCAGCCGTTTGTAGAGAATGAAGCCCCATCCTACTGTCAGCAAAAGAGGAAGCAACCTCCGAGTTCTCGCCCAAAGATTGCTTCCTCTAATTTACATTTCACTACAATATTAGCTCACAAGCCATTTTTTTACAGTTTCCTCATCAAAATCCACACATTCAGCTATATCTTCTATTGAGTGACCTTTTTTCTGAAGTTTCAAAGCTGTTATTTTTGCCTGACGAATTCTGCCTTCTTCTCGACCTTCTTCTCTGCCTTCATTTTTCTGTTCTTCCCACGCCTTGCACATATCAATCACCTCTTCTTTCTCATCTATGTCTATATTCGTTCCTGCAAACAGGTTGATTGCCTCGACTGTCTCTCTGTCCACATTGCTAAACTTCTCGTCATTCTGCAGCACTTCCTGCATTTTTTCCTTATCATAAGCATTCTGTAATACCTCGAAAAGCTGCCTGATTGAGGTTCTGAATCCTGTAAAGTCGGTTATCTCCCTCGGAGCCAGCAGGTTAATCCTATAATCCGGTATGAATGGCAGAAGCTCCTCGTCCACATCACCAAACATATCTGACAGCCTCCTTGGTCCATCCCATTCCTTTGTCCCGAGATACACTGTAATCGTAATTACTGGAATCAACTTATCCTCTTTCGTAAATCCCGAGAGAAATTCATCAGAAGTTGCTGTATCCTTTTCTTTTCGGTGCTTTTTTGCTGTTTCCTTTACCTGGTTGCCGTATGCCATCACATCATAAAACATGTTTTTTACCGGAATGGCATAGTGTATATCGGACTGATTTTCTACTCCTATCAGTACCACATATGATTTGCCGGTATATTTGATGCTGGCATTTTTAAAGATATCCCTCAGCTTCTGCATCGCTATGGTCTTTTTGTCAAGTCCCAGTGCGGTCAGAACCTCCGTGGTGTCCCTTTCCTTAAGGTTTTCCGGCAGTATGACCTCTCTTCCTCCATACAGTATATTGTTGCACAGATCAGCAAACCTGGCATTGTCAGCAAAGTATTCCTTTGCCATTGAGTCTTTTGCGCTCAATCCTTCTCCTCCTGTTCTCTTGTGTGAGCAGGAAAATTTGGTGCCAATGAGGGTACAGTGGTACAGTTTACAAGGTATACCTGTGCTGTTCTTCTTTAATATTTACGCACGGTATACAGTTCATCCGCCTTTTGACTACATTTTCTGCATTCTGTCTACATACGGCATTTCAATTTTCCTGCTGTTGATTGGTAATTAAAGCATCGAAAACTTCCATGTCCTTTGTAGAATGATGCGAAGTGGTCTGCCCTCTTCAAAGTGGTGTGCACCTGTAAAAAACTGTCATGTGGTGCTGCTTACAGAAATATAATGCTTTGAGTTGATTGTAGCATAGAGGTGGTGCTTTGTCATCAAATTTTTTCTTTTTTTGCCACAGCGTAAGGGGCTTTATCTCCCTGAGACCGGCTAGGGCACGCTCTCTCTCGTGAGCGAATAGCGAAGTTGCCTAGATACCCTATAAAACATAATTCCTACAGTATCTTGGCAGTGTAGCGTAGCTCACGCGAGAGAATGTGCACCAGCCAGGGCTCATGGGATGAAGCCCCGTCCTACTGCCAATGTCTCTGCACCAAAAAAGCAGCCTTTGAGCTTCACACTCAAAGTCTGCTTCTTTTTTATTTTATAAGCTGTCCATAGCCTGATACATGGAAAGCATAGGAGCCATAACGGCTGCCACAAGTACACCAACAATAAGTGCCAGAACAAGGATAATCATTGGCTCAATAGCTGCCATAACTGTCTGGGTAGCCAACTCAACTTCCTCATCATAGTAGTCTGCCAGTCGGGTAAGCATGCCTTCCAAGTCACCGGTCTCCTCACCAATTCGCGTCATGTGTGAAACCATAGGTGGAAACAATCCACACGCAGTGATTGGCTCAGACAGTGGAACACCCTTACTTACTTCTTCCCTTGCATTTTTCAGGGCTTTTTTGTAAAGCGCATTCTTCATGGTGTCAGCAGTGATGCCAAGGGCTTCAATCATCGGAAGTCCGGAATACACAAGTGTGGAAAGTGTACGCGCATAGTTACTGGCCGCTGTCTTGATGTTTAGCTTTCCGAAAACCGGAAGCTTTCTTGCGAGATTACCAAAGAACATCTGGCCGCTGTCAGTCTGCTTATAAAGCTTGATGGCTATAACAATTGCTGCTATGACAGCAATCACAATATACCAGTATCCGGTGACAAAATCACTCATCGCAACAACTGCCTTTGTGATGCCCGGCAGCTCTGTTCCCAGGTCATTGAACATCTCCGAGTAGCTTGGGATGACCTTTACAAGCATTACAATAACAACCGCAATAGCCACAATCACAACGATAATCGGATAAACTGCCGCTTTTTTTATCATGCCGTTAAGCTTCGCTGATTTCTCGAAGTGTGCAGACATTCTGTCAAAAGCTACATCAATCTTGCCGGATGCTTCGCCTGCCGCAACCATGCTCACCATGATGTCAGGGAAAACATTCGGGTATTTTTTGAGACCATCCGAGAGAGTCTCACCTTTTTGAATCTCGGCATGAACACCTCTGATAGCTTTCGCCATAACCTTATTCTCAGTCTGATCGGATAACATATCCAGCGTATCAAGAATCGTAACACCGGCATTGACCATACTGGTGAACTGGCGGCAGAATACCGATAGATCTCTCGGCTTTACCTTTCCTCCTACACTGAATGAGATTTCCTTGGTCAGTGCTGTTGCCGACGAGCGCGTCTGGGCGTTGTTGAAAAACGCCTCCCTGTTTTATTTTTTGCCTCTGCTTCTGACTCGGCTACTATATTTCCTTTTCTTTCTTTTCCGCTCTGGTCTATAATCTGATATGTCCAGTCAGCCACTTTCTTCTCCTCCTTATACCTATTCTGTGCAACCTCCAGATAAATTAAATCATAATTTATTAAGGCTTCACAACATTATACCATAACAGTAAAACACATACGATTATACCATCAATAGTAAAGGTGTACACGGCTAGCCATGCTTACCGGATCATGTGCATATGCAACTGCAGTCTCCGGCGCTATAAGGCCCTGGCTGTAATACTGTAAAATACAGTCATCCATCATCATCATACCCTCTCTCTTTGATGTCTGTATGATAGATGGAATCTGAAATGCTTTTGCCTCACGAATTAAGTTTCTGATGGCATTGTTTGCAAGGAGCACCTCAAATGCTGCAATTCGTCCGCCATTTACCATTGGAAGCAGATGCTGTGCAACAATTCCCTCTAAAACTCCTGAGAGCTGTACTCGTATCTGTTGCTGCTGGTGTGGTGGAAAAACGTCAATCATACGGTCAATTGCGTCGGATGAACTGTTGGTATGCAGTGTAGAAAATACAAGATGTCCTGTCTCCGCCGCTGTAATAGCTGTAGATATAGTTTCAAGATCTCGCATCTCTCCTACAAGTATTACATCCGGATCCTGTCGCAGTGCAGCTCTTAGTGCTGCAGCATATGAGAGTGTATCCTTTCCGACCTCTCGCTGTTCCACTATAGAGCGGCGCCTTGAGTGCAGGTACTCGATAGGATCTTCAAGCGTGATTATATTTTTGGAATCTCTTGATGCAATGACATCTATAAGACTTGCCAATGTGGTCGACTTACCACTTCCTGTAGCTCCTGTCACGAGGACAAGTCCTCTCATCTTTGTGGTAAGATTGACAACCGACTGTGGTATGCCAAGCTGCTGCGGTGTAGGCACATCATATGAGAGAATACGAAGTGCTGCTGCATATGAACCTCTCTGTCTGAACACATTGGCTCTGACTCGTGAAAAGCCCTCCACCGAAAAAGCAAAATCAAGCTCTCCCTTCTCCTTTAGCTCATCTTTAAGCTCCTGCGGAACAATTGGTGAAAGCAGGTTGTCCGTCTCAACATTGGTAAGAACCTGATTTCCCTGCGGTACAAGCTTTCCGTCAATTCTAAGCATAACCGGATTTCCCGGTACGATATGTATATCCGATGAGTTCTGTTGCTGCGCTGCTTTTAAAATGTCTACTATCTGCATTTTCTTTTCCCCCTTAGTTTTCAAACGTGGTCTTTAACATTTCCTGGAATGAAGTAACTCCTTCGAGTACAAGCTTCTCTGCACTCTGTCTAAGTGTATGCATACCCTCATCACATGCAGCCTTGTTTATATCCTCTATATCAACACCTTTTGAAATAAGTGACTTTATCTTTGGTGTTATGGTCATTATCTCATATATACCGATTCGTCCCTTGTAGCCTGTATTGGCACATTTTTCACAGCCACATGGCTCATAAATCTTTACCGGACGGAATGCCGGTATATTCATAAAGGCCTTTTCCTCCTCTGTCAGCAGATGCTCTCTCTTACATGCCGGACAAAGTCTTCTTACAAGTCGCTGTGCAATGATTCCCTTTACCGAATCCGCAAGCAGATAACTTTCAACTCCCATGTCCTCCAGTCGTGAAATAGTACTTGCCGAGCTGTTGGTATGCAGTGTGCTGACCACAAGATGTCCTGTGATTGACGCCTGTACTGCAATCTGTGCTGTCTCCTGATCTCGAATCTCACCAATCATAATGATGTCCGGATCCTGTCGCAGAATGGAACGAAGTGCTGATGCAAATGTGAGGTCAGCTTTATTATTTACCTGTACCTGGTTTATTCCATCTATATTGGCCTCGACCGGATCCTCAACTGTGATAATATTTACATCCTCCTTGTTGAGCTCTGAAAGTGCCGTGTAAAGTGTGGTTGACTTACCACTTCCTGTAGGACCTGTAACAAGGATGATACCGTTTGTATTCATCAGTATATGATCAAAGGCCTTAAGCTCTTCGTCTGAAAATCCCAGCTCCTTTTTATCTCTTGTAAGTGCCTTTTTCTGCGCAAGTCGCATAACGCATTTCTCACCGAATACTGTCGGAAGGATTGATACTCGGATATCATACTCTATCTTGTCTATCTCCATAGTGATACGGCCGTCCTGCGGCTTACGTTTCTCGGAAATATCCATACCACCTATAATTTTAAGTCGTGTAATAATTGCAGAAAGCAGATGTATACTATATGCTGCCTTCTCATAAAGCGCACCATCTATTCTGTATCGCACCCTGACTTTATTTTCCAGTGCCTCTATATGTATATCTGAGGCCCTGAGTCTGGCTGCCTGCTCAATGATAGAGTTGACAAGTAAAACTACCGGCGAATTGTTGACATCCTTGCTGGTAGCTTCCTCAGCCTCGGCATTTTTCTGCTCACGCTCTTTTCTCTCCCTCGCATACTCCTGAGCCGCTTTCATAGCCTCTGTATCACCGTAATATTTGTCAAGCGTCAAAAGTATGTCTCTGCCTGTCGCTACTGCAGGCTCAGCCTGTAGATTGGTAACAATTGAAAAATCATCAAGCGCAACCATATCCATAGGATCAGCCATGGCCACATGCACTACATTGGCATTATTCTTGTCAAATGCATATGGTATCATAACATGCTTTCTAAGCACTGTCTCACTGACAAGGTTTTGCACCTCCTCAGGTATGTTGATTGCGCTCACATTAACAAGCTCCAGTCCCAGCTGCTGCGACAATGCCTTTGCTATCTCAAGCTCATTGGTGAACCCAAGCTCAATGAGTGTTTCTCCTATCTTCTTATGCTTTTCTTTGGCTATAGGCAGAGCCTTTTCCAGCTGCTCCTGAGTAATTACATTTTCATTTATAAGCATATCACCGATACGCTTTTTCTCTCGTCTAAAAGCCATAATGGCTCCCCCTCTTTCATCATTTAGTAAAATACTACCATTATGATGGCTGTATTTCAAGGGTATTTATATAAAATATACAATAAATTTATTTCAAAACTAAAAAGTAACGATTCCGAGTGCCTGCAGCAACAGTATAAGCAGGAATGCCGGTGCAATAAATTTAACCATGATTATATAAAGCCCTTTTCTGGTGAATTTGCTGCCTCCGCGTGTCACCTCATCTATTATTACCTTTGGACTTACTATCCAACCGATAAGGATACATGTGGCAAGTGCAACGATTGGCATAAGCACATTGTTGCTTACATAATCCATGATATCAAGTATCTGTCCGACTGTGCCGTTTGGAAGCTTAACCTCCATATAGAGCTTATTGTAGCCAAGGCAGACTATTATCTCTGCAATCAGACCGTATACCGTGACTAAAATTGCGCTTTTTCTGCGGCTCCAGTGAAATCTGTCTATAAGACTCGATACAATAGCCTCCATAATTGATACAGACGATGTGACTGCTGCGAATGCAACTATCATGAAGAATATCAGTCCAACAATATCTCCTGCTATTCCCATTTCATTAAATACCTTTGGCAGTGATATAAACATAAGCCCCGGTCCTGCTGACATGCCGTCACGACCCATAAATACATATACTGCCGGAATGATCATAAGGCCTGCAAGGAATGCAACAAGAGTATCAAAAATCTCGATCTGGTTGATTGAGCCCATGAGCTTTGATTCCTTCTTGACATACGAACCATATGCAACCATGATTCCCATAGCCACACTGATTGAGTAGAACAGCTGACCGAGTGCATCAACAAATACTGTGACAAGCTTTTGCATTGTAAGCCCCTTGAAGTCAGGAACCACATATATCTTAAGACCCTCAAGACCACTTCTTGCTGCGCCTGATGCATCCTTATAATTGAGCGTCAGTGAGAAAATACCGATTGCAAAAATAAGCACAACAAGGATAGGCATGAGCACCTTGCTGAAGCGCTCGATACCTTTATTGACTCCGCCAATGACAACTGCTGCTGTTATAAGCAGATAAACCACTCCAAATATGATTGGTGCCCACTGGCCTGTGATAAAGCCTGTGAAATATCCATCCGCAACCGCATTTTTACCGCTTCCTGTAATGAAAAGTGTAAAATATTTTAAAACCCATCCACCTATAGTACAGTAGTAAGGCAGAATAATAGCCGGTACTATACACGCAAGCACACCGATAAACTTGCCCTTTGGATTGATAAGACCATACGCGGTGAGCGGTCCCTGTCCGGTCTTACGTCCTATTGCAATCTCAGTGGTAAGCAATGCAAAGCCAAAGGTCAGAACAAGTATCAGATACACCAGCAGAAAAAGTCCTCCTCCGTCCTTTGCTGCCAGATACGGAAATCTCCATATATTTCCAAGTCCTACCGCAC
>ENA-ORMX01002710-ORMX01002710.1-human-gut-metagenome-genome-assembly--contig:-NODE-2710-length-9864-cov-3.617698_pt1 | contig 9864 bp, 12 predicted proteins | sample MGYA00242108_ERZ509007 | MGnify/ENA primary metagenome ERZ509007 (study PRJEB26280, sample SAMEA2338745) | human gut metagenome | biome: human gut; feature: human-associated habitat; material: faeces...
AGATTATAAAATTAACATAGTTGATACTCCTGGTCATGCTGATTTTTCCAGTGAAATTGAAAGAGTTATAAAAACTGTTGATACAGTTATTTTACTTGTGGATTCTGCTGAAGGACCTATGCCTCAAACTAGATTTGTACTAAAAGAAGCATTACAAAATAATTTAAAACCAATTTTATTTATAAATAAAATTGATAAAAAAGATGAGAGAGCTGAAGAAGTTGTTGATATGACATTTAATTTGTTTATGGAATTAGGTGCAACAGATGAACAATTGGATTTTCCTATTCTTTATGGTAGTGCTAGAAGTGGTTATGCAATTTATAATATGAGTGATGAAGGTAAGGATTTAACGCCATTGTTAGAAACTATTGTAAATAATACTAAAGTTTTTGAAGGTAATGAAGCTGATCCATTACAATTACAAGTATGTCAACTTGCATATGATGATTATATTGGAAGACTTGGAATTGGTAGAATTAATAAAGGTAAAATTAAAGTTGGTGAAACCATTGCTATATCTAAAAATGATGGTACATTAACAAAAGAAAAAATTAGTAAGATGTTTGTTAATGAAGGAATTAAGAGAAAAGAAGTAAATGAAGCATATTATGGAGATATAGTTACAGTAGCTGGATGTCCTGAAATATCAATTGGAGATACAATATGTGATGTTAATCATATTGAACCATTACCTAAAATTGAAATAGAAAAACCAACACTATCAATGAATTTCTTAGTTAATAGTAGTCCATTTGCTGGAAAAGTTGGTAAATTTGTAACATCAAGACATTTAAGAGATAGATTAAATGCTGAACTTGAACGTAATGTTGGACTTGAGGTTGAAGAATTACCTTCTAATGATGGATTTAAAGTATCCGGTCGTGGAGAACTTCATTTATCAATATTAATTGAAAATATGAGAAGAGAAGGATATGAACTTAGTGTATCTAAACCAGAAGTTATATTCCATGAAATAGATGGTGTTAAGTGTGAACCTTATGAAAGAGTTGTTATAAATGTACCTAATGATTACTCTGGAACTATAATAAGTGATTTAAGTGAAAGAAAAGGTAGCATGGAAATAATGGAACCTGCTGAAGATAATTATGTTAGACTTGAATTTTTAGTTCCAACGAGAGGATTAATTGGTTATAGAAGTAATTTTATAACTAATACTAAAGGTGAAGGAATCATGGTAAGAAGCTTTGATTCATATAAACCTTATGCTGGTGAAATCGCAAAAAGAAAAAACGGTGTTCTTGTATCTATGGAAAGTGGTAAAGCATTTGGATATGCTCTTTATAACTTACTTGATAGAGGTACTATGTTAATAGAACCTGCGACTGATGTATATGCTGGTATGATAATTGGCATCCATAATAGAGAAAATGATTTAAATGTTAATCCATGTAAGAATAAAGAATTTTCAAATACAAGATCATCTGGTAGTGACGAAGCAATAACATTGCCAAGAGCTAAAACTTATACTTTAGAAGAAGCACTTGAATTTATAGAAAGTGATGAACTTGTAGAAGTAACTCCTGATGCGATTAGACTTCGTAAGAAAATACTTGATGAAAAAGAAAGATATAGAAGTAATAGATAAGTAAGCAAAAATGCTTACTTTTTATTTTTTAAAAAATTGATTATTAGCCTTAAATATGTTATTATTTCTATAGAATAGGAGTAATAGATATGGGATATAGTATTAAATTAAATGATGTTTTTGAATTATCTGGGAGTGATTATATAACTATCGATAAAACTGAATATAATGGTATTACTTACTTTTTTACTAATAAATTAAATGGTGAAGAGCCTACTGATAAGTTTGTTGTTTTTAAGGATGTTGGTACTGGCCTTATAGAAGAAAAGAAGAAAGAAGTGCTTGACACAGTTTTAAAAACATTTAGCAATAATATGAATAGTAAATTAAGAACTATTAATACTTCTAAAGAATGAGGTAGATTATGGATACAGTGTTAGATAGATTAGAAAGAAGTATAGAAGATAATATTGAACTTGAAAATGACTTAGGAATAGATGCTGAATCATATGGTATACAAGAACTTCAAAATAGATATGAACTTTTTGATAATATTAAAAATGAAGCATTTCGATTAGATAATGAACATGAACTTACGGAAGAACAAAAAGAAAGAATTGATAAGATAACAGATACAGCTTATGATAAGGCTAATCAATTTAATCTTAAAACGTCAAGAATATTTTGAACTTGGTAAAAGAAGAATAGAAATTAATAGGCAAATTAAAAGATTAGAAAGTGCGATAGAAAAAGATAGTAACATAGTAAATGTTCAAGTTGCAGAAGGTTATGAAAAACCAGAATCACTTGCTAAATTACAAGAGGAAGCAAGAAATAGGATGGAAGAAAACGAAATGTCTCTTAATGATTTAAAGGCTGAAAAAACAAATATTATACAAAAAATGAGAGATCTTCAATTTGGAGAAAGACCTAAAGTAAAAGACATTGATAAAATAGAAGAATTAAATCCTGAAGAAGAAAAGTCAATAGAAAATGATAATGATTTAGATAATGAAATAATTCCTGAAGCAGAAGAACAAGCTATAGAAGAAACTTTAGATGGACAAGATAGTAATAGTGATAATAGTGGAGAATCGTCTTCAGAGGAGCCTGATGAAATTGAAGAACCTATTGAGCCATTACAACCTGTTAATGAAGAAGTAGAAGAGCAAGAAGAAGATAAGGAAAAAGATAAGGAAGAAGATAAATCTAAAGAAGAACCTGAAGAGGAAGAAAACATAGAATTAGATGATGAACCAGTAATACCAAATGTAAAATCAAATAAGCCCAAAATAACATGGAAGACCATTTTACATGTTGCGGCTGGAATTGGTATTGGTGCTGCTGTATTCTTTACTGCTGGACCACTTGGTGTAGGTGTTATGTCTCTTGCTGGTGGACTTGCTAATAAATTTTTAAAACAAAGAAGAAATGAAATTGCTAGATTAAATAGTCTTGGAATAAGTACTAAAATAAATACTGTTGTAGAGCCAAGGCCAGGAATAAAGGGACTAGTTGATAGAGTTAAAAATAAATTTAGAACTGAAGAGGGACTTCATGATATGTCATGGATGATTAATTCTGCAATTATTACAGGTACATCACTTACAGTAGCAAGTACTGTTAATAATTTAATTCAAGCAAGAAATACTGCTGTGCCTTCAGTGGAATCAACACCTCAAACTAATACGCCATCTGTAGAACCAAAAGTTACTCCGGAACCCACTCCACTTAAAGCAACCCCAAAACCTGTAGTAGAACAATCAATATCACAATATGATGGAATTAGAATAGGAGAAGGTGTTGGAGATTATAATGTAAGTGTAGGACATATAAGTTCAGATAGAGCTGTGATGGGTCTTGATACTAAACCATTATTATCACAATATGTTAACAAAGATTCAATATTTGGTAGATTTGCTTCAGTTAATCCAGATGGTTCAATTGGACAAGTTATAAACACAAATGGATTATCAATAGAAGAATTTTGTGCAACTAATGGAATAGATCCAAGTAGAGTTGCTGTATCAGTAATGGATAAAGCAGGAACAGATCAAGCTTGGATTTCAGCAAGTGAATTAGTTAGTGGTATGGGAGGACCAACATTATGATAGATAAAGTAATAAAATTAGATAATAATCTTGAATATTATGTATTAGATGAAATGACATATGAAGAAAAAAACTATCTCATGGGACTTCAAGTCGATAATGAAAAGGAAGGTATAACAAATAATTATATTATTGTAGAAAGTCGTAAAGATTTAAATGGAAATGTAACACTAGTTGATATAGATAATCCTGAATTACTTGAAAAAGTAGGAAATTTATTTATAGAAAGATTAAATAAGCAATAATAAAAACACAATATATTAATATATTGTGTTCTAATGAATAGAGAATTTATTTTTCTCTATTTTTTTGAATTTATTTAATATTTTAGCGACTATAAATATTATTGAATCGCTATTTTTAATAGCATATTTTTTACCTATAGCTTTTCCGCCTACTGTTAATGATGATATTATTGAACTTGTAAATAGCGTTATTAATATTGTCGAAATGTTAAATTTGATTGATATGTTTATTGCAAGCATTGCTCCAACTGAACCACTTACTATTCCACAAATATCTCCAATTACATCATTACATATACTTGCAATTGTACTTGAATTTTTTATAAGTTTTACTGCTTCTTTAGAACCTTTGATCTTTTTAGAACTTTTTGCATGGAATGATGCTTCGTTTGCGGTTAATACAGCTGTACCAATTATATCAAATATAATACCAATTCCTATAAATATAATACATAATAAGAAATTTTCTCTCAAGTTATCGCTGCACTTTTATTAAAATATGATAAAATGTACTACTAAAAATTAAAGCTATAAAAAAAGTCATTAAAAATGCCTTAATTATCCAACTATCTTTTTTCATTTAACTCCCTTTATGTATTGTATGGAATATTATAAATTAATTTTACGGCTTTGGTCGAGTTGAATTTCTCTAATTCTTACCTTTAGTTACCTTTGGGCGATTTCTCTTTAAAAGAATTAATCATTTGTCACCAATATGATCACTCGATCACCACTTAGTCCGCACTTCAATCTTTATAATATAGACATGCTAGAGGTTTTCCCAGGCAAACATTAACCTTATTTATTCGCTTTTGCAGTTTATATTTCAAATAATATCCCTATATCCCACTCACGACATATGCTTTTTACTAATTCATCTGATAATAGGATATGAATATATGCCGTTATATCTTCTCCTAATACCTAAAATTACATACCTGCCCCAATCTGGGCGAAAGAAGCAAAATATATAAAGTATCATTTTACACAATTAATGGATTTTTAGCCCCATCTTCTAGTGATATGTTTGACTAGCATAATGCTCCATACATCTAAATTATAACATATTTTAAACATTTTGTAAATGAACAGCAATTATTCAATATATAATAACTCTTACTTTTTGTTCTTATTTTTAGTTTCTCTAACTAATGCAATTATTGTTGAAGTGATTTCCATAATGTTACCTATAACACAAACATATGCTTTAAATTTTAAATTATAGAATAACCATGCTATAGCACAAAATCCAAATACATATTTATATACTCTTGCATCTTTAAATGTTGCTCCTATAGTATAGAGTATTGCAATTATAACAGGTAATAGTGATAAAGGATTTGTATAATTTAAGTATCCAATTATTCCTGTTACTATAATTATTATTCCTGATAAAACAATTGGAACTTGTCTTCTATTTTTATCATATTTATAAAAAAGTATGTTTCTTACTACTGCCATTATATCCATATATGCAGCTGAAATAGCACCAAGTAAAGCATATTGAAAAGCATATAACATGTGAGCGAAAGATTGAACCATCATCATATGTTTCTTTTTTCTACATTGAACTGAAAAAGATATAGTGAGCATTGCGGCTACACCAATAAGTTGTGCATATAATACATTTTTCATATTTTCTCCTATTATAATTATAATATTTTTTGATATAAAAGTATATAATACTTTAAAAAAATTATTTATAATGATATAATCTATTCAAGAAGGAGAGGATTATATGAGTTTTATTAAAGAAACAGAAAAGTATATCTACGATGTAATTACAAAATGTGGATATGAAATTGATAATGTTAGTTTGGAGTCCTCTTCAAGACGCGACCTTGGTGAATTTCAAATTAATGTATGTATGGCTCTTGCTAAAAAGTATGGAAAAAATCCAAGAGAACTTGCAAATGAAATAGTTACTAATTTCGATGAAAGATTTACAAATGTCAATATAGCTGGGCCTGGTTTTATTAATGTAACTATTAATGAAGAATATTTGATTGATAAGATAAATGATTCAATCAATAATGTTGATAGTTTAATTGATAAGATGGAAGAAAAAACTATTATTGTTGATTATGGTGGTGCTAATGCTGCTAAAGCACTTCATGTTGGTCATATGAGACCAGCTAATATTGGTGAATCACTTAAGAGACTTGCTAAAACATTAGGAATGAATACAATTGGAGATGTTCATTTAGGTGATATAGGTAGACAATCTGGAATGATAATTAGTGAGATTAAGAAGAGAAAGCCTGATTTATGCTATTTTGATCCTGAATATAAAGGAGAGTATCCTAAACTTGAAATAACAGAAGACGAACTTGCTATATATTATCCGGCTGCTAGTAATGATGCTAAAGAAAATCCAGAAAGAATGGAAGAAGTAAGAAAGATTACTGCTCTTGTTGATAGCGGGGTTGAACCATATTTTGGAATGTGGAAAGATATTGTAGAAGTATCTAGTAAAATTATAAAAAGAACATATGATTATTTAAATTGTAATTTTGAATTATGGGAGGGAGAGTTATCATCTTTAAAATATGTTCCCAAAACACTTAAAGTGTTAGAACCATATATGTATGAAAGTGATGGTGCTAAAGTAATTGATGTTAAAAAAGATGATGATAAACTCGAAGTACCACCATTAATAGTTATTAAAAATGATGGGGCTACTATATATGCAACTCGTGATTTGGCAACAATATATTCAAGAGTTAAATTATATAATCCAGATGAAATATGGTATATTGTTGATGCAAGACAATCATTATATTTTGAACAAGTATTTAGAGCATCATATAAATCTAAATTAGTACGTGATGATGTGAAACTTGCTCATTATTGGTTTGGAACTATGAATGGTAGTGATGGAAAACCATTTAAAACAAGAGATGGTGGAGTAGCATCATTAGATGGACTTATAAGTGATGTTAAAAATAAACTTCTTACTAAGTTAGATAAATATAATGAAGATGAGAAAAATAATATTGCTGATATTCTTACAGTAGCAACTATTAAATATGCAGATCTTTTACCATATAGAACTACTGATTATATATTTGATATTGATAAAATAACTTCATTTGAAGGTAAAACTGGTCCTTATGTTCTATATACTATGGTTAGAATTAAATCTATACTCAATAAAATTGAAAATAAAGATAATATTATTCATGGAATATATAGCGATAGTGAAAGAAATATATATATTAAATTACTTGAATTATCAAGAGTATTAAATAAAGCATATAATGAAAAGACACTAAGTTATGTATGTGAATATTTATTTGATTTATGTAGTTTATTTAATAAGTTCTACGGTGAAACATCTATTCTTAATGAAAGTGATAATGAAAAGAAAGAAAGTTATATAACACTTCTTAATCTTATGTATAACGTTGGTAGTAAGTTACTTAATATATTAGCAATTGATATACCAGATAAAATGTAAAAGTATACAAAAGTGTACTTTTTTCTTTGTGTTTTTTTAAAAATCATATTGTATCTTTAATTATTGTATGCTATAATACACTCGAACAAAAAAAGTTCCTTGCTTCATTTTAAGTGAAGCCGTGAGACCAAAAGGAGGTGTAGTAATGAATAAATATGAAATAATGTTTATCGTTAAGACTGATATTGATGAAAAAACTCAAAAAGAAGTTGTTAAGACTTTTGAAAAAGTATTAACTGATATGAAGGCTAAAGTAGTTAATTCTAAAGATATGGGTCAAAGAAAATTAGCTTATCCTATTAAGAAACAATTAAGAGGAAACTATTATGTATTTAACGTAGAAGCTAGTCCTGCTGCTGTTAAAGAATTCGATAGAAAAGCTAAAATTGATGAAAACATCTTAAGACATATTGTCATAAGGGAAGAGGAGTAGTTAATGAATAAAATTGTTTTAGTTGGAAGATTAACAAAGGATCCTGAACTTAGAAGTACAACTGCTGGATTTTCTACTGCTAGTTTTACAGTAGCAGTAAATCGTAATTTTAAAAATAAAGACGGTAATTATGATGCTGATTTCTTACCTTGTGTAGCATTTAGAAATACAGCAACATTTGTATCAAGATATTTTAAGAAAGGTAATTTAATTTGCGTTGAAGGTAGGGTACAAACTAGAAGTTATGATGCTCAAGATGGCAGTAAAAGATATGTTACTGAAATCGTTGTAGAAAATGCTGAGTTTGTTGGTGGAAAAAATGAAGGTTCTGCTCCTAGCGCTAATACAGATACTATATATATGGATGCTCCAAGTGAAGCACCTGTTGATGCAATGCCAGAGTATGATATTTCAAAGTCAGATCCATATGAAAATTATGATAAGGATGTATCATTAAGTGATGATGATTTACCATTTCTATAATGGTTAACTTATTAAATTAAGGAGGATATAATGGCAGAATTTTATAGAAGAAAGAAAATATGTCAAATGTGTGCTGGAAAATCAGTTGATTATAAAGATGTAATGATTGTTTCTAAATATATTAATGAAAAAGGAAAAATCTTACCTAGAAGAATGACTGGTGCTTGTGCTAAACATCAAAGACATATTGCTAATCAAATTAAGATTGCAAGATATATGGCTTTATTACCATATACAAAGTAGTTTCATATTGAGACTACTTTTTTAAATGTATAATTTATTGTGATAACTTGTTTAATAATTCATGCTGTGATATAAGTTAAATATGTAGGTATGTGATAGAAAATCTTTTAAATAAAAAAGTTATTATTTCTTCAATAATGGGTGATATGCATGGTTTAAGCACTAAGTATAAAGGAACAGTAACTTATATTGATGATAAATTTATTCGTTTAGATAATGAAACGTACGTTGCTAAAAAATACATGTTATCAATAATAGTTAAATAAATATAGTCATATTAAACGAAGATAATTATTTATTATTTTCGTTTTTAAATGCAATAAAAAAGAGATTTTATTAATCTCTATTTCTACTTATTAGAAGTAATCTTGCTATTTGAAGAGCTGATGCAAGGAATCCAGCTACATATGTAAATGCTGCTGCTTTTAATACTTTAGTTGCACCTTTTGTATCTTGCTTTTCAATAAGACCACATTTTTGTAATTCTTCTTTAGCTCTTTTTGATGCATCAAATTCAACTGGAAGTGTTATTAATTGAAAGAATAATCCTACTGTTAAAAGTATTGCTCCAATTGTTATAAAATTAAATAAATCAAATATAAATCCTGAAAATACAAGTATTGAAGATAATCTTGATGTGAAATTAACAACTGGTACTAATTTACTTCTAAATACTAACATACTATAACGTTCTTTATCTTGTATTGCATGTCCTACTTCATGAGCAGCAACAGCACAAGCAGATATGGAATTACTATTGTAAATACCATCTGATAAACTTATTGTTTTATTTCTAGGATCATAATGATCAGTAAGACTTCCATTAATTCTTCCAACTTTTACATTACTAAGCCCATTCATTTCAAGAATTTTTTCAGCAACTTCTTTACCAGTAAGTTTTCCACTATTTTGTTTTTTTGAATATTTACTATATGTTGAATTTATTTTTATATTAGCATACAATGGTAAAACTATAATAATTAACATAAGAATTACATCTAAACTATAATAATCCATTTTTCATCACCAATATGATTATATCATATAATTGTGAATTATTTATGAAGAAAATCCAAATGATACCTTTTTATCAATATTAAATGATTCATATATAATATTATTATCTATTTTTAATTTGTTTGTTTTATAGTTATTTATTTTATTTGATATTTGTTTGGCTTTACTAAATTCTTTATTTTTGATGTAATTTATTTTTTGTTCTTTTAATTCATTTAAATTATTTATTGTATCTGTTTCTATATGCTGTAATTTTATTTTTGAACATATCTTATCTAGCATATCGAGACTTTTATCTGGATTATATCTATCTTTAATATATT
>ENA-ORMX01002711-ORMX01002711.1-human-gut-metagenome-genome-assembly--contig:-NODE-2711-length-9862-cov-2.024676_pt1 | contig 9862 bp, 10 predicted proteins | sample MGYA00242108_ERZ509007 | MGnify/ENA primary metagenome ERZ509007 (study PRJEB26280, sample SAMEA2338745) | human gut metagenome | biome: human gut; feature: human-associated habitat; material: faeces...
GCAGAATCGTTTGTTGCTCGTTATGGCTACCGGCACAGGCAAAACATACACCGCTTTTCAAATTGTCTATCGCCTGCTCCGCTCTGACCTTAAAAAGAGAATCCTGTATCTGGCTGACAGAAATATTCTTGTTGACCAGAGCATTTTACAGGATTTTGCACCGCTTGAAAAGACCATTTATAAAGTGGACTTTTCCGACAAGGCGTGTTTGAGCAAGATCGCATCCCGTGAAGTAAACTTTGCCCTCTATCATCAGATGGTCGGGCAGAATGATGAAGAACACTTCAAACAGATTCCCGCAGAATACTTTGACCTAATTATCGTAGACGAGTGTCATCGTGGAAGTGCCAAGGAGGACAGCAACTGGCGTAAAGTTTTGGAGTATTTTTCTTCTGCAACCCAAATCGGTATGACCGCTACTCCAAAAGAGAGCGAAAAGGTATCGAATATAGATTACTTTGGAGAGCCTGTCTATACTTACAGCTTAAAGCAAGGCATCGAAGACGGATTCCTTGCTCCGTTCAAGGTTATCAATATCACGACCAACATCGGTGACGGCTGGAGGCCGCACAAAGGGCAAACCGATATATACGGCAATGTGCTCGAAGACCGAATCTATAACAATAGGGATTATGATTACAATATCATTCTCCAAGACCGTATTGACGAGGTTGCAAGGGAGATTACCGAGTATCTGAAAAGCACCGACAGGATGCAGAAAACTATGCTATACAAGTTATAGGTTGTGAGGGTTACAGAAAACTGAAGAAAATTGCAAACAGAAAATTTTAATCATACAAAAACTGTCTAAAATGTTCGCTGTTGTGTCAATGGCTGAAATGAGGTGATTTGCTTGATAGACCGAATTGTACATGAGATTCGTATGGCTTTGTCCCATGAACTGTATTTGTCAGCATTAGCACTTGCGCTGACTTTACCTGACACCTGTGGAAAAGCTGAATATCCCAACGAGGATTACAACGGCGTGCGCTATAAAAACTGGTGCAGCCAATATGTTATTACAGATAGATGTGATTCTCCATACGGATATGATATGCCCTATCTGAACGAGGAAATTATTTATAGTTTGCGTAATTGTCTGCTTCACCAAAGCACACCAAATGTAGAGCAATCAAGAATTCACGAATCTCGGTGCAAGGTTGATAAATTTGAGCTTGTCATAACCGGAGAAGATGGTGCTAACGGTGATCTGAGCATGGTCGCCTATGGCAAAGATATGAACATAGTGCGGAGAGAATTGAAAGTACATATATCCCACTTGTGCTACATTCTTTGTACTGCGGCAGAGGACTATTACAAGAACAACAAGGAAAAATTCGATTTTATAAAGTATTCAATCGAAGATGACAGACCAAAAACTTTTTTGTGATGCATATTTTGATTTGAAAGAAACAAAGAATGACCAGAGCAAAGGCGATCAACCGTAAAAAGTTGGTCGCTTTTGTTTTTTAATTATCTGAAAGGAGACTTATTCAGGAATGAAAAGTTAAAGCACGAACAATATAATGCAAAGCGCATACAAACCACACCCAAGCACCTAACATTAGACCTATTTAATACTGGATGTTGGCGGGCAGGCACAATCTGCGCCTGCCCGCCTTGTCTGCCCAAAAAGCGCGGCAGGCGACGACAGTCAATGGCGCAAAGCGTTCATCTTGACCATTGACGGCGGTCGGCTGCTGCGCTATAGCCTTTCCGTCAGCTATCGAAAGGCTTATATTCCGTCACTGCTTTCAGGTATGCTTCGGGATCGCCGTTCAGAACCAAGTCTGCATAAGCAAGCGGGTCATTGTAGATCAGATAATCCAGCTCTGACCGCTGGAAGCGGTTATCGGCAACTTCGTTTTCAACGGCGGTGCAGTCAATGGAAAGCTGGCTTCCATCATCAAAAACCAATTCCACGCAGGCTGTGTCTATGTTGAATTGACAGGATATAAGTTTGCTCATGGTCATACCTCCAAGATGTTTTTTGAGGTGAATTAGGCGGTCAATTTCCGGGTGATTATTGGCGGGAATCATATCGAAATCTGCTGCAAATCATTCAAAACAAGTCGTTGCGAACGGTTAGTACGTATAAAATAGCTGGCTACAAAACGGCTACAAAATTCGTAAGAAATCTATGTACAGCCCGAAATACGTGGATTATTTGGACAAAAAGCGTATCGATAGTGCATTTTATAACCCTAAATCAAAGCCCAAGACTTGAGTGGGAATAATTTTATAGGTTCAAAAAAGCCCGTAAACACTGGACTTTTTGAGTCTTGATGCCCCTCGTGGCAACGATTTGGCAACAGAATTTCATTATTCACAAGAAAAGAGCTATCTGATTTCAAATGAAGTCAGATAGCTCTTTTCTTATGAATCATAAAATTCTGTTGCCAAATCGCTGCCGCGAGGGGCTTCAAGGCTTAAAAAGTCCAGTATTTACAGGCTTTTTTCGACCTCTGAAATTATTCCCACTCATTTTTAGGATTCTTCTTTTGCTTATTTATGCCCTAAATATTATCCCAAACGGCAATTTTGACACCGGCTTTTTACTCATTATTTTATTTATCAAAATTTTTGTTGCAGAAGAAGTTGCAAAATCGCTTGCGAAATAGTCCCAGGTGGTTGTGAGGTTAAATGTTAAACCTCATTCAAAATTTTTAGATAAATATCCTTAATTTCCTGAGGCGTTGTCATAAACCACTCGGTTCCAGGAGCATCAGCAATCCATCTTCCACGCATCTTGAGTATATTATGTAAGGCAGCTTCTAATACCGAAGAATCAGCACACTTAATTATCAAGGCAATGTGCGGTAATTCAGGGTAACATGTTCCTGCTTGACCAAGGACTCTGTTGATTGGATTCCGGTCTGTTCTACCAACCTTGCATTCCCATGTGCTTGATCCTTTTAATTTTGCCAATTCAACATATACATCATAATAATACACGTATACTGAATTATCGCCAGTTCCTATAGTTTCATCTACTGCATAGTTGATTTTTTCTTCAGATATATTGTCTTCAATAATAGTTGTTTCATTTTTTACATAATGCAACTCCCACATACCATATCCCTTATTTAATAGTCCAAGTTCTTGCTTTTGCATAGTTTGAGTTGCCGCCTTAAATACAGCTGCGAGATCTCGGCCTTGTTCAATTATTCCACCAAGTTGAACATGGTGCTCTGAAATTGTTGTAATTGCAGCTTGTCTAGAAAATAGAGCTCCGTCAAAAAGCTCTATTAGTAGTTCTCGGAATATACCAGGAGTTAGTTTAACTCCTGAATACTTATAATCATTTTGTTCAGCCATAATAAACTCCCCAATTATCTCTATTTCTAAGCCACTTGAAACTATCCCTTTTTACGCTTTTTATACTGCGTGTTGCAAAAGTGTTGCAGAAGCGTTTTTACCAAAGCGCAAAGTGCCCGAAAGCCCTTTATTCCCAAGGGCTTTCGGGCACTTGTTAGCCAATGTGTATTATTCCCACTCGACAAATCCTATTATATGGGACTGTATTTTCTATGTTTTCACGGATAAATTATTCGCAAATTTGTTAATGTTTCACCTGTTATTTTTGGCCGCTCAATTTCTTAGTATCAAAATAGTATCACAAAAGGCGGAGAAATGCAACCACATTCCCCGCCTTTTCCAAATCACTTCTCATTTTTCTTTAATACTATTCTTTGATATGTTCTAAGCGATTCCCCTCTTGGTCAAACAATTCATATACTTCATACTTGCCAGTTCCAGTCCCATAAAACAAGTGATAACCGTTTATATCTAAAGGTGTCAACTCTTGATTTTGATAGGTAATAGCGGCTACATCTTCGTCATAAGCGACAGCCATCACAACATATTTATCACTTTTATCATACCAAGAAACCAATACTTGCGTTCTAAGGTCACCACTGTCGAGCTTTTGAGGTATTTCAATATTTAGAGAGCCATTCATTTCAACAACGCTATAAAAAATACTGTTTTTTTGTATGATAGCGTTCTGGAGTTCATTATTATTATTTTTGTTAGTATATATTACTACAATAAGATTTTCATCAATTTGTTGGGAGGTTAAGATTTCGCCTACTTCAAACGGATATTTTATTCTGTTAAGTGCAGTATCAATACTTTTAGGAAAGTATATAAAAGAACCAATTACCACACTTAAAAAGATAAATAGTCCAATAAAAATTAGTTTTCTGTTTTTCATGTGCGGCCTCCAATGGGAATTTATCGTTTACATTATAACAGTAAAATTCCCTGCTGACAAGTACAAAACGGGAGGGCACCCCATAGAGTGCCCTCCTGCTGTCCGTTACCTCGCCCCCCGTCTAAACCTCCGCTTTGCTTTCTTCTGCTCCCGTTCTTGCGCCTCCCGGCGCTTTGCGTCCTCCACGGCTCGCTCTACTTCCTCCGGGCCGAAAGCCCGCTTGACCCGCTCAAAGTCGGCAACCGTCCCCCGCAGGGCCTTGTTCTCCAACTTCGTTTCCTGCAAGCGGTCGGACAACCGCTCGTTTCCTTCCCTGGCCCGTCCATAGTCCCCCTGCAACCGCTCATACTTCATCTTCAACTCGACATAGGCCCGGTACAGGGAACGCAGCACCTTGACGATCTGCGCCAACAGGGGCTTGGCTTTCTTCTCCCGGTAGGACTTGGCGCTTTCCAGCGGCCCCGGCTCCGGTAATATCCGCTCCGGGTCATCGGAGAACTGCGCCGCCAACTGCTCCATGTTCCTCACAGCCGGGGCCAGCTCCTTTAGGCGCTGTTCCTGCCGCTCCACCTGGCCCTGTTTCTTGGCCTTGACCGCCTCCAGCTCGGCAATCTCCTTGGCCCGCTGTTCTTTCTTGTAGTCCATCACAGACAGGTGCTTGTCGTGGGTGCCCTTGTCCTCCCACTCTATCCCGTGGCGCTCCATCACGGCGGCAAGCTGTTCCTTTTCAGAGCGTACCCACTGGCTCCACTCCGTGTCGCCCCTGGTGCCGCCCTTGAATCCCTGGGCCGCTAACGCCTGTTTCAGCGATACCCTTGTGTCCAGGCCTCGCTTGCTCCCGGTGGTGAACGGTACGAAGTCGATGTGCAGATGGGGTGTGGCCTCGTCCATGTGGAGGTGGGCGGAGAACACCCGGAGCTGGGGGTTGCGCTCCTGGAAACCTCTCATGTACTCGTCCAGCACCGCCGCCGCAAGCTGGCCGTCCTCGCCCTCGGCGCTCATGTCGTCCTTATTGCCCACTTGCAGGATGATTTCATGGAACGGCTTTTCCTGCTTGCTGGAACGTATCTTTTCATAGTAGTCCTCGATTTTGCGGTCTGCCCTGGTCTGCTTGTCATTGTACCGCTTGAGGGCCTCGTCAAAAAGCTCATGGAAAACCGTCTTGATATTTTCGTGGCAGTAGGTTATATTCAAGTGGGAGCGTTCCGGGTCGGTGTTCTTGGCGTTGAACGCCCTGCTGTTGTGGTTCACCGAACCCTGCCCCACCATTGCGCTAATCGTCCTTTTCAAATCAACACTCCTTTCGCCGCGCCAGCGGCGGCCTTTGTTACTTTCTGCGAAAGTAACGCAAAAGCACTTTTGACAGCCTTGCGGCCATCAAAAGCGCATTTGCGCCCTACGGGGTGGTGTGGGGGCTTTGCCCCCGGCAACTGCGGTTGCCTCCCCCAGCAGGGCCGCCCTTTGAAAAGGGCACCCTGCACCCCGCCTAAACTTTGACACTCGCCGTTGGGCAGGGGGGAAAGGCACAGCCTTTCCCCCCACCCGGCCAGTGTCCTCCGTGGGCCAAAAGTCAAGGGGTTCGGGTTGTATTGCCTTGCGGCAATCTCCACCCCCAGGTATGCCCCCTTGACTTTTGGCCCCGCTCCCCGTGACGGCCGTGACGACCGTGACGATGTTTTACACACCGCCCCCGCTCTCAAAAAAGCCGTCACAGCCGTCACGGTCGTCACGCCTGGGGTGGTTCCAGGGTGAGGGTGATACTTCTCCCGGCGTGGCTCCTGCTGTTCTCATAGCGGATATGGTACTCTGCCGCCAATCTCCCGGCCCGGACGTTCAGCCGCATAGCCAGGGCGTTGGGCTTCATGTCGGTTTGGAGAGCCGCCGCCAGCTCCGTGGCTGTACCGCCCCAGGCGGGCCTGTCTACCGTCACAAGGGCGGCAACGGCCTCCAATACCGGGTCGGGCGGTTCCACCCACGGCTCCGTTTCCAACCGCTCCAGCTCCCACACAAGGCGCTCCTTGTCCTTGGTGAGATACATCCGCTGGTCTTGCTGGTCACGTCCGGCCACATCCAGAATGGCGCTGCCGTCCGTCCGCTTTTCCTTTTGAAGAAGAAAGGCCCCGTCCGCCGCTCCTAACAGGCCGTTGGTGCCGGAAATCATATCAAACTTATCATCGGCCTGTTGCTTTCGGGTGTGGTGTACCAGCAGGAGACAGATACCGCAATCATCGGCAAGGCGTTTCAGCTTGCCCACCACCTCGTAATCGTTGGCATAGCTGTACTTGTCCCCGCCGACCTCCCGGACTTTCTGGAGGGTGTCAATGATAATCAGCTTGGTGTCGGGGTGTTGGCGGACAAACTTCTTTAGCTGTTCCTCCAGGCCCAGGCCGAGCTGTTTGGCGTAGATCGCAAAGAGCAGGTCGTTAGTGCCGTCCATGCCGAACATCCGATACAGCCGCCCCTGCAAGCGGCGGTGGTCGTCCTCCAACGCCAGATAGAGGACGGTGCCCTTGTGGACGGGGTAGCCCCACAGGGGGAGGCCCATGCTGACATGGTAGGCAAGCTGGGCCATCAGGAACGACTTGCCCACCTTGGGCGCTCCCGCAAAGAGGTACGTCCCAGGGTAGAGCAGACCGTCAATGATTGGCGGTCTGCTCTGGTAGACATTCCGGTAAAGCTCATTCATGGAAACGGTGTGGAGGTAGGCCGGGTCGCTTGTCCGTTGAAGCTCCCGAAGAATATCCTCCATACTTTCATCCTGGGGGTTGTTTTCGGTAGCCGCTTCTGATATACTCGTGGCAGTTGCTTGTGAAATGGGCTGTTCCCCGTCTGCGCCAACAGACGGAACCGGGACAGTCCTTTTCGTTTCTCTGGAATCCATCAATCTATCAATCCTCCTTCATGCCGCCCAGCGTCACGGTGATAAGGCGGATGGTGGCGAGCAGTTCATCATCCACCCCGCCCCCGGCCTCCATGCGCCGCAGCTCCCCCAGGACGGCGGCGAGCTGGTCACGCAGGGCCTTGTAGACCCTGGGATTGCCCTGCACCACAATGTCCCGGTTGAGCAGCCGCCGGGTGATGTAGTCCTGCTTCGTCAGGCCAGAGAGCCGCACAGCGGCGTCAATCTGCTTGTTTTCCTCCGGGGATACCCGGAAGGCCACGGTCTTGTTCCTCCAGCGGTTGTGAGTGTCCAAATTCTTAGCTGACATTACGCTCCCATCCTTTCAAAGTCCAATTTGTCTGCCATTTCCGTCTGCTTGGACGGAAACAGGTGGGCATAGCGGTATGTGATCTCAATACTCTCATGGCCTACCCGGTCAGCAATCGCCACAGCAGAGAAGCCCATATCAATCAGAAGCGAAATGTGCGAATGTCTGAGGTCATGGATTCTGATACGCTTCACACCAGCCTCTTTCGCCCCTCTGTCCATCTCATGGTGGAGATAGCTTTTCGTGATGGTGAAAATGCGCTCCTTCTTCTTGATACCGTAGAGCATCCCCAGGTAATCCTTCATCTCGTCACAGAGGAAGTTGGGCATTTTAATGGTGCGGTTGCTTTTCTTCGTCTTTGGCGTGGTAATGACGTCCTTGCCGTGGAGCCGCTGATAGGACTTGCTGATTTTCACCGTCCCGGCCTCAAAGTCAAAGTCTGCCGGGGTCAGGGCCAGCAGTTCCCCCTCCCGAATACCACACCAGTAGAGCATTTCAAAGGCGTAGTAGGAAACGGGCTTGTCCATCATGGCATCTGCAAACTTCTGGTACTCCGCTTTCGTCCAGAACAGCATTTCCTTCGGCTGCTCGCTGCCCATATTCCCGGCCTTTGCAGCGGGATTGATCTGCAAGCCGTAATACTTGATGGCGTGGTTGAAAATACAGCTCAGTTGGGTGTGGACGTTCTTGAGATAGTCCGGGGAATAGCTTTCGCCGCTTGACTTGGTGTGCTGCCGTATCTCGTTCTGCCAGTCGATCACATCACGGGCGGTGATCTCTGAGAGCTTGCGCTTTTTGAAATACGGCAGAATCTTTGTGCGGATGATATGCTCCTTGCTGAGCCATGTGTTGAGCTTCAGCTTGGGCTTGACGTCCTTTTCATAGAGCGCCACAAAGCTCTCGAAGCTCATATTGACATCAGCCTGCTTCTGCATCAGAAACTCGCGCTCCCATGCCTGAGCCTCTTTCTTGGTTGCAAAACCGCGCTTCAATTTCTGCTGGCGCTCACCGCGCCAGTCGGTATAGCGAAACTGCACATACCATGAGCCGTTCTTCTTGTCCTTAAACGCTGCCATTCGATTCCCTACTTTCCTTCGCTTCTCTCGTTCCGTAGAACTTCTCATGGAAGAACTTGCGGTCGATCCTACCTGCAATGGTGATGCAACCGGTCTTTCGCAGCTCTTCGTTCAGCTCACGGATGAGCTTATACGCATACGGAACCGATACGCCAAGCTCTTCCGCAACTTCATTTACTCGCATAAAAATTTCTCCTGCCATAGGCAAAATACCTTCCTTTCCTGATTTGTGGTTGATTGCTTCGCCGTTCTATCCGCAGGACTCTGGCAGGCAACCCTTTTCGGCGCTGTGCCGTTTTCTTTTCTCCTTGGCACGCTCATTTCATCGCCTGCTTCCCCGGAGAAAGTATCCCTTGGACGGTCATTCAGTTTGGCTCTTTTGGATTTCACCCCCCTCTCACCTTACAACGGACATTTTTTCTGCATTTGTTGACTATCCTAATTGTAAAATTTCTATGAATTAAGCTAATATGCTTAGTTTGCAACTATTGTACTATACATAACAGTTTAAGTCAAGCTGGTTTACAAGAAAATATTAAATAAATTTGCTTAGATTTTTCTTGACGAAATTAAACATATCTGCTATACTCGTTATCAAAGACAACCGACACAGGAGATGGCTATTATGGCGATTGGTGAACGCATCCACTTTTTCCGCACGATGCGGGGCATGACACAGAAATATCTCGGTATGGCGCTGGGCTTCCCGGAGAAATCCGCAGATGTTCGCCTTGCGCAGTACGAGAATGGTTCCAGAACGCCCAAAGCGGACGTGACCGCTGCGCTGGCACAGGCGCTTGACGTTTCGCCCAAGGCGCTGGACGTACCGGACATTGACTCCTATACAGGGCTGATGCACACGCTGTTCACGCTGGAAGACCGCTACGGTCTTGAGGTCTGCGAGTGTGAGGATGAGGTGCATCTGCGCGTTCATATCCACAAAGGACGCGACGCAGCGGAGCTTCACAGGATGCTTTCCGCGTGGGGCGCGCTTGCCGCCAAGCTGAAAGCGGGGGAGATTACCAAAGAAGAATACGACCGCTGGCGCTATTCCTATCCGAAATACGACACCTCCGGTCAGTGGCACAAGATCACGCCGTCGCAGGAGCTGAGTGACCTGCTACTTGAGGAAATGAAGCATGAATGAATATGTTTGTAAGCACGGAGAATTCAGCGGCAGTGATTACCTCGAATTCAGAAAGGGAAATTCTGGTTCTGGCAGGAAGTTTCTTCGACAAGATTCACTGTATGTACTGGACAACGCGTTTTACTTTTTCCTGGAAAGTGCATTTCAAAAAGTCTTTGTGTCATTCGATATGTTTGAAGATACTAGTGTTACAAGAGGAGAATGGCGAAAAATG
>ENA-ORMX01002717-ORMX01002717.1-human-gut-metagenome-genome-assembly--contig:-NODE-2717-length-9857-cov-16.265456_pt1 | contig 9857 bp, 9 predicted proteins | sample MGYA00242108_ERZ509007 | MGnify/ENA primary metagenome ERZ509007 (study PRJEB26280, sample SAMEA2338745) | human gut metagenome | biome: human gut; feature: human-associated habitat; material: faeces...
CGTTTACTCCTTCGTGGAGTGCGGCGTTGGCGGTGGGTGCCCGTCATCAGCTCAAGGCTGGAGAGACCAAGGCGACGACCGACATCAATGTGGGTGCCGAGGCTTCCTTCCGTCAATGGTCTTTGCGTGCCGGTAGCGTGATTCGCACCGACGATTCCCCGTCGATGCTGACGGCAGGCTTGGGCTTTGATGGGTATGGTTTCGAAGTGTCGGCTGCCTATCAGGTAGCTGCCAGCAAGTCCGATGCCGGAGACCGCTTCGGCCGTATGCTGCTGGGACTTCGTTACAATTTCTGACCTGAGGTGGACGTATCGTTGAATAGCCGATACGTATTCAGCTGATAAGGATACAAGGAGATGGGTGGACTGAGAGGTTCACCGGTCTCCTTGTTTCTTTTGTATGCATAAAAAAAAGAAGGTGTGTCACGCTGAACACACCTTCTCTTTTTTGGATGTATGCTCGGCATGAGTATTAGCTAACGGGTGCAAGTCCCCAATGAGCCCTAATAGCGGGAATCATACAGCCAATAGCAAGGGTGTCCATCGCGAGTTGGAATCTGAAAGAAGCTTGCGGCAAACATCTGGTCTGACGGACAGAAACTTCATATAAGGCATAAGACTGTGGGTAAGGTTGCATCACAAATCAAAGCCCTATAGCTATTCGGAACAGTCAATGTAAATGAAGCAGACATAAGATGGAAAGTTAATACCCTTATCCGAGGAGGTCTCACGGACGCATGATAATAGTGAAAAAAAAAATCGAAATCAGCGGAGTAAAGCTTGTCGTGAGAAGTCAGCAGATGTCATAGTAGCAAACGTGTCGATGAGTTTGTGAAGGACTGAACCTAATAATTAAACGATAGTAATTGAAACATACCTAATGAGAGAACGAATGCAGAAAACATTATCTAAAGTTAATGACTGCCCTCAAAGAGACAGGTCGGAAACCGAATGGTATGGGGGAGTGCAGACTTTCATGTGGATGTGTGAAGACAACATCGTGGAAGTACCATTCGACAAGGAGCACTTGTTGGAGCGAATCCTTAGTCCCGATAACCTGAACCAAGCCTACAAAGCGGTGGTTCGCAACAAGGGATGCGGCGGTATCGACAAGATGTCTTGTGAGGAACTCCTCCCTTGGCTCTTGGCTAACAAGGATTCTCTGATACGTTCCTTGCAGGACGGCTCATACCGTCCGAACCCAGTCCGTCGAGTAGAGATACCGAAGGACAATGGCAAGAAGCGCCTGTTGGGCATCCCCACCGTGGTTGACCGATTGGTGCAACAAGCCATCAACCAAACCTTGACACCCATCTATGAGCGACAGTTCTCGTCACGAAGTTACGGCTTCCGCCCAAGGCGAGGATGCCACGATGCACTTAGGGGAGCGCAGAAGATAATCGACAATGGCTATATATACGTTGTCGATTTAGACTTGGAACGCTTCTTCGACACGGTGAGTCATAGCAAACTCATAGAAATCCTAAGCCGAACCATCAAGGATGGGAGGGTTGTCAGCCTTATACACAAATATCTTCGCAGCGGTGTGATAAACAAGGGCTTGTTCGAGGCAAGTGAGGAGGGAACTCCCCAAGGAGGACCGTTGAGTCCACTGCTGAGCAACATCATGCTCAACGAGTTGGACAAGGAACTCGAACGCAGAGGTCTCCCCTTTGTTCGTTATGCCGATGACTCAATGATATTTTGTAAGTCCAAGCGAGCGGCAATGCGAGTCAAGGAGTCCATCACCACGTTCATAGAAGGTAAACTATACCTCAAGGTGAACAAGGAGAAGACGGTCGTCTCGTATGTGCGTGGTGTGAAATACCTCGGCTACTCCTTCTATGTATCCAAAGGCAAATGCCAACTGACTGTGCATCCCAAATCCAAAGCAAAGATGAAAGTCAAACTAAAGGAACTTACGAATCGGAGCAATGGATGGGGATATGAAAAATGGAAGCAAAAGCTAGAGGAATACATACGAGGATGGGTGGGGTACTATCATCTTGCAAATATGAAGCAACTGCTCCTTGAAACGGACAAATGGCTGCGCAGACGAATACGCATGTGTATATGGAAGTCTTGGAAGAGAGTCAAGACGAGGATTGCCAACCTCGTAAGGTGTGGTATAGATAAATACCAAGCCTATATGTGGGGCAACAGCCGTCTTGGGTATTGGCGTGTAGCAGACAGTCCTATTTTGAAAATGGCTATCAGCAATGATAGTCTTCGTAAGACAGGGTATGTCACGCTGATGGGTTCGTATCTCGAATGGCACCCAAAGTAGGAACCGCCGTATGCGGAACCGCACGTACGGTGGTGTGGAAGGTCGGTGAATGCGAAAGTAGGAGGTAAATGCCTCTTATGAGTAACATTTACCTCCTACCCGATTGTAAAACCACATTTCTGTTTACCTACTTTTAAGAATGGCTTATCATCATAACCACAAAACTGTTTACCTGAAATGTCATGTATATAATTCATTCCATTTTGAGGTTATATTAATTATTTACCAAATCCCGTGTTATAATTTGATATGTAATAAGTTATATCATTTTTATATCAGTCTTTTATTCTTAGGTAAACAGTTTTGTGGTTTCTGGTAAACAAAATAGTGGTTTCTGGTAAACAGTTTTGTGGTTTTTATCTTGATAAGATACTATTTTTTATCTTATTCTATTTGAAATCAGGCACCTGAATACAATTTGAATATGTGTATAACTATCAGTATATTAGTATGTTATGTAAAACGCCTAAAGGAGTTGTCTAGACTTTTTGATTTTTTCTTTAGTAGCAACTGAATAAGAAATTAAAAACCACAAAACTGTTTACCTGGCAGAACGTTCATCGATTTTTCTCATAAACCACATTTCTGTTTACCTGTTTTTCTCATGAATTTTACTAGGTAAAAACCACATTTCAATTTACCTAAAAAGGAGCAACTGCTTTTTACTAGGATAGGTAAACAGTTTTGTGGTTTCTGGTAAACAGAATAGTGGTTTAGGTAAACAAAAATGTGGTTTGTGTTACAAAATGCAGTGATTTTTGGTAAACAACTTTGTGGTTTATGCGTAGTTTTATGATTTTAGGTAAACAGAAATGTGGTTTTATCCTTATAGAGAATCAAATTCTTAATTGCCTAATTGTAGAATTGACTAATTGCCGGAAAAACGACAAGTAAGTTTCTTTTTTAGGTTATTATTTTGTCATTGAACTGCTTTCAAATTAAAAACATTTTAGTAAGAGACTGACGTGATGAGGAACGGGGACCGAGACTATGAGCAATGGGCGACCGAGTACATTTTGACTTTTAGTACATTGGATAATTGTTTGTTTAAAAGGTAATTTCTCACCGCATTCACAAGTTCTATGATGGTTATACCAGTCATGGACCAACGTGAAGCCAGAACCATCAACTTTTGAGGTCAGGAATGAACTGTTTGCGCCTGATGGAAAACTCTTGCAAACTTTCAAGAAAAAAGTGACTCTGAAAGCCGGCGAAACCAGGCGCATGGAATTACAGTCTAAGCTCATCAGTAATCCTGAGCTTTGGACTCCGGAGACACTTATATTATATAAAGTGGTAACTTCGCTTGTCGACACAAAAACAAGAAAAGCCATTGACGAGAAATCCCATAAGGTAGGATTCCGCTGGTTTTCATTCGATGGCGAGAAGGGATTCTGTTTGAATGGGAAGTCTTACAAGTTGCGTGGTTTCAACCGTCATCAGGATCAGGCACCTGTAGGTATAGCCCCGCACCGTCGCGACATCCGTCTGTTGAAGGAAATGGGCAGCAATTATATCCGTATCTCCCATTATCCACAAGATGATGCTCTCCTGGATACCTGTGATGAGCTTGGTTTGTTGGCTTGGGAGGAAATTCCTATAATAGATCTTGTGCCCGACACTCCAGGCTATGCAGATAATTGCGAGCGTAATCTGCGGGAAATGATCCGGCAACACTTTAACCATCCGAGTATTATCAACTGGGGCTACATGAATGAAATACTGCTCTGCACTCCATGACCTGCACGAAAGAATGGCCAGCTTTCAAGGAGCGTACATTAGCACTTGCTGAGCGGTTGGAAAAGGTTCTGAAGAAAGAAGATGCTACGCGAAAGAGTGTGATGGCTTTCAATATGACAATGTTTATAACGAATAGGCTTGAACCTCGTAGATGTGGTAGGTTGGAATCTTTATCATGGCTTGTACGAGGGAGAGTTGAATGGTTTCGACCGCTGGTGTGAAGACCAGTACAAGAACTATCCTAGGAAGCCGATGATCATCTCGGAGTGGGGAGCCGGAAGTGGAACTTTTCGTCAATGGCAAGAGCTGTGGAAAGAAGAATGTAGAAAATTGCCTTGCAGTCTTTGATGTAGTATTGCCTTTCGGAAGTTCAACGTTAGAAGCAAAAGGTTTTGGTGAGAAGCTCACTGGCGATGCTGGCAGGAAAGATGGTAATACAGAAGATGTGATGAATATCTGGTACAATCCACTGCCAGACCAAGCCTATAAGGCAGGCTCATGGGGATATATAGGAGGAGAAAACAAAAGTACCACATCTGAGATACAGAATACGATTGATGGACCTATTTATCAGATTGGCGTAAAGGCGACTTGGAATATAAGATAGATGCACCAAAAGGCGAATATCAAGTGGAATTGTTGATGGCTGATGTTACTAAGCCAGCAACCCAGTTGCCTAATCTTCTTGCCAGAAGCAATGGAGAAGCTTCATCTAAAGATGCAAGATTTGATGTCAGCATAAATGGAGAAATCAAGGAGACAGATTTCACTCCTACCGATGGACGCCATTATTGCACAGCCTTCAAGCCCAAGTCGATGCCGACACTCAGATTGGTTTTCTCCAAGTCCTCGACCTCAACCTGCGCCCTCGATCGGATCCGACGATTGAGGGCGCAGGTTTTTATCTGTATATTTGTTAACTGCCTTATTATTAGTAATATATGTATCTTATCCGTGTTTTGCAAATGTTAATTTCAAAGGTATATCGAATCGTGATACATTTTTATTTCAAAATTTTATACTTTTGCAGCGGTTTATAATTAATTAGAAATAATATGAAGATAAAAAATCATTTATTGGGTATGATGGCTATAGCATCTCTCCTGGTCAGACGCAATAGCCATCCGAAGTTTCAAACATCGGTAGATGTTGTAGAAGGCTGCAAGAAGGAGCTTGTTGCCTTGAAGGGAAAAATGAAAATGTCGATGGACCAATTTATAAGACCACCTTGAAGGTATGTGTTGGTTTATATGATTCTGTCGGGAAGAAAGTAGTATCCTTTTTTTCGTGGTACTACGAAAAGATGAAAACTAGCATCAGCGCAAGAAAACTTTTTACACTTATTTTAGTGATGGTTCTTTTGGCTGTTCAGTATGTTGATTACGAAACAACCCTCTCTGCAGTTAGAGCAAATCATTTGATTGGAGAAGCTTCTTCATTCTTGAAAATGGATAAAGCCGGAATGGGCAGTTGTCTTTGGAATGCGTGGGAGAAAAATCTACTTTTTCTCCCATCGCAAACTCCTTACAATTTGATAATGGTAAATCTGTTATGTACCTTTCTGCTTTTCAACTATCGTATAGCTGAGAATGTTCTTACTTGTTTGAATCAGAAGAAGATTATATTTTCATTATCGGCAGCTGTTTCTGTTACTCTCATCCTGATAGATGGAAGGCTCCTGATTGGTTCCGAATGCATTGGGCGCAGGAGCTATTTTTCCAAAGTTCGTAGGACATGGACAGGGTGGTTCTAAAGAATCTCTCAGACACGTTGTAAGAGAGTTTCGAGAATGGAACGAGATTTATCGAAATGCAGCGTGATATGTTCATGTTACATTTATTTATTATCATTTTAATATGTAAATATTTAGTCATTTTATGGAACACCAAAATAAAACAAGATTCAGAGACATCATTAATGCAAAAAATGCTCAAAGCAACGTTATCGAAACTAGGCTTCCAATCGAAAAGAAATACTCAATACATATTCCTTTTGAGGTAATGGACTTTTTGGGCAATGATTACGTAATAGTGAGTCCAAAGCGTTTTTCGAGAATCAAGGCTTTTAGATATTTGCTATCCCGGCATATTGATGGTCTTGAAAAAGGAGAACTGAAACGCAACTACATTTCTCAACTTTGCAAAGACTGGAAATGGACTCGTCCGACAGTTGTCTCTTTTTTGAAGTCTCTTCAACAAATGAATGTAATCGATATCAAACAGATTCTCTCGGCTAAAATGGTCTCAGTAAATCCGACCATTATAGTTATGAGTCTTAGTAAAGAAGAACTTGACAAGATGGCTTAGAGAAAGCTTTTACAGCTCCCTTCGCCCTTGCCACATATCTCTTCTGGAGAAACAAAGTTATTCACATAACAAATTAAGTATAATTTCAAAGTAAGGTTCTTTTACAAATGCGCTTGCGCATGAGAGGGAAATGTACTACATCCCTGTAGCCTAATACGGGGTTTTAGAAAAACACCCTGAAATCCCCAAAAACGTTAAGTAAAACGTTTTGACATTCGTGCGGCAAGCCGTGGGGATATTAGGCTCAGGGAATACTGCCCTAAGAACCTTTCTTTTTAAAATAGATAATCATGAGCGGAGCAAAAAACGTTATTGATATGAGACCCAGTAAAGGGTTCTCGCCTTCACAAGGCAACGAACACCTACGCCGTTTAGATGATTGCGAAAGGGCGCAGAAAGTCAGATGGAATTATGACCCTTCAAGAGAACATCTGAACTTCGAAGTGGGTAAAGGTGGGGTAGTGACAGAAGTAAATAAGTTCAAAACTATCAACCAGAGAATACAGGAAAATTTGGATTCACGTGGCATTGTAAACCCCAACAAAAAATACATTGACCAGGGACTGGATCCAAAGTACAGGACTGTCGCAAACTTTATCTTGGGTGGCAACCGAGAGGTAATGAGAAACCTGGCTTTTGGTAATCAGGAGGTGGATTGGGAACATGGAGCCGACAATTCTGACTTGAAGAGAATGCCGGAAATTGAAGCATGGGCAAAGGATGCGTATGCCTTCATGTGTAAAAAATATGGAGAGCAAAATATTGCTGCTTTTGTCGTTCATCTGGATGAAGCGAACCCACACGTACATTGTACGGTTTTGCCTCTTACGGAGAAAAATAGGTTTTCTTTTATAAAGACTTTCATGGGTGGAGTTGACAGCAGAGATGCTTTATCAAAGTATATGGAAAACCTTCATACCGAATATGCAGATGAGGTAGGTTTGAAGTATGGTATGGAACGAGGGGACAGCATCAAGGAAACCGGTGCAGTTCATCGTACCACAGAAGAATATCGCAGGAAGCTCTGGAAGGATGCTCAGGAGAAGGAAGAAGAGGTTCGAGAAAACATCAAAACCATCGAACAGCAAAATTCAACGATTACCAATCAGCGTGGAATTATTGCTTCACTTAGCAGGGAAATCAAGCACTCTGCTGCTCGTCTGAAGGCTTTAGCTACGATGATCAAGAACCTTGAAACTCATAAGGCAGACCTAGAACAGGAGATTAAAAAGCTCAATAGAGACCTTGCTGCAGGAAAGATTTCTAAGGAAGAGGCAGACCGCAAACTTTCACAAATTAATGCCGAAATCAAGAAAACAGAAGAAAAAATAATTGACAAGGCAGATAAGCTAAAAGTTGCAGAAAGCAAGCTCCATGATGCGGAACAACGGAAGGCAGAATTGGAAGCAAAAGCCCATGAAGCCGAAGAAAAGAGAAGTTCAGAAGAACAGAAAACTGCTTTGGCAGTAGAAAAAACGGCAAAGGCAGAAGGTAAATATCAGGTGATTAAAGCGAAATACAAAGAGATTGCTCCGAAAGTGAATCTTAAAATCAGCCATGAATTTGGCTCACTCGGTTTTCACATGGCAGCACTTGATATGAAAAGTCGTCTATCTAAATATGGTGAACTTCGAAACTCTTTATCTCCGAGCCAAAGAGATTTCTTGGATAGGACAGTTGGCGAAATATTCGATGGCTCACTTATCGAAAATGTAGCAGAAAATTCTGCAAATCTATGTTCGGTTGCAGCATCCTTATATTTAGGTTATCTGAATGCAGCTACAAGGATAGCTCAAAGCTGCGGTGGCGGTGGCGGACCAGGAACCGGATGGGGTAAACGAGACGATGAAAATGATATGGACTTCAGAAGGAGGTGTTTCGGCATGGCAATGAAGATGATGAAGCCGGGACGTCAGCAGCGTCTCAAACGTTAGTTGTTGCTAGGGGGTGTAATTTAAACTGTGTCAAGGCTTGTTCTTAACTGTTGCTACAGTATTATATAATAGTGCCAAGAAAGCCCAATGGTCTTTTTGCCTTTGGATTTTCTTGGCACAAAATTTAGCCTTAATCTGTTTCCTTATGTTTATGTAAACGGCTAATTATCTTGTAGCCTCTTCCGTATCTTTTGCCTTTTATTCCAATCAGTCCACCATTATAATAATTCAGAACTTCATTTTTATGGAGTCTTGATAGGGTGGTGTTGAAACAGTTTATCTTGAGAGTAGGATAGAGTTGCATAGTCTTATCAATAAGACTCTCTTTGGTTTGCGGGAGGGACTCCTCTGTTAAGACTTTTACCATCGTAGATGCCAAAGAAGGTTTGGAATTATCTTTCAGGATAGTCTTTTCTTTTTCCTTCTTCTCCTTCTCCTTCTTCTTTTTCTTATGGTTATCTACAGTTGGAGTGGCGGTCTTTTTCTCTTCCTTCTTTGCCTGTTTGGCAAAGGATTCCGCATTGATGTCAAGCTTCAGTCCTAGAATTTCCGAAATGATGTTCTTGAGGACATAGATGAACAACTCGCTGTCTTCACTCTTGAGTGAGGTCTCTTGTTTCCAGTAGCGACTCTTGAAAGCAAGTTGGGTCAACTCTTCAATCTCCTGTTCAGAAATATCTTCTTTGTTAGCGAGACGTGTATTGGCCACATTGAGGAATGAAGCAAAGGAAAAGGTGGAGAATTGACTTGGAATTACGTATGTGAAAATATGATTGTTTTCTCCCTTTGCTGAAGGATGTTTAAGATTAATCATACTCATCCCTTTTACCAGAGCAATTAAAAAAGCCATGCTGGCGTATGAGAGATTTGTATTTTCAACCTCACAGATTCCTTTATAGTCGAGGTTCTTATCCGAGATAAAGTTCATGGTAAAAATACCATAGTTAGTCCATTCTGTAGAATGGAGCAACTGCTGGAGTGTGGAATCTTCTGGTGCACCCAAGCCTCTGTTAACGCTATCTATATAGCGACGCATTGTTTCTACTTCTTCCCATTGGAGAAGTGAATCATCTCCCGGCTCATTGTTTCTGATGCAGCCGATGGTTCCCAGTCTGATAACATCAGCAGAAGTTGAAGTTCGCAGGTGATTTGCGAGCTTGGCAAATAAATTAGGCATCCAGTCGAAATCATCAACTGGCGAATCTATATAATCTTCCTGATAGTAATTGTTATCAGTAAAATCTAAATCTTGATACATGCTATATTTTGTAAAAATATTGAATTCAAATCTTTCATTTGCAAAGGTAAGAAAAAATATTTTATTCTCCAAATTTTTGGCTAACTATTTGAACATCAGAGTATATTTTATGGTTTTGTTTGCTGAAAAATCACAAAAAATGGTCTTACTTGTAAAAACAGACAGACTTTTTAATAGTTTACAGGTCAAAAGGTGAGAAAGAATCTGTATTTTTTCTTGTATGATTAAAATGTTTTTTGTAACTTCGCAGCATGATTTAACGTGAATAATAATACTTATATCACTACTGTCCAATAAAAAAGGGCAATTCGATCTTTGAAACAGTTGAATTAT
>ENA-ORMX01002720-ORMX01002720.1-human-gut-metagenome-genome-assembly--contig:-NODE-2720-length-9838-cov-8.256363_pt1 | contig 9838 bp, 9 predicted proteins | sample MGYA00242108_ERZ509007 | MGnify/ENA primary metagenome ERZ509007 (study PRJEB26280, sample SAMEA2338745) | human gut metagenome | biome: human gut; feature: human-associated habitat; material: faeces...
ACGGCCACGACTGCAGCAGCACCTCGAAGAGGTCCGTGAATCCCCGACGCGTCAATCGGCAGGGCGTGGCCGTCAGTCCCAGCACCTTCGCCCCGGGACAGGCCTCCACCACCGCCTTGTACGTCTTCGCCACGGCATGGTGGGCCTCATCGATCACCAGCAGGCCCGGTCTCTCCGCCAGTTCCCCTTCGTGGCGAGAGAGCCACTGTATGGAAAAGACCCGTACCCGGTCGCCCACGAGTTCCTCTTCCTGCAGCGTCCCGACGATCTGTTCCACCAGTTCCCTGCGGTGCACGACGATCCACACCGTCCCCTCGTTCTGCGACAACCACTCACGCACACACGCCACCAGCACGCACGTCTTTCCCGTACCCGTCGGCATCTGAACCATCACGGATCGGTGCGACCCAAAGGCCTCACCCACCCGCCGTTTCATATCAAGCTGATAATCGTAAAGCTGCCTCTCCTTCATACCATTCTGCTTTAGCACAAACATCCCCTACGATTTATTTCTTTGGAAAATTGCGATTTCCAGCCAATTATTTCTTTGGAAAATTGCGATTTTCGACCAATTATTTGTTTGGATAATTTCTTTTCACTACCTTTGCACCTGAAATACAAGTAATTACGCATCACCATGTACTACAAGAGAATCATAGACCACTATTTATCAGAATGGGCTTCTCGCGACACGCGCAAACCTATTCTACTTCGAGGAGCACGACAGGTGGGCAAGTCCTCTGCTGTGCGTCATTTGGGCCAGCAATTCAAAAACTACGTAGAGATCAATTTTGAGATGGAGCCACAATACAAAGCCATCTTCAAGCCCGACCTCAACGTCAGTCGTATCGTCATGCAGATTGCTGCCCTGTCGGGGTCAAGGATAGAAGAAGGCGAGACGCTCCTCTTTATGGATGAGATACAGGAGTGTCCCGAGGCTATCATGTCCTTGCGCTTTTTCAAAGAGAACCTGCCCAAACTTCATGTGATTGCAGCAGGCTCCCTCTTGGAGTTCGCTCTTGCCGAACTGCCGACATTTGGGGTAGGCAGAATCCATTCTATGTTCATGTACCCAATGACCTTCGACGAGTTTCTGCTTGCCAACAAAGAAGACCTGCTACTCGAAGCCCGCAATGGAGCCTCTGCCCTATCCCCTCTTCCAGACCCCTTGCACGAGAGGTTGGTCAATCTGCTTCGCACATACATGCTTGTAGGAGGAATGCCCGAGTGTGTTGCCAAATGGGTTGAGACCCACAACTACCTTCTTTGCCAGGAAGTACAAGACGATATCCTTGTGAGCTATGAGGACGACTTTCCAAAATACAAGAAAAAAGCCGACGTCAATCTACTTCGCAACATCTTGCGTAGCGCAGCCATACAAGCCACAAAAAAGTTTGTCTATAGCAAGGTCGGCGACTATAAGAACATCGAGGTCAAGAACGCCCTCGACCTTCTCATTCTCGCAGGACTGCTCATTCCCGTCACCCATACCAGCGCCAACGGACTTCCATTAGGTAGCGAGGCAGACCATTCCTATCGCAAGATCCTATTTTTCGACTGTGGCCTTATGTTGCGCCTCTTGGGCATTACGACAGGAGACACGACCACGCTTGCCACTCAGATCCTTACCTCCACGGCAGCCGACCTTGTCAACAAGGGCACCATAGCAGAGCTTGTCGTAGGGTTGGAAATGCTTCACTATATGACCCCCAACCTGCGCCATGAATTATACTATTGGGTGCGCCTGTCCAAAAACTCATTAGCAGAGATCGACTATCTGCTACCATCCCACCTTCAGATCCTACCCATCGAAGTCAAGGCAGGAAGCCAAGGCGGCATGAAAAGCCTATGGTCGTTCATGCGCGAAAAGCACCTCACGGAAGCCATTCGCTGCTCATTAGAAAATTTCGGATCATTCAGCCACACCGACAAAGAAGACGGAGATACCGCCCGCCATGTCAGCGTCATCCCCCTCTATGCCGTTTCGCAAATAATAAAAATCACGACCTCAGATCGAGTGTAAACCACGCCCATGGATTTTATGCTGTACAATTATCCTTCAGCATAAAATCCATGTACTCATGCCATTCCACTCTCAGAGCAAGGGTCTATCCATACACTGCTACGGTCACGCGCAGTCACATGTGGACATCAGCTTCTCTACCCATTCGTTGAAATGCGGACATTGGGAACGAAGCGTTTCCATACCGACTTTTTGAGCTACAAACTTTCCAGCTTTTGGCTTGTCATAGTTATAGCGCTTTTTCTTTTCGCCCTCGATGGCCTTGATGATTCGCTTGCTCGGAGCCGTTGCCGGATTGTCATTGATCAACTCTGGATTATCTACTTTTGTCAAATCCAACTTAAGTTTTTCAATACTTTTCTCACACCCCTTGTACATCTGCAGCAAATAATCCAAACCACAAAAGACAAGAGCCTCGTACTCATGCAACTGTATGTACGGGATAAACCTTTCAGACGCAACAGCCTTGGAAAACGCCTTCTCAAATGACAAGACCCTTTCGTATCTATCGCCTATGGAATTCGCCTCCGAATATCCTGGAAAATCATTTGGCAACGCATACAAGTCGAACATGGTCGTAAAGACATGCTTCTCATACTCACCATCACGATTAGACTTCATCAAGATAGACAAGTCATCGAATGCATGCTGGTAGGCCACCAATCCTCCACGGGCATTTTTCTTCTTATTAGTAGTCACAAGGACGCTCTTCACGGAGCTAACACCTTGCTCTATCAAATACGGCTTGAGCACTTCCTCCACAAACCCTTGCTCCGTTTGTCCCTCACAAAGCACATGAATTATTACAGCCCTCATACTGGTCGTCCTCCAATGATGTTCTTGTCCCACAACTCGCTGATGGCATAACGTTCGAGCCATAGCTTATAATCCCCCTCGTCCAAAGTTTTCACTGTTGTACACAGTCCTTCCTCATCCATTTCAACAACCGACACATTGCCTATATCAAAGCAATCCACCAAGTCCTTACTCTGCGACGCTATAATTATCTGAGAATGGACCGCCGCATCCTTTACCATTTGAGCCAATTGTGCCACGGCATAAGGATGAAGGCCTAACTCTGGTTCGTCCAAAATAATGACATTGGGCTTCGTTTCTTTCGATTGCAACAAGAGAGTTGCTAAAGCTATAAAACGAATAGAACCGTCAGAGAACTGATGAGCATTAAACACATAATCGGTGGCAGAATTATCAATCCACCTGAGCGAGATGGTGCTGCCCACTGGCTCCAAATAGAAGTCCTCAAACTGCGGCACAACATCTTTCACATAACTGACGATACGATCGTACGAGTCCTTATGATTCTCGCGCAAGAAATAGAGGAAGCTGGGCAAATTGTTTCCATGAGCCTGCAAGTAGTTAGAAGTCACTACAGGGCAAGCCTGACGCAAAGGGCCTGCAGCAGAAGAGTCATGAAACTGATAGACCTTGCAGTTTGACAACATCCCGTAAATTGACTTAGCCACAGAATCTGGACAGTCAACCAATGCAGACTCCTTAAACACAGGTTCCAATATCACCTCATAAGGTTTATCTTCGCCTTGTCTGTGCCAACGTATGGTCTCCTCGGTTACGATCAAGCGATCAGGGGCAGCATTAGAGAGCCTGAAGTGATATATATCTTCTGACTTCCCATCTGAAAAAGTCAAAGTGCCCTCCATGCCAGGCGTCCGCTTTGAACCGTAGTGCAACAAAGAGTTTGCAGTACCGACCGTCTCTACATAGCGCGCAAACGACTTGCTCATCATATAATTCAGCATCTTGAAGAAGCTGACTATATTACTCTTCCCAGCACCGTTAGCCCCAAGCAATAGATTAACAGAACCAAGAGAAAGGGTCACAGGGTTATCAAAGCTTATTGATTTATAACCTTTGATAACCACCTTTTCAAGTCGTTGCTTGCTATACATTTTCGTCATAACCTATCCACACGCTCCATTAGAGGATCTAAGTGCTCGCAAAATTACGGCATTTTCCCGACACATGCAAATTATTCAGCAACAAAAACTCTCGATTCGTTCTTCGTTCAAGGTTCCCGCATTCCACATTTTACCCCATTCAGCATCAGCCATCTGAACAAAATAATCTGAGGTTGCTTGACTCAACCTTTCGCAACCATTCTACACCTCAAGCTACTGCACGATCGCCTCTTTGATGCAGTCCACGATATAGCGGACGTCATCGTCCGTCACACAGGGACCCGCAGGCAGACAGAAACCCACCTTGAAGAGACGCTCCTCGATACCGTTGGTATAGACCGGCGCACCCGCATAGACCGGCTGCTTATGCATTGGCTTCCACAGCGGACGACACTCCACCCGCTTCGAGAGCATAAACACGCGCAGCGCCTCGATATTCTCATTGGGCTGGCAGTCCGTCACGGCCGTGTCCACGGCATGGATCACACCCGCGGCACCACCCACGGCCGTCTTCACCACCTCCTTGTAAGCATTTTCCTGCCCCTGGATCCTCACGTCCTCGTCCAGCGTCGCAGCACAAAGCCAGAAGTTGGCGTCATAGCGAGGATCCGCCGGCTGCCGATGGATATGCACGCCCGGCACCTCCGCCAGCAGCTCCTCGTAGAGTCCCTGCACATGCTTGTGGTGGGCAATGTGGTCGTCCAGCACCGTCATCTGTCCACGGCCTATTCCCGCACAGACGTTCGACATGCGATAGTTGTAGCCGATCGCCGTATGCTGGTAGTAAGGATAGGCATCCCGCGCCTGCGTAGCATACCACATCACCTCGTTGGCCTCCTCCGCATTGCGACAGACCAGCGCACCGCCACCCGAGGTAGTAATCATCTTGTTGCCGTTGAACGAAAGCACACCATAGCGGCCAAACGTGCCCAGCACCCGACCGTCAAAGCGCGATCCCATACCCTCGGCAGCATCCTCCACCACGGGAATGCCATACTTCTCCGCTATCGCCATGATCTCGTCGATACGGTAAGGCATGCCATAGAGCGCCACGGGCACAATCGCCTTCGGCAGACGGCCCGTCTTCTCCTTGCGGTCAAGGATCGCCTGCTCCAGCAAGGCTGGATCCATGTTCCACGTCTCCTCCTCCGAGCCCACAAAGACCGGCTTGGCCCCGAGATACGTGATCGGGTGAGAAGAGGCACAGAACGTGAAACTCTGCACCAGCACCTCGTCGCCAGCCTTCACACCACAGCCTATCAACGCCAGGTGGACGGCAGCCGTGCCAGCCGAGAGACACACCACCTTTCTGTCCAGATCCGCGGCGCCATCCTTCCCGCTGTTGACAAACGCCTCCAGATCCGCCTCGAAAGCATTCACGTTCGGGCCCATCGGCACCACCCAGTTGGTGTCAAACGCCTCCTTCACATATTTCTGTTCCAAACCCGCCTCACTCATGTGGGCAAGACAAAGATAAATCGTTTTTCTTTCCATAGTTGAAATAATATTTTTAGTACAAATGATGATTCAATACCATGCGTCCTCAGCCCCATACCATCACGCCACCATAGCCACCCTCACATGCTGCAAGGATGACATACCGACTTGGCGGAAAGCACCAAGGATCAAAAAAATAAAAAAGAATTGAATAGTTCCCCATCGCAGTATCGCTCTGCGCTCACGCCGCCATTCGGATGGGGATAAAGATCATTGAGGTCAAAGCGCGCTCACCCGCTTAATCATACCGTCAAGACTATACGAGTTTTTACGCGCTTCCTCTATATTCCAATCATTTTTAATAAAAGGCAATAATGCAGGATTATATTCAGGACCCTTACACGCTTTCCCAGGAGCATGTATTTGTTCCTTCAAGTCCTTCTTATTTGACTCCACAATGACCTTATGCGTCAAAAAATAAGACGCTTTCAAAGGGATTTCCATTTCCATACGCTTTTTAGGTCCACCAAATTTCTGTTCAGAGGGGTGAGGCATGTGCTCTTCCGCAACTCCTAAATACCTTGCGAATCCCTTGATGTCAGCAAACAACCAAGCTTCCGCCTCATCCACAGCTATGTTGATTATGAAGCCACTGTTTTGTGAAGACATCCCTTTCGTAAGATTATCTTTTGCCATCGGAGCGCAATCATCCGCATCCATGTCCGACAAGAGAACAACTGGATAAGACAACGAAAAGGCATTAAAATTCTCCATTTTCTTTTTAATTTCACCGCCTCGCGCTGGCAAATATCCCTTTATGTACAAATTTGGCGCATAATCCCTAATAATTCGAGAAACGATCTCCTTGGTAACAGGATCCTCGCCAACAACATAAACCTCTTTCATAGTCTATGCCAGTTTAAAGTTCCACATTACCCAGGTCGTCAACATTCGCAACTTTAGTTTCCGCCATAGCCGCGTCGGCTGCACTAAGGCCAGCGTCGAGCATTGCCGTGACAACCTTGTCCTCACATCCGTTTTCCACGACAGTACCCTCGGCAGAAGGTCTTAGCGTTACGAGTTCTTCAGCCCTAATACCCGGATTGGACAATATCTCATAACTGTGCGTAGTTATGATCACCTGTCTTTTTTTGTTGCGCTGAATCTTGGCCACAAATTCTGGTATAGCAGAGACGATCGCTGCATGCAGATTCGTTTCCGGCTCTTCCAAAAGAATGATCCCAGTACCATCAAGCATTGCGAACAAAAAGCCAATGAGGCGGATTGTACCGTCAGAGAACATTTGCTCGTTTTGCTTACTTCCTTTTGCCCGCCAATGCTGATACTTAGCCTCAATATGAGGCACACCCTTTTCATCCTTTACGAACGACAAGTTCTCCAGCTGCGGAACAGCAATAAGGAGCACCTCGTTGATAATTTTAAAATACTTATCACGAGTTTTACCATTCAGCAAAGCCAAACGCCTCATGAAGTTACGTCCGTAATAATCCTCCTTTCCCGTAGTCAACATAAACGAGTCTGCGTCCCTGACAAACTGAGGAATCACATTCAAGTATTCTGTTGTTTGAAAGACCTCCTTGACCTCCCTAAACTTTGCATTGACCGTCGGTTGCTCCAGATGAGTATATTTTTTTGTTTCCGAATCATCACCTTGGTATGAACTGTCTCGCAACAAGACCATATCCTTGGATTCATAGTTGTACACCTCCTCACGGTTCACCAAAGCCGCCAAAGTCTGGATACCACCACCCGTATTGACCATCTCCAATGAATATCTCCACTTAGGTTCTTTCTTGCCATTCTCAGAAATATCCACCTCGATGCATACCTCCGTTTTCTGTCTCGCAGCCAAACATCTTATTTTCTTCAATCCGCCACGAACATTCACGGCAGCCTGAAGTCCTCCCCCCTCCTTTACGATATCACGCAAGAAACGGAAAACATCCAAGAAGTTCGATTTACCCGTTGCATTCGCCCCGACAACGAAGCAACGCTCGGAAAGCCGAACATCACACTCCCGAAAATTCTTCCAGTTATATAGCTTTACTCTTGATATATACATCTTTACACCTATCTTCCACAACACCACAACATAGCGATTTTCCCTGCAGCCGAGCACCAAGATCATGTCCGCTCCATGTCAGAAATCTCACCTATCCAAGCGTTGCCATTAGAAAACATATTAAAAACTTGACGATTGCAAAGATACAAATAAAATCAGAGAAAAAACTCCTTTAGAAGAATTATTTGAAATTCGGCACAAAGACGCAAGCTTTTTTTCTGTCGAGCCAAACGGCTTTCATCGAATACTTACTTCTGTTCCACACCCGCATCACTCATGTGGGCAAGGCACAAGTAAATAGTTTTTCTTTCTTCCAACATAAAAAATATCGTCAAATCATTTTGTACTTACACCATAATGCAGTAAATTTGCACCATAATCACATTAATATTTCACCAAATTATCCGAATAACATGGCACAGACATCTATGACAGTCCGTTTGGACAACAAGCAGAAAGCAATATTCGACGAACTCTGCGCCCAGTTTGGCATGAGCGCAAACACGGCTATCAACATCTTTGTAAAGGCTGTGATACGCAGTAAGAGCATTCCATTCCCCATTCAAGCAAAGAATGAAGAAGAAGATGAAGTGACTGCAAAAGCAAAGGCTGCGTTCCAATACATGCGTGACACAGCAAGAGAGAATAACATTGATATGTCACTTGATGAGATCAATGAAGAAATCAGAGAAGTCAGACGATTAAGAAAGGAGCGCAACAATGGTATATGCGGTGATTGACACTAATATTATCGTGTCCTCGTTTATAACCAGGATCCCTTTCTTCATCAACAAGAAGGGTCATTAACTGTATGCTCAGTGGTAAAATCAAGCTATTGTATAATGACGAAATCTTGGATGAGTACTTTGAATTTCTGCTCAGAAGCAAAACACTTGAAGTTTTCCAAAGAAACACTCGTAAACATACCCTCTCAGAAGAAGAGCGTAGTTGAGAACGAAGCGATTTCAAATCTACAGAAATCTCCTTCACTTCCGACGAATAGAAATCCGCCCTCAACTTTCCGCGCTTCTCTTCACCTTTCATAATTCGCCAAAGAGAATCGAAATGATAGAAATCGATAACCTCCTGTGTCATAAGTACATCACGGATTGTTTTCCATTTTTCCTACTAAATATTGTGAGACCTTTTCAGAAACCTCATTTATCATTTCTTCTGTTATTAGAGTTCCGCCTGAATATTTGCCAAAAACTTCGTTTATGATTGATTCAATGGCATCGGAATCATTACGTTGTTCCCATATTTTCATTACATTATCAGCCCTGCTTTTAATGTAAGGAAGATATTTGATATATTCTTCATGAGGTAAATTCCGGAAATCATTCAAGTCTTTAAGTGTTAATCTTAAGGAGAAATTACGCTTAATCTCTTTTCCGTCAACAACATCATATGCGTATGTCTTGTTTATTTCATTTCCTTGATAATTTGAATCTAAAACAACGACATAAATATAAATGCTGAAATATTCCATCATGGCATATAGAAGTTTTGTTTCTTTATGTCCTTCGAGATGAATCATATGTGTTACCTCATTTGAATTTGTTGTATATGGTAAATCCTTGAAAAGATGAAGAAACAATACATCTTTAGGCGTTTCTTCTCCTTTTATATATGGAACTAAGTGCTTTATTGTACTCAGATCATGATAACAATTCATATAGTAATTTACAGCAGACTTTATGATACTTGGGAAAGCACCCTCAGAAATAACTGTTCCTTTTCTTAATACAGGTTTATATTCTTTTATGTCCGATTTTGCTAATATTTTATCAGCATCCTCTTGCTTTATTGTCCCTTCGTTAATTAATTTCCTTAACAAGCCTGACACTTCTTTCTTGTTACGAGCTGTTACATTTATATGTGTACTTTCTCCATCCTTTTGTATTTCAATACTTGGCTTTCGTAATTCTAAATGTCTACCCGCATCCTTAACTACAACTTCATGTCCATCTTTATCCATCATTATTTGTTTGTGAGGATTTTGTCTATTCTTCCTGACTTGCAGCATATCTGTATAAAAAGACAAATCTTCAGCAAGTCGCGAGTCTGCCTTTTCACCCAAATCATTATTGCATTTCTTACACAAAATTGAATATGAATGTAGATGGCCACCTATGGCATTCAAAATGATATGCTCATCAGACCGATTTTTCTCGGTCAATTCACTTTCACATATGTAGCAATAGTATTTATCACCTTCCATATCTTTTATTTTTTAGATTCAATATTTAATGCTTTTGTCGAAAACAAATTACTTTCCATATCTTCTCCGACAACTTGTGAAGCAGTTGAACCAGATACTGCGTAATCATCCAAGTATTCCCCTAATTCGTCCACTGC